>Ga0208644_1000031_pt1 | contig 78445 bp, 61 predicted proteins | sample VirMetDEL_Nov_18_FD_184517 | JGI IMG/M metagenome (GOLD analysis project Ga0208644, IMG submission 184517) | Aqueous microbial communities from the Delaware River and Bay under freshwater to marine salinity gradient to study organic matter... | ecosystem: Environmental > Aquatic > Marine >...
TTCGTTCTAACTCGTCTTCGTTAGACATAGATTCTATAAGGTTTACTAACTTATCTCCTTCGCGCTCCCATCTGTTAAAGAGTAGTTTAGCGTGTTGTTTAGTTTCTCCTTGTAAAAATCCTTTCTGCTGGGTAGTAGCTCTAAATAAAGCTATTAATATACTCCATTCACTCATAGTTATTTGTTTTAGTGGGAGGTTTTACCCTCCCTAGTTTTTAAGCTGTTATAAATTCTGTGTTAACTGATAGACATCTCCAGTTATCCTTGTCTAAATCGAAGTAAGCTAATACCTTTTCAGATGCTTTACCTCCTTTAGGGTGCTTTTCTACTGGAACGAATGCTAGGTTAGTAGTTCCTTTAGCAACTCTTACACTTCCGTCTTTCTTAATAAATGCGAAGTCTGTTACTCCGTTACTTAGTTCGTTTCTTAAATCTTGTACTTTCATTATTCGTTTGTTTTATTCGTTTCTCAAATATAAATACTATTTAGTTAATAAACTAATACTTTTTAACTCATTTCTCTTTTAAGGTTATTAGTTATATCGTTTACCGCAGTCCTTAAAGGCTTATCGTATATTAACCCGTCTCTTACAATCTTATTACCGTGTATAAAAGTAGTCCTATCTCTATTAATTACGTTAGTAAGTTCTTTACCGAAGATAGAGTAGTACTCGTATCTCTGATAACATAGGTACGCTATAATATGCCTAGCGATTGCCAGTGGCTGAGTACGTTTTACCCCAGCTAAAGCGTTTACCGTTACGTCGTAGTAATTAGCTACTACGTCTATAACCTTATGAACGTAATCCTCTACCTCTACGTCTAACTCTTTTATATTCTGGTCTTTTACGTACTTCTTCCCGGTGTAGTTTAAAGAGTGAACTAAAACCTTTTTAATATCCGGCTTAAAGTAGTTTTCTCCTTTTAGTACTTTACCGTCTTCTCTATAGATAGGTTTACCATCTGAGTCTAGCTTAGACATATTAGATAAGTGGATTTCGTCGAATACCGGTTCAATCTCGATACCGTGTTCTACTGCTGCTCCTAATACTAAGTAAAGCATATCGCCTATTGCGTCCGCTATTTCTACTATATCGTTATCTTTTACCGCGTCGTTATACTCGGTTAATTCTTCGATAATTAATTTACTTCTAAGTTTACTGTTCGCTACCGTAGTAGGTTTCTTAGGCGCTGGACAACCAAACGCTTCGTTAAATTCTGTAATTTCTTTTCTTTTCATAATTTTTATTTAATTAGTTCGCATTAAAACGCTCTTTAACAGTCAGCAAGTAGAATTAAAACTCTACTCGCCTTGGTGTTACACACAATATTTTTAAAAAGGGCAACCACTTATACGTGTTAAAATAACGTGTTTAATCTTTTATTAGCTATTTCACAATATTCGGAAGATATTTCACTTCCAACAAAGTTTCTGTTTAATGATTTAGCAACTTTAGCAGTTGTTCCACTTCCCATAAAACAATCATAAACCAAGTCATTTTCATTAGACCAACTTATTATATGGTCTTTTGCTAAATCTTCTGGAAATGGCGCAGGATGCTTAAACACTTTATCTTTTGCATTTAGGTATTCCCAAACATTCTCTTTTTGTTTAAAATCGTTTATTGTCTTTTTTTCAACAGCAACAAGTCCACTACTATTTGTTTTGTGAAAAGTAGGTTTACCCCAAGTTTCTGTTCCTGCATATTTACAAGGCACTTTTATTGGATTAAATGTTTTTAATTTACCTTTCACAAACACAAACATATATTCAAAACCTTGCTCATATCTTTTATGAGTTAATGGTACAATTCGTTTTTTCTTGTAAATCATAGTGTCGTGCAATTTAAAACCACACTCCATAAAATACAATGCTTGTCTAAAACTTGTGCCACTTTCACTTCCATTTTTAGTTCCATCAGCAATAACCCAAACAACCACACCACCTTCTTTTGTCGTTCTATAAAGTTCTTTTGCAATATCCTCAAAAGGAAAACTATAACCATTATAAGTTCTTAAATCATCATAAGGTGGTGATGTTACAGTCAAGTCTATAAAGTTATTTGGCATCTTTGCCATAGTATCTAAATTACTTTCGTTATGTATCTCGTTTATCATTATAAATATTTTAGTTCGTTCCTCACTAATTCCCCTTTTAAAAATACGGATGGGTAACAACGTGTATATTGCATAGGCTACGCCATACGCACCATACACAAACCGTTAACTTGTACGGTACTTGTACGGTACTTGTACGGTACTTGTACGGTACTTGTACGGTCGTTAATAGTTATAAGGATCTAAGCCTAATTCGTGTAATCTATATCTTAGGTAACTTCTTCTCCCCTCGTAGCTCATTAAAAAGCAATATATAAAAGCCTGCTTCTTAGTCATATCGAACGAAGTAAACCGTCTAACCCTACCTACCTTTAAGTACTTAGCGTAAGGGTGTAACTTACTACCGTCTCTTTTAAGTCTAGTATAGCTACATATTCTACATTCGGTTAAAGTTCCTTGGTCGCTCTTTAACTGGTAGTCCTCTTCTGGTATCTTTTGATACATAAATAGAGGTAAGTTCTTTTTACAAGTAAAGCACTTCTTCATAGTTTTTTGGCTTTAAACTTAGGTTTATTGTTAGTCAATATTAAAAATCGCTTTGTATGATGAGCTAGAGTATCTTCCTGACCTTCTGAATACCATAACGTATCTACCACTTTCTGTTAGTATAGATTTTAGTTCGTTATACTTTTTATCCATAAACACTAAAGAACCTGACCTAGTGAAATGCACGTTCTTTACTGTTTTAACCTCTCCACTAGGGGTTTTTATTTTTACTATCTCAGGTGTCCAACTGGTAGATGTAGCCATACTACTACCATACTCTTTAACGTCTACAGTCATAACATTATCTGAATCAATAAAAAGATAGGTACATTTAGAATCTTGAGTAGCTGAGTTAGTAAAAGTTCCTATAGCTCTAATAAACATATAAGTATCTCCCGTTCTGTCTCCAAATTCATCTACATAATAACCCTGCTTCCATTGTGCGTTCGTTGTTAGACTTGTAATAATTGCTAGTACTAATAATAAATTTCTCATAATTGTTTTTTTTGTTTGTTTGTTTTTAATTGGTTTCTAAGTTAATTTTTATTCTTTCCTAAGTTCCATAATACACCCCTTACTTGTATCATATCGTTAAAGCCTTGTTTAAGCTTTTCGTTATCCGGGAGCTTCTTTATCTTATCTTGATAGGATAGCAGTAAGTTATCTACTATCTCTATCGCTTGTAGTGTATCGTTATCCATATTACCAAAGTTTAATAGTTATAGTCTCAATATCTTCTGTGTTATCTACTTCTACGTCTCCAACACTTTCGTGGAATGCTACACAGTAATCTAAACAAGCTATTAAAGTTAAACCGCTGTCTACTACTGGAGCTACTTTTAAAGTGTAGTCTAAGTCTAAATCTAAGTTAGTTAGTGTTACATAAGAGTTAACAGTCTTAGTACCGTACTCTAATTCTTTCACTTCTTTAATGATTGCTCTTTTTACGTCTTGAATTTGTCCGCTTGTTAATTTCATAGTTATTTGTTTTTGTTTCTACAAATATATGTATTCTGTGTTGACAACTGCAAACTTTTAAACAAGAAAAAGAGGCTACAATATGTAACCCCTTGATTTTCAACTAGAATGATTTTACTAAATACTTTCTAATACTATTTTAAAACTAGGCTTTTCTAGTGTTGAATCTGGTTTAATCGTTATACTTTTACAGTATTTAGGCGAATCGTCTACAATATAACCTAGCTTTTTTAACGTGTCTTCAAATATCTTTATAATAGTTATAGTGTTACTTGGGTCGTGCCTACTGTTAACTAGTAATGTTATCTTGTACTTAGTTAGCTTGTTAGGCGGATTGACTTCCAGGTGCTCGTTAAATAAGTTACTCCATTTGTTTTTTTGCTTATTTCTTTGAGTCCAATGTTTACCCGAGTACCAGTCATTAAGGCTTATAGGGTTTTCTTTTATGTAGTATTCGTAAATCATTAAAAGTAATGTGTTAAATGCGATACTCTACCCATTTCTTTACTATGTATAAAAGCTTCAACTGCCACTAGATTAACGTATCCCTGTGATTCGTGCCACTCATCAGCAGAAGATGGAGATCGTAAGTAAGTTACGTTACAGCCTATATAATCTTTACTCGTTTGGAATTGTGTTTTGTCGGAATGGTGCACGTGATGTAAATAAGCGTATCTAAATTTAGTGTCTGCCCACATTTTAGGCTGCTCCTGAGCCATTAATAAAGGTAGGTTAGCTTTCTTACCCTTATCTCCGTGTTCTAACTCTATCATATTTGAATGATACTGGTAGTACTTTCTGTAGTCAGGACCTATAAAGAAATTAACATTTTTAGACAATCTAAACCAACTATTTAAGCTATCAGCTAAGAAACAACCAGACATTAAATCGTGATTAGATGGGCAATGAATAACGTCTACATCAGCTACCTGCATACACATTTCAATACACTTAACATAAACCTCTCTAGCTATAGTAAAAGCTTTATACCAATGTACGTCTGTATCTTGTGGAGTTCCTTTAGTAGTTGTCTTACTTATGTTGTCAGTATTTAAAACATCATTACCAATAACAAAAAGAATTTTATCAATATTAAAACCACTAGACTTTTGTAGTAACCCTTCAGTACCTAGTATAGCTCTTTTAACTGCTTCTTGTGTACTGTACTCTTTAGCGTGTTTATTAATATGAAGGTCCGCTATATCAATAACAAGTAAATGCCCGTCTGTAGATGGTTTTCTTTTAATCTTAGGATATTTAAAACTATAACCGTCCATATCCGCTATAATCTCGTCTCTTAACTCTTCGTAAGTCTTACTAGAGTTTTTAGCGAACATCGAAAACTTCTCCGATTTATACCAATAGTGCTTAATATCTTTTAAGTCTATACCAGCTGCTCCGGCTTCGTCTTTTAGTAGATTATTTCTTTCTTTAGTGTCTTCTTTAAAACTTTTCCAAGCGGTAAACTCTTCGGTAGTCATTCTTACTTGGTGTGGGTTTTTTTTACGGTAATTCGTTAATCCTTTTTTCGACATTTTTATATTTATTTTTCGCTTAAATTACTAATAATTAACTAAATACTATCGTATAGTACTGTCTTTATCTCGTTTAATTCTTTCTCTAATACTCTTATCTTTCGTTGGTAGCTAGTTAGTATCATATCGTTTTTATCGTTCTCTATCTCTGTTTTAGTGAGTTTCTCGTCTTTATAATCGTACCACTCCTGAAGTCTAAGTAAGTGTAAATTAACTCCTTTAAGATCGCTTATTATCTTTTTAGTCTCTTTAGTATTTCCGGGTCTAGCTTCTAGTTTAGCGGTTAGCTCCGATAGTACCCCGTGACTCTTTAAGGTATCTAAGTTTAATTCCATAGTATTAGGTTAAAATGGGGTATCTTCTAATAAGTCCTCTTCGTTTGCTACTCTTTCGAAAGATTTATTCTTAAAAAAGTTATCTTCTTCTTTAGGGTCTAAACCTTGTAAGATTTCTTGCTTACCGGTTCTTGACTTTATAGGCGTTCTATCTGCATATACATCTACACCGTCCCAGTCTTTACAGTAGTAAGCGTTCATCTCTTTATTATAGAAGAAGGTATAATCGCCTTTCTTAGAAGACCCTTTAGGCTTTTCTTTAGCTATCCTTATTATAGCTTCGTTTCCTTCGTACGTTCCTTGTCCGTTATCTCTACTTACTCCGTAAGGAGGACGCCAAACGATAATCATCTGCTCTCCTTTTCTAAACCACGCTTGACCTCCGGCAAACTCTCTAGGAGTAGGCATAGGGCAGAATCTCTTACCGTCCTTTTCTATAATAGGTTGGTCTCTTACGTGAGTAATTAAACAGTTATGTCTTTGGGTCTTTCTAGCGTTCCTTCTACACTTACCTAATAACTCCTCTATATATAAATCTTGTCTACCGCTAAAATCGTGCTTAACCTCGTTAAAAGGGTCTATAGTAGTCGTAGCGAACTTCCAATCTAATTCCTTTTCTACCTTATCTACCATCTCATAATAATCATCTAAAGACATAGTATCGTCTTTAGGGTCTATAACTATAAAGTGTTCTCCTATAAAGTACTCGGACTGAGCTTTATCCGTCTCCGTCATTTTAACACCGTCTTTACCGAAGTAAGGCTTATTAATGTACTTATGGCATAGCTCCGCAAATACCTCGTGTACTTCTCCCGTCTCAGGAGTAAATATAATATGCTTATCTCCGTAGATACAAGATAGATTAACTAATACTTCTAGCCAGAACTCCGATTTACCCGAAGCTGGAGCGCCTGCGATATAAGTAGTACAACCTTTTTTAACGGACATACCGCATTTATCGAAGTCGAAACCTATTTCTTTTCCTCTAGTTAACCCTTTCTCTCTTAGTTTAAATAATTCGTTAGTAACGTCGCTTAATTGATAGTAGTGTTTTTGCTTACTCATATTATTCGCTTTAAAAGTGTTCGTTGAACCCGGTAGAGTAAGATTCGTTCTTAACTATCTTAACGTCGTTAGACTTTACCTCTGAGTCTCTTTTAAGCCAGTTTAGAATAGTCATATAAAGACTCTTTACTTTATCGTTCTTCTTCCAGTTTTCTACTTTAGCTATGTAATGGTCTATAGTACTAGAGTCGTAATGTTTTAATAACTTCTTGTAATCTACCATCGTTAAGACTAAATGACCGTTCTCGTAATAGTTTAAAGGGTTTTCTACTTCCGTTTTAATAGTTAGCTTATCCGCATGAGAATACTCCTCTATAAGAGCTTTAAAAGACTCTTCTACGTTATTCTTATCTAAGGAATCTAAACCAGCTTTAACGCTTTTAGGTAGTTCGTTAAAAGTCTCTATAGCTGATTTCTTCATATTAGTATTGTATTTCTGGTGCTTCATATAGTTAACTAAGATAATATAGTTATCTACGTACTTAACCTTCCCAAGCCTTTCAAAGACTTCTAAAGCATCTTTAATCGTTTCTAAGGATAAACCCGTCTCGAAGCTCATTTTACGCTTAGAAGCTTCGTAGATGCCTAACATATTAGTTTTCTCGTTAGTTATTAGGTAAAGGAATAGTAGTTTGTACTCCGGAGCTATATCTTCTATAAAAGGGTCACTCCAAAAGGCGGTTGATACGCTTCGCTTTTTACTCATAGGTTTCTGATTTTAAAATGTGTTTGTAAAATAAAGAGAAAAATATATTCCAAGAAAGTCCTAGCGCTATAAAATCTACCCACCAATTAATTAAAGGCTTATAAAAGACTACTGCGAAAGCTAGTAGAGTTATCATTAAACTTTTAAAAAAGTGAAAGGCATCGGTAAACCATACCGGGATATTATTCCTTCCTTGCGATACTGTTCCGTTCTTGTATTTATTTCTCCAAGATATATTCCCGTTCCACCAAGACTCGCTAAAAGGTTCGTTATTAAAGATAGACCTATAATAGTGAAACTGCGTTACGTCTATTACAGCGTTACAAATAGCCGCTAGGATAAATAGTATAAAACTCATCTTAAAGCGTTTTTAATAAGGTTAACGATTCCAGCTATAATAAATACTACTACGTAAAAGGTTAAGATAATAGATGCCGATACATATACTGGGTATAACCAATCTATCCAATTAGATAATACACCTGCCGAACCCATAATAAATCCAAAGGTAAATAGCTGAGTTAATACGTTTTTCTTGAATCTTTGTAATAAGTTTTTCATTTCGTTTTGGTTTAATTAAGAGGAGCGTTTCCACTCCTCTATAATTTCTAAATCTAGTTCACTAATAAGTAAACTTAAAAAGGCAAATCAGACGGAGAATTATCTACCGTTTGTCCTTCCGGTTTCCAAGTGTTAACAGTTACCGTATGAGTCTTACCGTATTGGTCAGTCTCTCTTTTCTTAGATACTGTTAAGTTAATGTACTTCTTACCTTTAAACTCTGTAACGTGTTCTTGTGGTAAGTCTGTTAAACATACTGAAAAGTTTACAAATCCATACTGTTCGTTTTCTTTTCCGTTTCCTACGTAAATCTTGTCTTGTGACATATATAAAAATTAAAATTAAAAAATACTTGTTTAGTCAAGAGCATTAAAACGCTCTTTAACATTCTTTAGAAACCATTAAAACGGTTCCTACTTCGGTGTTAAATAAAAGTAGTTAATACTTCTACGTGTTGCCTAATCTCTAGGACTCTTTTTTTGATTTCGTCTATAACGTCCTCATCTCTATCGAAGCTAAAGACCTTAATCCTATAGCGGCTATCTATATCCTCGTAGTTATGGTTAAACTTATCCCACTTAGGTACTAAAGCGTCCGGAGTACTCATTAAGGTATAGATTAACTTAGCCTTCTTCTTGCCGGTTAAAGCCATATAACACTGTAGCTGGTAAAAGTAATCCTTATTAGGTATTTCCGTCTCTAATAAAGGGAATGTAAAGCAATCCCAAGAGTTTTTAAGGTCTATTACCGTGTCGTTAGTTATAACGTCGGGAGTACCTTTCATAAAGTCGTTCTCGAATAACTCTTCGTTCTTCTTAATACCTTTTAGATTTAGCATCTTAGATATGTAATCAATAGAAGCGTCTTCTACGTCGTTACCCTTATCTAAATACTTACTACTAATATCTTTTCTTCTACCGTAGATTTGTTCTTTAACCCATTCATCTACGTAGCTTAAAGTAGTTTTAGATAGTTCGCCTTTCTTACGAGCGTTAACCATTATCTTACCGCATTGGCTTGGACTTATTTTAAATTCTTTCATTTCGTTTTTTTTTAAATTAGTTCGCATTAGCTTCGCAACGCTCTTTAACGGTCAGCAAGGAATATTAAAACATTCCTCGCTTTGGCGTTGTGGTGCATTAGTACCTACTTAATCCACCCATCTCAGCATCATACATAGAAACTTCCGTGTAAAGTGCTGTACCAGGCAATTCATTTAGCAACACTTCAATTTCAGCTATTGAAAGAACTTGCTTTGCCTCATCCATAAATCTTATTGCTTGTTCTTCGGTCATTTCATCACCTAAGAAGTCAGCTAAATTCAAAAAATCTCTTAAAGTTTTCATATCAGTTAAATTTAACGCACCACAACAATTAATAAAATGAATAGCGCATGGGTGCTGTCTGCTTCTATCCAAGTGTAGCTATTGCGCTACTGCATTTTATTAAGGCTGTTAAACTATTCGTCTTTAAGCTTTAATAATTCCTCCTCTACTTCTTTACTTACTTCGTACTTAGCTTTCACTTGCTCGATAGTATAACCCGATTTAAGACCTACTACTACGTTCTTCCATACCTTATGCGAAGAGTTTAATACATCTTTCTTAATAGGTGTAGGCTTTTTAGCAGGTGTAGGTTTCTTAGATTGTTCGCCCGAAGCATCAGTATCTTTGTCCGACACAAGCCCTAAAATTGCTGATAATGAGTACCTACGGTAGTATGAAATTGCCGACCCCATTACCTGAAATTCGTTCATACCTTTTAAAGTAACGTCGTTAGGTATTACCATTGTACTAGTTAAGCTTTCGCCAGTCTCAGCGTGGAAGATAACAGTTTCGATAGTGTTAGCTCCTAGTTCGTTAGTTCCTAATAATTGGCTAAACCCTAAACCGTTTTCTTTTAGTATTGGGTTAATTACCTCAAAGATAGCAGGTAGGTCTGCATAAGTATAACCGTAACCACTTGCTCCTTTGTGAATTACTGGCACGTTTTGTTGAAAGTTAGCCAGTGCCTTAAATAAATTCGTCTTTTCCATAGTTTATTTTAGTTTGTTGATTAAAAATAGTATTAATAGTACTTTAAGATCCGCAGTTAAAGCATTCAATCGGCGCTTCAATGTCCGTTTTATATTCTTCTCCGTTTTCATAAGCTTCTAAGTGTTTCTTCATCTCGAACTTAATAGAACTCTTCTCTATTCCGTTCTCTGCTTTGTTAATCTGTAATTCGTAGTAATTAATAATCTGCTCTTTTGTCATTCTCTTTATTATTTAAGGTTAATACTCTTATTCTCCACATTGTATCGTTAAATCTCTTCTCTGTGTGACTGTCCGTCCATTCTTTATGGTTAGTGTAGCTACCAGGGTAAGTACTTTTACTTATCCCTTTAGCTAATCCTTTAAATTGGTTTACGTTTCTCATTATTCTACAATTTTTAATTGTTCAGTAATTTGTTTTGTAACTCTTAATTCGAATTCTTTTTCGGTTGATTTATCAAACACCTCTATTTCGTAAGGAATGATTTCACCAGAGAAGTTAATCTCTATAGGGTCGTCATAATCATACCACCCACAAGGAGACTCGATTAAACTACCATTAATTTTAAATGTGATTGTAAACCAGTAATTGTTAGATTCAACTTCAATTATTGGGTAGCTGTCTCCCAATTGTTCAAAGTCTGAAATTACTTGGTCGTAATCTATTTCTAACTCTAATACTTCTTGTTGTGCTTGTTGTAGATTTGTCATAATATTCGTTTTTGTTATTCGTTTCCTCAAAGATATATAATCTAGTTAATAAGTTCCTAATTATTAACTAACTTTTTTTAGACTTTTTTTAAGTTTCCTTTATTTACGGTACTTCTAGAGGTGAAAAAAGGGTAGCTATTAACTACCCTTCTAACACAAACCAAAACAAAAACACTATGAAAAAAACGAAAATAGGTTTAATTTCTTAATCAGCTCTCTAGCCGTTTCTATATCTAATTTACCGAAGATAACCGCTAATATTATTACAAACATAATAGAATAACCTGCAATCTTAGCGTAATCTACTTTACCTATACTTGAATGAGGTAGCCTAACAGACCTAGACTCTTTAATTTCTTTAGCTACATTTCCTACAACTGGTATAGCGCTAACCGCTCCAGTTAATAACGATGATAGTATACTTTTTAATTTACTCATATTACTAATTTAACTATAAAAATTCGACTTTTATATTATTACTTATAAAAAGGTTCTATCTAAGTCTTCGTCAGAATATACGTAAGCTTCCCCCTCGTATAATAAAGAGTTAGTTAGCGTATAGTCTAAGTTAGTACTACTTACTTGGTCATATAAGTAAATATCATAACTACCCGTATCCACCTTAATAGAAGCTGTTAAAGGGTCTTCTACTCCGTCTTTACCTACTTCGTTAAGTTCTAAGCTAATAAAAGGACAAGCTACCATAGATTGGTCTAAAAAAACAAACTCCTTAGCCGTTATCTTATTTACTAATCTTACTAAGTAATAAGGACTAGATAATCCACTTGATTTGTAGAATATCATATCGTTATTTGAATCTTGTATTATTGTCATTGCTTTTATTTTTAAGGTGCATCACTTACAAAACTAGCAGCCGTCATAGAGTTCATATCTAGGTCTACACTACCTGCGTTATCCGTTATAGTAGGGTAAGTATCTCCGTCTCCCATTTTCCACCAATGGCTAGGAGTTGTAGTTAATCCGTTTAAGTCGTGAGGCGTACCGCTATTATATATTGCAGAAGCATTAGAACTTTGGTCGCTATCCCAAAAGGCTAACTCGTCAACTAAACAGTTATCTCTAAGGTAATCACCATAACTAGCCTCCCCTATCTTAAAGTAGCTATCATCTATATCATTAGTGTATCCATAGTTAGCGTTAGAGTTGTCAGTAGTCTGCAAAGCACCATCAATATATATATTAAATCTACTGTAATAATCATTTATATTACCACTACCTGCTCCAGTAGTACCACCGTCATAAGTTATAACTACGTGATGCCACGTTCCACTTGTAATTGAATTAGCTGGAGTTCTAAGTTGTAAATAGTTGTATTCAGTACCGTACTTAAGTCTTAACCTTTGGTAAGTCGCTCCCGTCCAAGTAATCCATATATAACCATCTGAATACTGATTAGAACCTCCATATTGCATTATTGTCTGCACAGAATTTGTAGAAGTACCACCCTTGAACCAAAATGCTATAGTCCAAGCGTCAGAAGAGCCAGAACCATTAGAAGACCTTCCTAAAACACTATTCAAAACCGTTCTGTCACTTGCTGAAGTGTCTAAGTCATCGTAAACATTAAATTTAACACTTTTAGTACTAGAATAAGGAGGGTTAGAAACTACTAAACTAATAGTCTCGCTATCTTCTCCGAAGTAATTAACAGCCTTAACAGGTATGTTATAAGTCCCCGCAGTTAGCGACGAACCGCCAATAATTTTTCTAACATTACCTTCTACATTAACTACACCGCTAACACTAGACAAGTCCCATTCATAGCCTACCCCGTAATCAGCAGTTAATTCATAGTTTAAAGTATCCCCAGTCGTTAAGTTAACAGTTAATGCGCTAGTTATTGTAGGAGCTTGACCCATAGAACTTCCGGCGTGTTGGAATAAAGTGTTCAACTCGTTTACTTTTTGAGATTCTGTACCCGTTAATAGTACTGAATCTATAGAAACGTTCGCTAAATTAATATTACTATAATAAGTCTTAACACCTATAATAGAAACAATCCTTAATGTATTATCGCTATGTAGTGTAGCTTGTATTGTATTTACTGGGAAGTAATCCCCCGTTGACATTATAACGGTGTTGTCTTTAGAATCTAAGTAAAAGTTAAAAGTATCTGAAGAGGTAGCTATCTGCTCCCCTATACTCCCTAATACGTTAGCTTCTTGGGTGATATAATCTCTACAGTCTTGAGCGGTAGAAAAAGGATTACCGTCAGCATCTACGAAATTAGTATAAGGTATTCTAAAAAACTCGTATTGCGTAGTTCCGCTTTGTGCTGTAATAATATCATTAACTACGTTTATTAACGTATTATCTGTAGCGTCTATCTCTCCGCTTAAACAGCTATTCCAATAAACTGGATTAGAAGAACCTTCGAAGGTTATACAGTTTCCTGCTTCGTTTCTTTTTATTTTTATTACTGACATATTATCTTATTACTGTTATTAATAGTCCTAAAGGTTGAATAATGATAGGGTTATCTGCTTTAATTGATGGTAGTGTTAAAGCGTTTACATCTTCATTACTAATAACCCAAGCTGAAATCTCTACTCTGTTTAAAAAAGTATTTCCTACAGTTCCACCGCCGTAAAATACTGGAGACGTAGTTAAAGGAAAGGTAAAAGTAATATTATCGTTATCATCTCTATTACTATACCACAAAGCTGGTTCTATAGTAGTGTTAGCAATCTGTGGTATTACGTTAAAATCAAAACGAACTCTTATTTGGTCTCCGTACTGTAAATCGTTTAACTTAATTCTACCCGTAGAACCCTCGAAACCTGTTCCTGTTGAACCTGGGTACTCAGTATCAAAGTCATAGGTATAATCTACTAAACTTGTTACCTCGTTAGGTAAAGCATATCCGTTAAATAATCCTACGTTATCTAATCCGCTAACATCTGGAGTTGACCAGTAAGGGTTATCTACTGCTAAATGTACGTCGTTATCTAATGAGAGCACCTTGTATATACCGTTATCTACGTCGGTTTGAGTATAACTAATACCCGTTCCAGCTTCCCAAACGTAATTATTACTTAAAGGCTTACCTGCGAAAGCTCCCGTATGAGAGTACCCAGATTCAGCGTATTTCCCCGAACCGCCTACAACAGATTCTATTAACAATCCTATCTGGTCTATTAAATTCTCTACACTCGTCGAAGTAGGAGTAGTAATTACAGACCTTTCAAGCTCTAATATAGGTGCGGTACATTGTTTAAATACTATAGAATCAACTCCTTTAGACTCTACTATAACATCATCTAAAGGTACAGTATAAATCTCTGTACCTACGACCATTTTAAGCTGTCCTCCCTCTACTGTTATCGTAGCCATTAAGTTAAGTTATTTAATTTGGTTAATAAATCTTCTAAATCTGTAGCTAATGGAGTAGAAACCTCTACCACGTCGCTTATTACTATAAATTTAAAGTTAGCCCCTAACATTACGTCTAAAGTCTTATCAAGTTCGAATCTTACATCGTTTTTAGATATAGCTTTAATTTCGTTAGTAGTAGTGTTTTTAATCTTTAAAAAGCCACCACTATTAGTTATTTCAAAAGCCATATTTTATAATTCTTTAAATCCGTCGTTATCTCTTCTATAATAGTTTAGGTCGTCTTCATCGTCTAAGATTAAACCGCTATTACCGTAACCGTCGTAAGCGATATTAGTACAGCAAGAGTCAGAATCTCTAAATAAAGGGTAATCATTCTCGTTATCTCTTAAATAGCAAATAAGCTGGTCTATATAATACTCCGCTTTCTTCTTAGCCATATTCTTACGAATCTCTAAAGACCTAGAATCTATACTAGTAGCTTGGTCAGTACTTTTAGACTGAATACCGGTAGGGCTAATCTTAGAATGTAAATAAGTGTAAGACTCGTAAGCTATCCACCAAGCTAAACCTGGTTTAATACCCCTAAAAAGTCTATCATTACCATTAAGTAAGGTAGTATTTAAAGCGGTTAAAGTATTATTAGCCACTTGACCTACTAACTCCTCGTAAAGCTTTTCCCCTAAAGCAGTTCTAACGTATAAATCTTGACTAATAGTTATAGCAAAAGCTAAACTACTACTTTGTACGTTATTACTAATGTCGGTCCAATTCTTAACCTCCTGCTCCGTTATTATCTTCGTCTCCGCTAAACTCATATCTACACTATTTTACTCTTTACTAATTCTTGGATATTTACATTTATAGTATTAATCGACTTTTTAAGGTCGCTAATTTCCATATGTAATTGGTCGAATTGCATTTTACTTAAATCTTCTAATTTTTCGACTTGTACCGACGTTTTATTATCTACTAACTCTAATCTGTTTTCTAACTTAGATAGGTTTACTTGTAAGTCCTCTACCTTTCCTTCGTGGGCTTTTATACCGTTGTGAATACTTTTAAAGAAGTAAGCTATAATTGCTCCTCCTCCGGTTACTATATACTTAAACAAGCTATCTAAATCCAACATATATTTATTATACTTTTTGCTCTTCCTCTTCAGGAGTTAAAGCGTTTAAAACTTTCTTCTTTAAATTAATAATCTCTACTAATTGGTTTTCGTCTAACGCTAATTCCTTTCTAGCAATTGCGAATACTACTTCAATGTTTTTTAAGTCTTGTTCTGTCATTTTTTTTATCGTTTAAATAATTTAAAAGCTAGCGTAGCTAATATAGGATAAGCCCATTGCTTTAAGATACTAAAATTATATATTTCTAGTAGCTTTTTTAAGGTAAGATTAGTATTTCTTACGTAAGTAGTTACACTTTCCGAACCTCTTAAAGTTTCCCTATTCTGCATAGCGAAATCGTGCCAAACGAATACCGGGTGAAACTCGTTAGACCATCTGGTATTAAAAAAGGTTAACCCGTCTGACTTCTCCTCGAAATCCCAATCGTAACTAGAGAAGGCTTTTAATATCATAAGCCTATACCTAGTAGGTACGTCGAATACCTTAAAACTAGCTTTAGTTACTTCTAATATTTCTTCTCTATCGTTATTCATTATAGTATAATTTCTGTATCTGTTCCGATTTCCGTTAAAGTCTCTACGTAAGTCTGGTAGAAAGTATTAACCGCTATAGGATTAAGGCTAGCAAACTCTGCGTCTGTAGGCTTGTAAACGTGTGATAACTTATCTATAAACTCAGGGTAAACTTTTGATTTTCCATCTGTTCTCGCTTGTTCGCTTATATAAACTTTAGGAGAGTAATGAAGTTCTTTTGTATTATCAGGAATAATCATATCAAACCCTATTAAATATCCTGAAGGAATTGTTAAACCTTCTTTACTTTCCGCTGTGTTATTTACTTTTATTGCCATTTTATTTATTATTAAATTATGCGCTTGTTACAGTTTCCCAAGCTGAACCCGTATAAATACAAAGTTTAGCAAGTGTATTATCAAAAACTACCAATCCAGTAGCTGGTGTTGTTATAGCGTTCTTTTCTGTTGTTGTCATTCTCGGAGGAAGGAAACCTTTTGTAGTTGAATTTAAATCAACTACTGCTGAAGCTGAAGGTGTAATCGTACCAAAACCGAAAGAACCCGTAGTGTTTAACCAACCGTCTGCTGTATTACCTATAAAGAATAAATGGTCTGTGCTATTACAGTTTACCGCAAAAGAGTTAGCTGTTGAATTAGTGGCTACCCCGTTTCTAGCGTTTAGCATAATACTATAATTTGCTGTTGCATTAGCTTGATTACCTAAAGCCATTGACCTTGATGAATCTGCTAACGACCTAGAACCTAAAGACGTAGACCTACTACCTGAAGCTGTTGCTATTGTACCCATAGTAATACCCTCATAACCTGTGGCTTGGGCTTGATTTCCGAACGCAATAGTACCTGTATTAGTAGCGTCTGTATTATAACCTAAAGATATAGAATTACTTTGAGTTGTGTTAGCTCCTCTACCTATAGCAATAGCTTGTAAGTTCGTTGCTTGAGCTAAATAACCGATAGCTATAGCTGATGCAGCAGTTGCGTCTGTTGAAGCTCCTATACTAATAGCAAAATGTTCTGAAGTTAGAGCGTTATTTCCTATTGTGACAGCGTTAGTTGTAGAGTGACTAGCTCCGCTACCCAAAGCAAAACCTCCTGCATCATCTATTTTAAATAACTGAGTGGCTGAACTGTTTTGAATAAGTATTGAAGTTGTTGCACTTGTTGAACCTGAACCCTCAATCGTTATTTGTCCGTTATCAAACTTTAAAACATTACCGTTTAAATCGTGCGTTCTATCTCCTGTTAAGGTCAAATCAGCTGTTGCCATATTATCGCCAGAAACAGTCCCCCACTTTAAACCAGTTGCTTCAGCACTATCAGCAATAAGAGCTTGACCATCTGTTCCTACTCCTAATCTAGCGTCTACCGTAGAATAAGTAAATAAATCGCCCTTAGTTGTTAATGGTGATGAAATACCACCACCGCCCGAAGTAGTTAAGTTAATTTGCTCTATACCTCCGTCATTAGTCTCTGTTATAGTTACCGAACCGTCTGAACTAATAAACTTATCTAGTAAAAATTGAGCTTGTGCGTCATTTTTAGATACCTTAACCTTAAAAGTACTTTGCGAACCCTCTAAAAATATGCCTAAATCTAATGCCATTTACTCTACTATATTATTATCATTTAAGAAAGAGTCTCCTCCCTCTTCTAAAACATCTATTCCTAGTACTTTAGTTCTTATTTCGTTAATAGTCATTACCTGAGACATTAACTCCTCTGAACCTAAAATATCTATAGGTCTTAAAGGCTTAATTACGGTCTTAACTTTAATACCGTTACGCTCTAATACTCTATCTAAAGATTCTTCTATAACTCTCTGAGAAGGTCTTATTACCGTATTCTGGTAGTACTCCATATTCGACCTAGTTAAAGCTTCGTCCGACTGTAAACCGGTAGCTACTTTAATTCCAGCTAAAGCCATAGGCGTACGATGTGCCATTACTATTTCTTCCGATACCTTACCGTTAAGTAAAGTAAACATCTCGTGAGAGTCGTTAACCGGTATAGATTCTACTAAGGTTTTCATATCCGGATTAGTAGACCAAGTTACTACGACTTTACCAGCGTTCTCACTTCCTACGAATTTCTGAGATATACCCTTTTCTACCTTTCTTCTTTTCTCGCTATCGCTTAAGTCCTCGAATAAGTGAATGTGCATCGAACCTACCATTCCGTTGTCTAAGTTATTCTTATGAAACTCCGCTATCTGGTTACTAATCTCGATATAGTTTAACGCTCCTAAATAACTAGGCTCTGCGTAAAACAATTTACCCGGAGAATAAGTCTTACCCTCTATTAATTCTCCTCTCTTCTTAACTAAAGCTCTATCCGATGAATACCAAGAAGCAATAGGCTTAGGCTCATAGATAGCGTCCTCTGGTTTAAAAGAAGTCTTTTTAGTAGCAAAAGCCCAATCCGGAGTAAAGTAATACTTTTCTATTTCTCCGTTTTCGTTCATTTTACCGCTTCTAACGTAAGAGAAATCTATATTACGTAAATAAGCTACGTTACCTCCTCTTTCGAATTTAGATTGCCAGTAAAAACCGTTAAAGTAAGACATATCGGTAGCAGTCTTTCTTAAGAAGTCTCTATCTAATCCTTCTAAAAACTTTTCCGCAGCGCTTACCTGACCGTCTTCCCCTTCGAATATAAAACCCTCTCCGGCTATAAACTTCGATTTAGTCTCTAATAACGCTCTATGAATAGAACAGTTATCTGCTAAACCTATAAGGTATTCAGGAAATAAATTATCTTTACCGAAGTAAATATATTCCTTCTTTCTATTTTTTCTTGAATCTACCGAAGGCGTTACCGTTTCCGTAGTTAGATTTACAAAAAAAACGTCGCTTTTGTTTTCTATTTTACTAGCTTCTTTCATTATTTATTAAAAATAAATTAAATACTTATTTAAACCTTTTACCTAAATTAAAAACATCTTCACTTTTTACTATCTCGTGAGTCGGATAATAAGGGAATTTATCGCCTAACTTAAAGTTATTATACTTCTCTTTAAAATCTTCTATCTTATCTAACCAATTAACTTTAGCCGCAGCGTTATCTAACTTACTAGATATATCGTCTCTAATCCACGAAAAGTGATGCATTAATACTTCGTCTTCGTTAAATACGTAAAAAGGCGCAAAAGGTCTAAAACTACAAGCAGGGTCTACTAATACCGGAGCGTGTAAACCTATATTAACCGAAGTACTACAGATAAAAGGCATATAATAAGCTTCTAAAGGCTCTAATCTTAAAGTAGGAGTCTTAAAGTAAGTAATCATCTTAGAGTAAGTAGTCTTAACTCCGGTAGTCTCTACTAAGTTCTTAGCGTATAGAATCTCGTCCTCTTTATATAAATGGTCTGTAGCGGATAAGAAGAAGTGAGAGCAGTTTAAACCTCTAGACCTTTCTATAAGTCCCTGATGTTTTAACTTTTCGTTAGTCTTAGCGTCTACTTTTAAGTTAGGTTTATACTCTATATAATCGTAGTTAGGAAACCTTTTTTTAAAGTCTAAAATATCGTTACATTCGTTACCGTAATTACTTACCGTCTGAAAAGCTATAATAATTTCGTCTACGTGATTCTTAACCGAGTCTATAGCGTACTCTAATAACTCTAATCCGTTAAATACTGTATAACAAGCTGCTAACCTCATTACTTAACTTTAAATTCTCTACCTATAATTCTAATCTCGCGCATCTCTAAGCCGGAAGCTTTTACACGTTTTACGTTATAACCTAAGATTCTATTAACTCCTACTACTTTCATAAAAGGGTAAACCGGTTTAGTAATACTACTACCCATTCCTACCATAGCGCTTTGACCTATTCTTAACCTCTGATGTACCTCAGCGTTTAGTCCTACGTTAGCGTGTTCTTCTATAGTAACGTGTCCTCCTATATTAGCTCCGGAAGATATAGTTACGTTATTTTCTAACTGTACGTCGTGACCTAAGTGCGACTTAGTCATAATATAGCAATAGTCTCCTATAATAGTATCTCTTTCGTTACCTCTATCTACTGTTACGTGATGGTTTATAAGGTTATCGTTACCTATAATAATCTTCTTAGTAAATTCCGCCTCTCTTTTCGTTTCTCCGTCTCCTCCTATTACTACGAAACTACCGATAGTATTATTATCTCCTATCTCTACGTTATCGTAAATAACCGTATAAGCTCCGATAATATTACCTTTTCCTATCTTTACGTTCTCGCCTATAATAGCGGTTTCGTGTATCTTATTTTCCATAGTTTAATATCTTGTTTTTAAAGTTTGCTTCTAATTTATTTAAACCCTCTATAGTGTTAGCTATTACTGAGTTATCAAATTTACGAAATTTAGTAACGTTTTCAGAGGTTTTCAGATCACAAATAAACTGATTATCTAATAGTTTAGCTTTTAATAAGTCGGAACGCTTTTTAATCTTACTCCACATAGTGTAATCTATAGAATGATGCTGGTTATCCCAAAGCTCCCAGTTAAGTTCCTCTATTAAATCTCTTCTAAAGCATCTCCAAGCTCCTATAGGCTCTCCTTGTCTTTCCCCTCTATAACCGTTCCACTTAATCATATTACGCTTTTCTAAGTCGTAGAAATAGCAATCTAAAAAACCTACGAAGCGGTAATCGTTATTAAAAGCTTCTATATAAAAGTCTAATACTTCAGAGTTCAAGGTATCGTCAGACCCTAGCATTAACATAGCGTCGAAATCTATTCTCTTAGCTACTTTTAAAGCCTTATTTAACTTTTCTCCTAGTATATTTCTATGAGTAACGTATCTATAACCTAATTCTTTAGCTATAGGCGCGTCTTTTTCGTCTCCTACTGCTAGAACTTCTATTTCGTATCCTTTCCTCTTTAAACTCTCTAAACCTTCGTTAAAAAGCCTTAAAACGCTATAACGTCTGTAAATCGGTACTAATACTAAGAACTTCATATATGTTTTACGGTTTTATTTCTTAAATAACAGAATAAAGGGAATAAACGTTCTAATATAAAGCAGTGGTAAGTATAATAAGGCTTATTAAATACTTTTAAGCAGTTCTCTGGGCTTATCTTCTCTCTACTAATATAATTAGCGTCCTGATTACATAAGTCTCTTAGAAGCTTCGATTCACGCATTAAATCCATTACCGGAATAAGGAAGTCTAAACAAAATTCCTTAAACGTCTCTTTAGAAGCTATCCAATGGTTAGAATAGATAGGCTGTATTAACGCTTTATTATCTTCTAAGTCTATACCCCAGTCTAAGCGATTAGCTATAACTTTATAGATATCTACGAATAAAGGGTGCCAGTTATTACCCTGAGTAATTAAGTTAGTCTTATTTAGGTTACCAAAGAAGCTATAAACGTCCGCCTTATCTTCGTCGTTTAAGATAGTATTTTCTATATAGTTAGAATCTTTCTTTAGTTTCTTATAAAACTTATGAGATAACACCCCGTAATACTCCGAGCTTTTATAGTCTCCTTCCTCGAATAGTCTTCTTATAACTCCGCTTTCTAAGGTTTCGTCAGATATAGGGTTATAATACGGAACGAAGTTTCTAGTCCGCTCCATATTAATAACTTTCTGAATCTCTTTATAGTAAATCTGTCTTACTCGAAGCATATAAGATTACCTAAACCTTTAGATATTAAGATTTCCGCTAAAGCTTGGTTATTTTCTAAATCGTAGTTAGAAATTACAGAACCAGCTAAGATTATCTTTCTATTTACGTTCTTAAATACCCATTTCTTAGGTTTTAAGGCTTTTTCTTCTTCTTTAGGTAAGTTTACCTCGTTTTCGTTATAAAGTTCCTTAGAACGTTTCTTATAAGTTCTTTTAGTCTTTTTCTCTTCCATAAGTACGTATTTTTTTTAAAGATAAAAAAAGGAGGCTATTAACCTCCCCTTTTATTAAATTATATTCTACTTGTATTAAGCTTATATTATATTAAATTATATTTGCGAACCGTTACCTAATCCTTTCGAACCCTTCCGAACCGTTCCGAATCCTTTAATAAAGCTTAGATACTATTAAAGTAAGTAACCCGCTAGAGTAGAGTCAGTTGTAGCCGCGTCAGTTGCAAAAAACTTCTTAGCTTTACCTCTATTTACTCCCGTAAAAGTTAAAACGTCTCCCGTATCGTCTCCTGGAGCTGCTCCTGAAGTCTTAGTCTGTTCTGAAAGCTCAACACCGTCAGTTTCTCCTAAAACAGTCCATTTACCGTTCTTATCCTTAAGTACGAAAACTAAAGAAGTACCTACCATATCCTCGATAGCGTTTCTAACCGCTGTAGAAGCGTCGATAGTTCTGAAAGTTACTGTCTCGTTATAGTAATAACCTGAGTTAGCACCTACTTGTAATTCTTCTGTAAAAGAAGCCGTGTCCTTATGAACTGTAAGAGCGTATAAACCTTTGTAAGTATCGAAAGTAAGACCGTCAATTTCTCCGTCTACCGTGCTAGTAAACGCAGTAATCTCTGACTTATTACCTACGTAGATTTTATCTTTCTCAATACCCGGTACGTTGAAAGTCTCGTCGCAAGAAGGTCCAACCCAACCCGCTGTAATTAAACATTCTGCCATTTTATTATTTTTTAAAAGGGAGTCCGAAGACCCCCGTTATTAAATCTTTTTATTAGTAGTTATCTACTACTACCTGAGATGGGAAGTGGATTTGGAAACCTGCAGCGAATCTACCCTTAACCCATACGTTCTCTTCGTACTGGTCCATTCCTACTTTTAAGTCCATTTCTTCTCCTTCTACGTCTACTGCTAATACTAAATCAGACTCTTTAATAAGAACTAATTTATCTGTACCGTTCAATCCCGGGATTCCTTCGATACCGATATTAGTACCGTCTACGAATCTCTTTTCGAAACCAGTATTATAAACAGTAGTACCTAAGTTATCTCTATAACCTCTATCGTACATCTTAGCCTTATCGTCTCCCATAAGTACGTACCACTTCTCGTCGTTAATAGTAGAGTAAGCATCTACTGGTAAAGCGTCGTAAAGAGCTTCTACTCTTGAAACGATATTAGCAGTAGTTAAAGCTCCAGAACTTAAAGCCTGAGCAGCTGGAATACCTCCACCAGCGATTTCAGTAGCGATAACTTTATTAAGACCGTTTAAGTAGTCTAAAGAAGATAAAGCGTTAGGCGCAGTAGACTTGTCTCCTTTAACTAATACTTGCTCCATCATCTTACCAATAGCTCTGTCTAAAGAAGCCATTAATTCAGCTTCTAAAGGTGCTAATCCTTCGTAGTCTTGACCTGAAGGCATAATCTGACGAGTAAACTTCTTCTCTAAGTCTCTTACGCAGTACTGAGTGTTAATCTTTAAAGACTCTACGATAATTTGTCTTTGCTCGATGTTTAAGTCTCCCGAAGCGTTAAATCCGCAAGCCTCTCCGTTTTGTAATAAGTCGTAGTCGTGTTCTACGTCTGGTAGCTTATGAGTACCCGGTTTAAAACCAGTGTAAACTGTTGCTAATGCTGCTAATTTCGATTTCATTACCGATTTAGCGAAAAATGTTCCTGCGTGTTCAGTTGTATAGTCTGATAACGCTGTTAAATCAAATGCCATTTTATTATTTTTTTAAGTTTCTAAATACTTCTTTTACACTCGCCTTTGCTTTTGCTTCCGGCTCTAATACTGGAACTAAATCCTCTCCGATAGGCTCTTCTAGCTTCTCGTTTAATTCCTTAATCTCTAAATCCTTTGCTTCGATAGTCGCTTTAAGAGAGTTCATAGCCTCGTAAGACTCTTCTAGTACGTTTCTAGTTTCGATTAATTCACTATCTAAATCAGCGTTAGCCTCTTTTAAGTTCTTAACCTCGTTAGAAATCTCTGCGTATCTATCTTGTAATTCGTTAGATGCTGTTTCTAATTTGTTAGATAAGAAAGCTTTTACTTTATTAAGTATACTTTCTTTTTCTTCCGTTACCTCTTCTACTACTTCGTTAGTAATTTCCTCCGTAGATTCAACTACTTCTGTAGTTTCCTCAACAGTCTCTTCTACGTTAGTAGCTTCGATAGCAACCTCTTCAACTGCTTCTACAGTCTCTTGATTTTCTGCCATTTTTAAACCGTTTGGTATATTATTAAATTTATTTACAAATTCCTTACTCGCCATAGCTGCTATAGCTACTCCCTCCGTTAATCTATCTGCGAAACCGTATTCTAATGCTTCAGCTCCAGTTAACCAAGTTTCTTCGTTCATAAGAGCAATTAACTTAGATTCCTCTAGGTTAGAGTTCTTTTTATAGATATTAACGATAGTATCTTTAATCTTGTCTAGTACGTCCGCTTGTTTTCTTAAGTCGTCCGCTTCTCCTCCAGCCATTGTCCAAGGATTATGAATCATAAAGAAAGCGCTTTCGCTAATCTCTAATTCATCTGCTCCTAAAGCGATTACGGTAGCGATACTAGCGGCTAAAGAGTTAATCTTTACTGTTACTTTATTAGGTAAACCTTTTAAGTAATTGTAAATCTCGATACCCTCGAAAACAGAACCTCCCGGAGAATTAATATTAACTACTACTTCTTCCGTAGGATTTCCTATCATATTAGATAGTTCGTCTTTAAGGTCTTTAGCGTAGATTCCCCATCCTCCGATTTCGTCGAATAAGTCTAGCTCTACTGCGTTATTTACTTTTAATGCTTTATACCACATATTTTATAATATTATTAACTTTTTTTACTTTATAAGTTTACGAAACGTAAAACTAGTTTTTATAGTTATTAACCCACTTATAGACCGCAGACTCAGAAAGGTTATACTTTATACTAAGCTCTGTATATAAATCTAAGTTCTTAGCTTCCGGTTTTAACTCCTTTAACTCTTTAAAGTCAGAACATAATAAATACTTATTAAGTCCTCTTGGGTCTATAAGACCTTCGTTAAATAGTTTCTCTACTGATTCTAAATCTATATTTAATAGTTCCGAAATCCTTTTTTTGTTACTCATTTTATAATGTTGAATTGTTTTCTATTTCTGATATTCTAGTTTGCGCCTCGTTAATCTCTACTACACTTACGGTAGGACTTAGGTTAAAGTTAGTTAAAGCTCTTAATATATCCTTATTTATATCGTTAGGAGTAGTTATAGTACTAGGTGTAGGTAATACTCCACCTCTAGCGAACTTTTTACCTCCTCCGTCTACGTTTATAGCTGATAGTAATCCAGCGTGCTTTTTAGTAGAAGCTTTATTAATAACCGCTTCTCCTCCTTCTAATTCTCCTAAAGGTGTCTTAATACCGCCTTGCGCGTGACTTGGACCGCTTAATATACCTCCTTTTGCGAATTTCTGACTAGATACGGTAGCAATTTGAGTAGCAGCACTTACAACAGCTAAAGCCGACTGAATACCGGTAGCCACAGCCCCAGCAGCTCCGAAGCTAAATAGGTTAGCTATGTTTGTAGGTGAACCGTTAACAGTTAAGATGTTAGATAATTGCTTTTGTAAGTTAATACTGATTTCTGCAATGGCTAAAGCTTTTATAAGTTTACCGTTCTTTTTTCTAGCAGCTTCGTCTCTAGCTAATAAACCTATAGTAGACCCTATTAATTGTTGCGTAGAATCTAAAACCATTTGATTAGTTTCTTGTTGGCTTACAGCGTAGTTAGTTTCTATATCTTTCTTTTTATCATTTTGTGATTTAAGGTTAGCTACTTGTTTGTCTCCTTGCTCTTTAAGTAAATCAGTTTGCAACCTAGCTAACGCAACCTCTGGGCTTTCTGCCGCTGTTTTCGCTATGTCAATAGGCGATTTTTTACCTTCTTTAGAGTCTTCAGTTGGAGTAAATACATCTTCTTGAGCTTCTTTAAGACCTTTAAAAGCTTTAGATATTTCGTCTAAAGATTGTATGTACAAATTAAAAAATGCCGTAGCTTCTTCACCGGTAGCGTCTAGCTCTGTTTTATTTGTTTTTCTTATTTCCTTATACTTCTTTTGACTATCTCTTGCTAGATTTATTAAAGCTTGTTTATTATTTTCTGATACAGCCTTAGTTATTGCGTCCTGAATCCTTTTGTCTTCAAGCATTAAGTTTCTTAGTGTTTTCTGATTATCACTTAAAATATCTGTTGTTTTAGCGTTTAAAGCTTCTACAGCATCAATAATTACAGTATCGTCCTCAAATAACCCAAAACTTTCTGCCCTATCTATTATACTACTAGATTCTGTAAAGTTGTTAATAAGAGATGCTAAACCGTCCGTTATATCTCTTAAAGTGCCTTTACTATTACTAAAAGAAAGTATTAATTCGTCATAAGCTGAGTTAAGACGTTTAAACGAACCCGTTAGTGTATCTCCTGACTTTTCAGCTAATTGACCGGCTTCGCCTTCGACGTCTCTAAAATCTTCCCTTAATACCCTTAAGGCTTCTGATTGGTCGGAGAATATAGATAATGCTTTTGCACCTCTGTCTCCTACTAATTCTGTAGCTGTGCCTAGTTTATCGGTAGATTCTGCTACCTTACCCATAGCGTCCTCAAGAGTAAGCCCTTTTTTATTAAGCTCAATAAATACTCTATTTAACTGAGTACCAGCTATAGAACCACTTAAACCGTTATTAGCTAATAAACCAAGTAAAGCAGTAACGTCTTCTACACTTCTACCGGTCTGTTTAGCGGCAGGAGCTACTAGCTTCATAGATTCCTCGAACTTAGAAATATCTAAAGCTGTACTACTAAAAGAATCAGCCATTAAATCGGTTAACTCTGTAGTATCGCTAGCATCTAAACCGAAAGCTCTTAAAGTAGAAGCTGTCACACTAGCTGCTTGTGATAGGTCAACTCTGAATGCAGTCGACAAGTCTAATATACCGCCTGAAGCGTCGATTATTTCACTAGTAGAAAAACCTAATTTAGCAAGTTCTAACTGTAATCCTGCTACTTGTTCTGCTGTGAAAATTGAGCTTTTACCTAAGTTTCTAGCAGATTTAGCTAATAAATCTAACTCTCTAGAACTTGAACCTGCTACCGCACCTACATCTGCTATTTTTTGTTCGAAATCAGCTATAGTTTTAATACCGTTCTTAACAACACTAAAGATACCACTAACAGCGAAAGCACCCGCCATAGCTACGCCTACTCTTTTAAACGCTGTCGTAACTCCTTGACCTACTCTAGTAGCTAAAGATTTAGTCTCTCTTAACTCTCGGTTAAAACGTCTTATAGTACCTTGATTCTTAGTTATCTCGGTCTGTAGTTCCTTGAATCTTTTAGTACCTACTTTAGTTCCGTCTAATTCTCTCTTTAATTCTTTAGTTCTTTTCTTAAGAGTTCCGAAGTCTTTAATAGCTTCTCCCGTATCTATATTTATTCCAAAAAATACTTCTTCTTTAGCCATATTATACTATTTGTATTAATTCACATTTAACCGACTCGAATACTCCAGCCTTATAATCTTCTATCTTATTAAGATAGTAATAAACTCCGTTAATTAACTTAGGAGTCCTAAAGTTTAAGTTAACAATATCTACACCCGTTAATCTTAAGTAACAAGTGTATAACCTAGACTCGTTAAACTGTCTAATCTGTTCTTTGTAGTGTCTATCTACTAATCCTACGTCATTATCTTGTAAAGACTTACTAATGTCGTTTAGGTTCTTGAAACTTAAAGATACATCGAAAGGTCCAGAAGCTTTTTTAATATAATAACTGCTAGGAAAAGAGGTCTTAGATACAGATTCAAAGGTAAAGTTACCGCTTTTTAAACCCTCGTAAATTAATAGTCTAGGTTTTAAGTCTAACTCATCTCCTGCGGACTTATAGTTATTTATTAATTGAGGCAGATATAAACTTCCACCTGCTGTTTGGATAATAGTACCACTTCCCACACTTCCAGCGAAAGGAATATCTGCGATTGTCTTTTCATCTTTTAAAAATTCGTTATCTAGTTTACGCTCTTCGTTCGATATAGTGGTATCCCAAGTATCTTTAAATCCTACTAAGTTTACGTCTTCCGGGTCGTTTTTGTACTCAAATAATAGGTTTCTATTTAACTTTTCGTCTATCTGTTCTATAGTCTGCTTTTTAGATACGTCTAACTTCTCAGACCAGTCTTCCGCTTCTTCTATAGACTTATAAAAATCGTCTCTATGTAAAAACTCTACCGTTTTAGCTCTTTCGTCCGTTAAGTGAACTAAGTTAAATAACTGTACGAAATGCTTAACGAAATTACTTTGCCCTATATCGTAAACGAAGTCCTTAATAGATATTTCAGAACCGTTAACTAAAGGAGCGCTTATAGGTGTAATATTAAACTGTAAACCACTAGGCTGCACTTGTAAAGAAGTACCGCTATTAGTAGCCGACCATTCAATAAGGATATAATAACCGTCAGTTAAAGTAACGTCGTTAAAGGATAGCTCAAAAGTAGCTACCTCTTGGGAGTTCTTTTTAACCGTTATAGTTTGTTCATCTATAACTTGGCTTAGTATACTAAGAGTCTGATATTCGCTAATCTTGAAAGTTACATCGTTATCGAAAGCAAATTGCAAGTTAGTTACCTCTATCGTAGCGTTACCGCTAAAGTTAGAGTTAGGGAAAGGTATTACATAGTAAAAGTTACTCCAATTACTGGAAGGGTCTTCTAAGCCGGTATAAAAATTAAATAACCCCGTTTGAGAGTTAAGTACTACCGATTGAGTATTACCTACTATAGCTCTAGCCCTATTAGCGTCTAAAAACTCTTTAGAAGCGCTTAAGTCAGTATTTATAGAAGGCATAACTAAGTCTCTATACTCTTCTCTACCGAAGAAACCCGGTTTAAGTTGGTATCCTACACCGTCGAATATCTTTCTAAACACATCGTAAACGAATACACCCGGTAAGAAGTCCTCTACTACTATATTAGTAGTTTCTAAAGTAGGATAAGCCGCAAACTCGTTATAATTGATAAGAGGAAAAGTATAACCGTTATCACGTCCATTATAAGACCAAGAAGCCTCAACATTAGTAGGGTTATAGGTAAGAGTATCATATTCTAAGTCTCTAATATTTTTATCCTTAATTAAAGCTCCCCAGTCCGATAGATTAGAATAAAGTATAATATTATAAACGTGACTCTTTCCGTCCGTTATATCTACGCTTTTAAGCTGCATAGAACCATCTAAGTATCTTATACCGTCCTTTTCTATAATAGCCGGTACTCTTTTGTTTCTATCGAAGAAACCCTCTGCGGTTATCTTAAAAGAGTGACCTAATAATGAGTCATTCTTTTTAGTACCCGGTATCTTAACAGTTTTACTAAATGTACCATTCCTCGTGCTAATATCTCTAAAGTCATTAATACTAAAGGTTAAAGGAATAAAAAAATCGTAAGGGTTAAACTTATCTAAGTTGTATATATTTAAAGGAGTAGCCATTAGTTTCTTTGGATTATTTTATCATAAGCTAATTCATATTCTACCGAGACGTTATAACTGTACTCCGCTAATTTCTCTATAGAAAAGTCAGTAGTTAACTGTACCGGTAATCTATAACCGTCTACTACTATATAAACCTCTGGGCTTTCTATTAAGCTTAATAACCATTCTTTCTCGTCTCTAGATACTATACCGCTATTTACGTTATAAATATCCTTAGTCTGTACTCCGAAAGTAGTTACCGAACGCTCAGGAATACTTCTACTAGCTCCTATAATTCTCTTAAAAGTCTGCTTCTCTACGTCTATATCTCTTACCTCTTTACCTTTAAAAGTAAAAGAGTCTATACCTCCTAGAGAGTTAACCCATTCAAAGCGTCTAAGGATTCTATTACAATCGTCCTCTATAATAAAAGTCTTATAGTTAGCTAAAGTAAAACCGTCTATCCTAGCTCTTACCTCGTATTTAGCTACGTTACTAGTGATGTAAGCTGATAAGTTCGCTGGTCCTACCGGTACGTTATAAACTCCTTCTAAGTTAGTCGTAGTGTCAGTATCTAACACTATAATGTCTGTAGCTAATAAAGCTCCTTGACTATCGTAAGTCTTTAAAACTAAGTCTAAGTCTACCGCTATAGGGTTAGGTGAACCGTTATAAGTCTGAGTACCGTTTATAAAACTCATCTGATAAGAGTCGTTACTACCTATCCTAACGTCCGGTTGTCTAGTTAGCCAGTTATAAGCTGAAGCCGAAGTAAACAAAGCGTTAGTAGCGTAATAATCGCTTAAGTTATAATTAGTAGAACTAATAGCAAAGTCGTTCATAAAGACGTAAGGAATAGTACTGTTTACCGCAGTAAAAGTATTAGCGCTATCGTCCGTAAAATCGGTTAAGGTTAGCGTAGCTATACCGTTAGATATAGTATCGTATTCTTCCGCGTACTGAATATAAACCTCTTTACTTAAGTCTACCGTAGTACTCGTAGTAGAAGTTCCTAAAGTAAGTAAGTCACTACCTAAATACTCTTGTATAATAGAGCTTAAATCGAATATAAATTCGTTATCGAAGTTTCTCTTCTCTCTTAATCTTACTACGAAGCTACCACCTATATACACATCAGCTACCGCGTTATAATTATTATAATACTTACTAACCTCTGCGGCTATCTTAATTACGTTGTTTAAGAAAGGTATAACAATCTCTTCCGTAACTACCGGAGTGTCTATATAAAACTCTGTAACCGATACGCCAGCTAAACCAGATAAGATAGAACTTACCCTATGAACCCCGTTATATTCTCCTGCGTTCTCTATATAAACGAAATCCCCTACTATTAAAGGTAAAGGCTGAGTACTAGTATTAATTAATACGTCCGCTCCACTAAAAGAAGTACCTCGTAAAGACGCAGTACTGTTTGATTCGCCCGCTACTGAGTTAGGAGATAAGTTAGAAGTAAACTTATACTCTACCGGTAGATAAGCTGCGCTATAGCTATCCGGTCTATTTACTACCGTTAAAGCCATATTAGTAAGCTAATAATAGTTCTACGTCACACGCTGCTGTATCCGCTTGTGCTTTAATGTTATCTATATTAGAAAAAGATGCGAAAGCTCCCTCTGTAGCTGATACACTTAATTCTCTTGTGTTAAATACGAAAGCTGAACCCGGAGTTAGTTTAACGTCCGTAGTAGCTCCTCCCGTATCCGATAGTCTTAACCTTACGAAGTTCGTAGTGTCTCTATTAATTACTACTAAGTAGCTTAAATCAGTTAATGAAGCTGGTCCTACCGCTCCTACGTTAGCTATAACAGTTTCAGAAGTAGGTACGCTTACTACTTGCTGTACCGCTTCTTCTCCTACTAGAGTTACACTCTCGTTATTTACTACGCTGTAAGAAGTTCCGTTAATCGTTACGGAAGCTCCGAAAGTTGTTGTTAATATTGTACTCATCTATTTAATATTTTTCTAATTTCTTTTGTTACGTCTTCTTTACCCGTTTTTAAAATTAAGGTTTTTAATTTAGACTTAAATTTATCTACGTTATTTCTAAAGATATAAGTAGGCTTAATTCCATTCTTCTTAATATTATTAGCTATAGCGTATGCCATTCGTTTAGAATCCTCTTCGTCCTTACCTAGTTTTACTTGTACCCATCTCTGTAATGGTCCTATAGGCGGTCTAGTACCCTTTTTTCTTCCTCCGTCTACGTACTTCCAATGACTCTTAGCCTTAAACCTAACCGATACGATACCAGCTGTCTCAGCAGTTTCTAATTTTAAAGACTTAGCTAAACTCATAGAAGCGTTTTTATCCTGCTTATTTAAGTCGTCTATAATATCGTCTATCATATCGAAGCCAGCTATCTTAACTCGTAGTAAAGTCTGTGAGAAAGGTCTAGGCATCGAATACGTCATCGTTACAACAAGTAGAGTATCTTACTTGCTCGGTTATAGTAAAAGAGATTTGCCAGCCCGTATGACTCTTATCTTCATCGTCTATTAAAGGTAGAACCGTAAAGTTATCTTGAATAACCCAGTCCGCTCGTTCGCTCTCGTTATTATAAGTTAATACCGTATCGTTAAAGTCGGTAATAAATCTACTTATAACTTGGTCTAAGATTCTCTGAGTAGTGTCTAAGGTTTCGTTAACCTCGTCCATAGTTCGCTCCTCTGATAGTATATCTATAATCTCTACTACTAGATTCCAGTTATTAACGAAGAATCCTTCTCTAGCTGACTTAGTAATGCTAACCGGGTCTACTACTAAAGCCGGATAGTTTAAATCGAAGTCTGGGTTAAACTCGGAAGCTAACCCCGTATAAAAGGTTTTAATAGCCTTATGCTTAGTAGCTAAGTCTTTAAATATATTCTGTATCGTACTTAAGTTCATTACTTAATCATTTAAATATTCATTAATCGTACTATCGTGATAACCTATCGCTTTAGCTAAAGTTATACAAAGCTCAAAGAACTCGTTAATATCTAAGTCTTCTTTCTTTTGCTCTATTTCTATAGAGTGGTATTGGTCTTCAAATTTAATCTTAGTGCTTGCCATTACTTATTATATTTTATATCGCATTCGTTTTTATCTTGCTTAAGCATAAGATAAGTAAATATCTCGCCTATCTTATAATCTGTTATCTTTTCTTTTTCCCCGAAAATAGCCGCAATAATGCTTTTATCTTGAGCCAAACTATAGACGGTAAGTAAGCTACCATACTTCCTAGTAATAACGTCGTAGCCCGCTTTAAGTTCTTTCGCTTCGTACTCTTTATTAAAGAGAGATTCGAATCGTTTATAGATAAGAGTAGATTGCTCAAAAAAAAACCTCTAACTCTATAAGCAGTAGAAACGTCTAAGTCTTTAAATAGTTCGTACTTGTCGTCAGCGTCTTTATAGTCGTATTCTTTACCTTCCTCTAAGATTAGATAAGATAGTAACCTCCTAACAGCTTCTAAAGGCTTATCTCGATACATATCCTCTACCTTCTTAATATCGTAGTACTGCCCGGCTTTAATACTTAATAAGTCCGTAGGTACGTTAAACGTCCTCCCTTTAATCTTGAAAGCTCCTACCGATTCTAAGTCGTTTTCTAGGTCTTTAGGGTTAAATAAAACCTCTATCTGACTTACTAAAAACTCCACATCACTAACATCGCACTTTCTTACTAACTCAATATCTAATCCAGAGAGTAAAGAAAAGACTTCTAAAGCGTCCATCTCGTCGTTAATTTTCTCGTAGGTTTCTAAGGTTAATTCCTTCCAACCTTCCGGGATAGTAAAGTTAATCTTTTCGTCTCCTCTATGTAAGTGTCCTTTAATCATTATCTAAGTCGTTTAAGTCCTCTAATATATCTACCGGTTCGTAGTGCGTTACCTCCGCATACACGAATGATAAACCGCTCTTAGGCACTCTACAGTCCCACCAATCCGAATTCAAGTCTAAGTAAGCTTCAAAAGGTTTAGGCTCGTAGTCCGGAGCTAAAATTAAGTAAGTCCTATCCGTCTCAGGTAGTTCCGTTAATCTCTTCATTATTTTTTTTCTCTAAATATAATCATTCTGATAATACTCTAAAGCTTTAACGTAAGCCTTAAAAAGCTTGTTAAGATAAACCTTAAATAGAATAGGGTTAAGCCTTCCCGGAGCTAATAAACAGTCGGAATACATATCTATCTTAACCTTTACTCCTTTCTTTTCCTCGATATACCACTCTACAATACTCGTAAGTTGCTCTGTAGTAGCGGAATAACGGGTACTTCGTATAGCTTCGTCAATATTCATAGGATAAAGATAGTAATACTTATTTAGAACTAAAAGCTAAAACCCTATCTTAACTTTAAATAAATAAACCCTCTCTAAGGTACTTTTAAGCTGTTCTAACTAACTTTTAAACTAAAATAGTATTATCTATTATCTAGGTCTTTTAAAGTCTCTTAAATCGCTTATTTTAAATTTAGTAGTCGGTAAGGACGTAGTCCGGTTAGTTACGTTACGCGACTTATTACTAGATAGATTAAATTATATTAAGCTTTAACTTATATTGAATTATATTTGTAAAGGATTCCGTAACGGTTTAAAAGGCTTTCTAAGGGTTCGAAAGGGTTTCTAAGGGTTCGAAAGGATTAAACTAGCTAATACTTAAGCAGTTAAACAAAAAAAGAGAGGAACGTAATAACCTCTCTTGTACCTAAAAATAATTGTTATGAAAGAACGCTTTTTTTACGTTTTTAAGCTCTGACTTATTAATTTTAAATCAAGTCATCTAACCAAGATTTACTACCTACGAGGCTGAAATAGCTACGCATCATAATAGTATCTGCTATATCGGGAGAACGTCCTAAAATAGTTTTAATAGTCTCTTTTCCCTCTACTGCCCATTTAACATCTTTGTCTATATCCTTTCTTCTAATAAGGGCGAGTTCTTCGTTTAATTCCTCTCTATAAGTTGCATCTATTAAATAAACCTCTTTCTTTTTAAACTTCTCAGCAAGATGAAAATAGCATTGACTTTTTAAGTTACTAAAGTTCTGCTTAGAGCCTTCTACTTTAACCGGGGTAGAGTTGTTTACAAAGCTTTTACATCTTAACTGGTCGACTACTCCTCCTCCGATTCCGTCGGCATCTGCTATAACTCTAGACATAGGTATATAATGCTCGTTAGCTAACTTTCTTATCTCTTGCGACGTTTGAACTGTATCATACTTATCTAGTTTAATCAGCTTCTCTAATCTCCAGCCATTCCATAAGCCTATTACCGTGCTATCCTTCCCGAATCTAGCTATATCCGCAGTAATATACTTTTCTCCTCCTACTACAAATTCGTTAGTATAAGCGTCAATAATATTTTCAAACGGGAATAGTTTAGATAAATCATCATCATACTGCCAGTTACCGTATAAAAGTCTTTGTTTAGAAGCTTCGTCTAATCTTTTTAACGACTCAATATAAGAAGGGTGCAAGTGTTTATTATCTGTAGCTAACGCCTGAATAAACTTTCTATGTGGAGGTAAACGGTTTTCTACACTAGGTTTGAAAAAAGAATTGTATACCCAGTTTTTAGCCGGGTTACAAGTCATTAATATTTTAGGCGTAAGATTATACTCATTCAGTTTATATCTAATCCTAGAAACTACAATATTCTTAGCTTTTTCTACCACTTGGTTAGCTTCATCTATCATAGCGCCAGTAATCTCTAAAGAACCTAGACTATCAAAATTAGGGTCACTAGGATATAAAAACAAATCCTTTAATATTATCTGAGACTTATTCTTAAAAGTTATTGTTTTCTCGTTAGCATTGTAATTGTATTCCGAATCTATACCTAGCATACCCGTGACATCAAAGAACGAGTTAAGAGTAGTCTTTTTAAGAGCGTCTAACTTAGAACGTCCCATAAGCCAACGAGTACCGGGATATTTTATACAATTATGTATAATCCATAGAACACCAAAGAAGGACTTACCTCCTCCAGCACTTCCTCCGTATAAAACCTCTATAGTCTCTTTATCATTAAGATATTTAAAGGCTCTAGACTGTTTCTTAGTTAGTTTAATATCACTCTTCACCACTCGTTCTACTTAATCTAAATTTACCGTACATATACCTACAAGACTTAGTATACCTAATAGCGAAAGGCATTAACTCACGCTTAGTTCTAAGTTCTTTTCTTTTTCGTCTGTTTTCTTCTAGTATTTTATTCCTCATCTTCGTCTGAATCCTCGATTCCTATATTAATTTGTATTCTTTCTCCTTCGCTAGTTACGTCTTTTCTATCTGGTTCATTTACCCCGGTTAACTTAGCCATATCCGCAAGAATCTTTCTAGCTACTTCTTTTTCATCGTCTTTAATAGCTTTCTTATAAAGCTCGAATAGTCTAGCGTGGTGACTTTCAAAGATAGACTCCCTATCCTTAGAGTACTTATCTTCTATAGCGTCTTTAGCTTTCCTCCAATAAATGTCCGACTGTCTAGATTCTATATTATAAACGTCTTTACAGTAAATTACCCACTCAGCTCTACTAGTGTTATCGCATAACAACATCTCTATAGCCTTATTTACTCTCTTTTCGGACTCTCTTGCGTCCGCTATTTTTCTTTTATTATTATCACTTTTCATACTTTAATAATCTTTTCGGTAAACTCTACCATTTCTTTAACTCTATTAATCCACCCCTTTAAAAATACTAAGTTTTTAGGTCGTTTCTCAGTAATTAAAACAAACCTCTTAACCCTTTCTAAAGATAGGTCTAATAGTTTTACGTCCTTAACAGCTCTTAAGGTTACTGGACCTACCACACCGTCTGGATTAACTTTTGCCGCCCTCTGTAGAATTTTTATAGCTCCGTTTATACCGTGATTAACTGCCATATCGAAAAGCATAGGTTTTAATTCTCTAGGGTATTCTACTTTTACTACCTTATTCCAGTAGTCTCGCTCATAAATCTTATAAGCGTCTTGATAGGTTAAGTTTTTAATATCTAAGTCAGGATAAGACCTAGCACTAACTCCGTATTTAGTACCTTTCAATTCTCCGGAAGGTGTATAATTACCTCTATCGTTAGGGTGTTCCGTAAAACCTCCTTCTAGTTCTATAGTTCTTACTATACTATCTTTTTTTACTCCCATTATTATTAATTAATACGTTTACTTTTTTAACTCAATGTAAATATTTTCGTTTACATTAAAACTTACCTCTAGGACATTTTTGACTTTTAAAGCGGTTTTTTACCTGAAGCAAACACCCACAAGTACTAAAACGTCCTTTAGTAGGTCTACCTAGTTTACCACAAATTAAAATACTATTACCTTCTTGTCCTTTAGTAGCGGTACAGTCTCTACAAATAGCCATTCGCTCCTCGTAATTATTTGCAACTTCTACTCTTTTAGGTAATCCGTACTTAATAACTAAATCATTAAGCATAGATACGTAGCACGAGCTACAAGTTCTACTATTATAGTAAGAGCTAGTTTTATTGAATATCGCTCTATGAATCTCTACTAACTCTTTCTTGTCTACTGAGTTAATAGACCGGTAGGGATAACCTACCGAGTCTAATAATTTTATAAATCTTTCTTTCATAATTTACTTATCCATTGTTTATAAATCTCTGTTGCTATTTGTGCAGTCATTACTGGAGGAACGCTCATACCTATTAAATACTCTGGTTTTAGTTTTCCAAAATCATAATCCATTGGATATGTCCCACACTTTAATAACTCTGTTTTATTCCTATTTCTTTTTTTATCAAATAAAACACATTGCTCTCCTCCAGTTATAGTATTTGCTGGTTTTTCTTTATACAAGAATTTAGCGTTGAACCTTGATAATATATTCCTTTCTCTAAGCGATATATCACTCAAATCAATATCGCCCTTTTTCCTATTTTCCCATAGTTCTCCATCAAGTTTACTCAATGTTTCTTTATTATCTTCTTCATCAATTATACAACCCCATTTTATAACATTTTCATTAAAATTCAATTCAAGTTTTGGTACTTGTGTAAACATATCTTTTTCATATAAAAAAGGATTAGCTAAGTCTTTGCGTAAACAAACAAAAAACACTCTTTCACGTCTTTGAGGCACTCCCATTTTTGAAGCGTTTAGTAGCCAATGTTGGCAGTAATACCCTGCTTTGTCAAACTCTTCGTAAATCTTTCTTACATACTTTTTCGCGTTACCTAAAAGTAATCCTTTTACATTTTCAGCTACTACTACTTTTGGCTGTAATTCTTTTGCAAGTTCTATGAAATCAAAGAATAAAGTATCTAAGGTTTGTTTTGCTTGTCCTTCTCTGAATTTCTTATCTTTTCCCCAATCTTTTTCTCTATTTCCCGCCATACTAAAGGATGAGCAAGGAGGAGAACCGTCTAGAATATCAAGGTTATAAAGTTCTTTTGGCAAGTCTTTACGTTCCTTAAATGTTTGTATTGGTTCTAAGTAACTGTATTTTGGATTGTGGTTTGTTCTGTATACTTCAATCATCTTAGTGTCAATTTCATTACATCCTAATACATTAAAACCAGCTAATTTATAACCCATTGTAGAACCTCCACCACAAGCAAAACAACTAAATACAGTACCTTTATCTTTAGTAAAGTTTGCATCCTTTAAAGTCCATTCGTAATTAAATCTATGACTCATATTAAATACTTAATTCTTTTTTCTTTCTATAATCGCTTAGATAAATCTCCATTAAAGGTCTAAAGTCTGTTATTGAACCGATTGCCATATGATTTTTCTTAGCCATTTGCTCATAACACTTAAACAGATAATCCATCTCCTCTACATTCATTTTAGCTTTAACATAAGCTACACTAATCATTTCCCTAACACAATAAGCGGCAATCTTTTTTCTACCATATTTAGTAGTTAATCTAGAGAAGTTATTAACTAAATACTTAGCGAATTTCTCGTTTTTTATTTTAGACTTACCATTTTTAAAATCTATATGTTTTTCATACCCAAAGTAAGCATTTACTACGTTACCTACAGAGATGTTATTAGAGTTAGATTTAAAAGCGTCATATACTTTTTTGTAATCCTTGTTATTAGTAGAAAAAGCTTTTAAGTAGTCTAGTTTATTCCAAGCTTTGTTACCATTGTTAAGGCTTATAATACAATCTAAATGATTTTCTTCTTTATTTGTGTTAATCCAATCAACAATATATACTGGTACTGTTTTCTGACCTAACAATTTAGCTGCTTCAATTCTGTGATGACCTTCTATAACGTCATATCCGCTAGATATTACGACTGGTACTAACCAATCATTGCTACTTAATTTACTTTTAAAGTTCTCAGCGTGTTTAGTGACTAAATCTCTATTCACTTTAGCTGGTTTTAATTGTTCGATTGGAAAATAACTGTTAAACTCTCCTCTTCTTAATTCTTGATTTTTCATAGTTTATTATTTTATAGTTTATTTATTTGTTCTTAGTTTATGTACTGCTTCTTCTATTACTTCCGTTATTCGTTCTAACTCATCTTCGTTAGACATAGATTCTATAAGGTTTACTAACTTATCTCCTTCGCGCTCCCATCTGTTAAAGAGTAGTTTAGCGTGTTGTTTAGTTTCTCCTTGTAGAAATCCTTTCTGTTGGGTGGTAGCTCTGAATAAAGCTATTAAAATACTCCACTCGTTCATAGTTATTCGTTTTAAAAGGGAGGTTTTACCCTCCCGTAGTTATTAAGCTGTTATAAATTCCGTGTTAACCGATAGACATCTCCAGTTATCTTTTTCTAAATCGAAGTAAGCTAATACTTTTTCAGATGCTTTACCTCCTTTAGGGTGCTTTTCTACTGGTACGAACGCTAGGTTAGTAGTTCCTCTGCTCACTCTTACGCTTCCGTCTTTCTTAATAAATGCGAAGTCTGTTACTCCGTTACTTAGTTCGTTTCTTAAATCTTGTACTTTCATTATTCGTTTGTTTTATTCGTTTCTCAAATATAAATACTATTTAGTTAATAAACTAATACTTTTTAACTCATTTCTCTTTTAAGGTTATTAGTTATATCGTTTACCGCAGTCCTTAAAGGCTTATCGTATATTAACCCGTCTCTTACAATCTTATTACCGTGTATAAAAGTAGTCCTATCTCTATTAATTACGTTAGTAAGTTCTTTACCGAAGATAGAGTAGTACTCGTATCTCTGATAACATAGGTACGCTATAATATGCCTAGCGATTGCCAGTGGCTGAGTACGTTTTACCCCAGCTAAAGCGTTTACCGTTACGTCGTAGTAATTAGCTACTACGTCTATAACCTTATGAACGTAATCCTCTACCTCTACGTCTAACTCTTTTATATTCTGGTCTTTTACGTACTTCTTCCCGGTGTAGTTTAAAGAGTGAACTAAAACCTTTTTAATATCCGGCTTAAAGTAGTTTTCTCCTTTTAGTACTTTACCGTCTTCTCTATAGATAGGTTTACCATCTGAGTCTAGCTTAGACATATTAGATAAGTGGATTTCGTCGAATACCGGTTCAATCTCGATACCGTGTTCTACTGCTGCTCCTAATACTAAGTAAAGCATATCGCCTATTGCGTCCGCTATTTCTACTATATCGTTATCTTTTACCGCGTCGTTATACTCGGTTAATTCTTCGATAATTAATTTACTTCTAAGTTTACTGTTCGCTACCGTAGTAGGTTTCTTAGGCGCTGGACAACCAAACGCTTCGTTAAATTCTGTAATTTCTTTTCTTTTCATAATTTTTATTTAATTAGTTCGCATTAAAACGCTCTTTAACAGTCAGCAAGTAGAATTAAAACTCTACTCGCCTTGGTGTTACACACAATATTTTTAAAAAGGGCAACCACTTATACGTGTTAAAATAACGTGTTTAATCTTTTATTAGCTATTTCACAATATTCGGAAGATATTTCACTTCCAACAAAGTTTCTGTTTAATGATTTAGCAACTTTAGCAGTTGTTCCACTTCCCATAAAACAATCATAAACCAAGTCATTTTCATTAGACCAACTTATTATATGGTCTTTTGCTAAATCTTCTGGAAATGGCGCAGGATGCTTAAACACTTTATCTTTTGCATTTAGGTATTCCCAAACATTCTCTTTTTGTTTAAAATCGTTTATTGTCTTTTTTTCAACAGCAACAAGTCCACTACTATTTGTTTTGTGAAAAGTAGGTTTACCCCAAGTTTCTGTTCCTGCATATTTACAAGGCACTTTTATTGGATTAAATGTTTTTAATTTACCTTTCACAAACACAAACATATATTCAAAACCTTGCTCATATCTTTTATGAGTTAATGGTACAATTCGTTTTTTCTTGTAAATCATAGTGTCGTGCAATTTAAAACCACACTCCATAAAATACAATGCTTGTCTAAAACTTGTGCCACTTTCACTTCCATTTTTAGTTCCATCAGCAATAACCCAAACAACCACACCACCTTCTTTTGTCGTTCTATAAAGTTCTTTTGCAATATCCTCAAAAGGAAAACTATAACCATTATAAGTTCTTAAATCATCATAAGGTGGTGATGTTACAGTCAAGTCTATAAAGTTATTTGGCATCTTTGCCATAGTATCTAAATTACTTTCGTTATGTATCTCGTTTATCATTATAAATATTTTAGTTCGTTCCTCACTAATTCCCCTTTTAAAAATACGGATGGGTAACAACGTGTATATTGCATAGGCTACGCCATACGCACCATACACAAACCGTTAACTTGTACGGTACTTGTACGGTACTTGTACGGTACTTGTACGGTACTTGTACGGTCGTTAATAGTTATAAGGATCTAAGCCTAATTCGTGTAATCTATATCTTAGGTAACTTCTTCTCCCCTCGTAGCTCATTAAAAAGCAATATATAAAAGCCTGCTTCTTAGTCATATCGAACGAAGTAAACCGTCTAACCCTACCTACCTTTAAGTACTTAGCGTAAGGGTGTAACTTACTACCGTCTCTTTTAAGTCTAGTATAGCTACATATTCTACATTCGGTTAAAGTTCCTTGGTCGCTCTTTAACTGGTAGTCCTCTTCTGGTATCTTTTGATACATAAATAGAGGTAAGTTCTTTTTACAAGTAAAGCACTTCTTCATAGTTTTTTGGCTTTAAACTTAGGTTTATTGTTAGTCAATATTAAAAATCGCTTTGTATGATGAGCTAGAGTATCTTCCTGACCTTCTGAATACCATAACGTATCTACCACTTTCTGTTAGTATAGATTTTAGTTCGTTATACTTTTTATCCATAAACACTAAAGAACCTGACCTAGTGAAATGCACGTTCTTTACTGTTTTAACCTCTCCACTAGGGGTTTTTATTTTTACTATCTCAGGTGTCCAACTGGTAGATGTAGCCATACTACTACCATACTCTTTAACGTCTACAGTCATAACATTATCTGAATCAATAAAAAGATAGGTACATTTAGAATCTTGAGTAGCTGAGTTAGTAAAAGTTCCTATAGCTCTAATAAACATATAAGTATCTCCCGTTCTGTCTCCAAATTCATCTACATAATAACCCTGCTTCCATTGTGCGTTCGTTGTTAGACTTGTAATAATTGCTAGTACTAATAATAAATTTCTCATAATTGTTTTTTTTGTTTGTTTGTTTTTAATTGGTTTCTAAGTTAATTTTTATTCTTTCCTAAGTTCCATAATACACCCCTTACTTGTATCATATCGTTAAAGCCTTGTTTAAGCTTTTCGTTATCCGGGAGCTTCTTTATCTTATCTTGATAGGATAGCAGTAAGTTATCTACTATCTCTATCGCTTGTAGTGTATCGTTATCCATATTACCAAAGTTTAATAGTTATAGTCTCAATATCTTCTGTGTTATCTACTTCTACGTCTCCAACACTTTCGTGGAATGCTACACAGTAATCTAAACAAGCTATTAAAGTTAAACCGCTGTCTACTACTGGAGCTACTTTTAAAGTGTAGTCTAAGTCTAAATCTAAGTTAGTTAGTGTTACATAAGAGTTAACAGTCTTAGTACCGTACTCTAATTCTTTCACTTCTTTAATGATTGCTCTTTTTACGTCTTGAATTTGTCCGCTTGTTAATTTCATAGTTATTTGTTTTTGTTTCTACAAATATATGTATTCTGTGTTGACAACTGCAAACTTTTAAACAAGAAAAAGAGGCTACAATATGTAACCCCTTGATTTTCAACTAGAATGATTTTACTAAATACTTTCTAATACTATTTTAAAACTAGGCTTTTCTAGTGTTGAATCTGGTTTAATCGTTATACTTTTACAGTATTTAGGCGAATCGTCTACAATATAACCTAGCTTTTTTAACGTGTCTTCAAATATCTTTATAATAGTTATAGTGTTACTTGGGTCGTGCCTACTGTTAACTAGTAATGTTATCTTGTACTTAGTTAGCTTGTTAGGCGGATTGACTTCCAGGTGCTCGTTAAATAAGTTACTCCATTTGTTTTTTTGCTTATTTCTTTGAGTCCAATGTTTACCCGAGTACCAGTCATTAAGGCTTATAGGGTTTTCTTTTATGTAGTATTCGTAAATCATTAAAAGTAATGTGTTAAATGCGATACTCTACCCATTTCTTTACTATGTATAAAAGCTTCAACTGCCACTAGATTAACGTATCCCTGTGATTCGTGCCACTCATCAGCAGAAGATGGAGATCGTAAGTAAGTTACGTTACAGCCTATATAATCTTTACTCGTTTGGAATTGTGTTTTGTCGGAATGGTGCACGTGATGTAAATAAGCGTATCTAAATTTAGTGTCTGCCCACATTTTAGGCTGCTCCTGAGCCATTAATAAAGGTAGGTTAGCTTTCTTACCCTTATCTCCGTGTTCTAACTCTATCATATTTGAATGATACTGGTAGTACTTTCTGTAGTCAGGACCTATAAAGAAATTAACATTTTTAGACAATCTAAACCAACTATTTAAGCTATCAGCTAAGAAACAACCAGACATTAAATCGTGATTAGATGGGCAATGAATAACGTCTACATCAGCTACCTGCATACACATTTCAATACACTTAACATAAACCTCTCTAGCTATAGTAAAAGCTTTATACCAATGTACGTCTGTATCTTGTGGAGTTCCTTTAGTAGTTGTCTTACTTATGTTGTCAGTATTTAAAACATCATTACCAATAACAAAAAGAATTTTATCAATATTAAAACCACTAGACTTTTGTAGTAACCCTTCAGTACCTAGTATAGCTCTTTTAACTGCTTCTTGTGTACTGTACTCTTTAGCGTGTTTATTAATATGAAGGTCCGCTATATCAATAACAAGTAAATGCCCGTCTGTAGATGGTTTTCTTTTAATCTTAGGATATTTAAAACTATAACCGTCCATATCCGCTATAATCTCGTCTCTTAACTCTTCGTAAGTCTTACTAGAGTTTTTAGCGAACATCGAAAACTTCTCCGATTTATACCAATAGTGCTTAATATCTTTTAAGTCTATACCAGCTGCTCCGGCTTCGTCTTTTAGTAGATTATTTCTTTCTTTAGTGTCTTCTTTAAAACTTTTCCAAGCGGTAAACTCTTCGGTAGTCATTCTTACTTGGTGTGGGTTTTTTTTACGGTAATTCGTTAATCCTTTTTTCGACATTTTTATATTTATTTTTCGCTTAAATTACTAATAATTAACTAAATACTATCGTATAGTACTGTCTTTATCTCGTTTAATTCTTTCTCTAATACTCTTATCTTTCGTTGGTAGCTAGTTAGTATCATATCGTTTTTATCGTTCTCTATCTCTGTTTTAGTGAGTTTCTCGTCTTTATAATCGTACCACTCCTGAAGTCTAAGTAAGTGTAAATTAACTCCTTTAAGATCGCTTATTATCTTTTTAGTCTCTTTAGTATTTCCGGGTCTAGCTTCTAGTTTAGCGGTTAGCTCCGATAGTACCCCGTGACTCTTTAAGGTATCTAAGTTTAATTCCATAGTATTAGGTTAAAATGGGGTATCTTCTAATAAGTCCTCTTCGTTTGCTACTCTTTCGAAAGATTTATTCTTAAAAAAGTTATCTTCTTCTTTAGGGTCTAAACCTTGTAAGATTTCTTGCTTACCGGTTCTTGACTTTATAGGCGTTCTATCTGCATATACATCTACACCGTCCCAGTCTTTACAGTAGTAAGCGTTCATCTCTTTATTATAGAAGAAGGTATAATCGCCTTTCTTAGAAGACCCTTTAGGCTTTTCTTTAGCTATCCTTATTATAGCTTCGTTTCCTTCGTACGTTCCTTGTCCGTTATCTCTACTTACTCCGTAAGGAGGACGCCAAACGATAATCATCTGCTCTCCTTTTCTAAACCACGCTTGACCTCCGGCAAACTCTCTAGGAGTAGGCATAGGGCAGAATCTCTTACCGTCCTTTTCTATAATAGGTTGGTCTCTTACGTGAGTAATTAAACAGTTATGTCTTTGGGTCTTTCTAGCGTTCCTTCTACACTTACCTAATAACTCCTCTATATATAAATCTTGTCTACCGCTAAAATCGTGCTTAACCTCGTTAAAAGGGTCTATAGTAGTCGTAGCGAACTTCCAATCTAATTCCTTTTCTACCTTATCTACCATCTCATAATAATCATCTAAAGACATAGTATCGTCTTTAGGGTCTATAACTATAAAGTGTTCTCCTATAAAGTACTCGGACTGAGCTTTATCCGTCTCCGTCATTTTAACACCGTCTTTACCGAAGTAAGGCTTATTAATGTACTTATGGCATAGCTCCGCAAATACCTCGTGTACTTCTCCCGTCTCAGGAGTAAATATAATATGCTTATCTCCGTAGATACAAGATAGATTAACTAATACTTCTAGCCAGAACTCCGATTTACCCGAAGCTGGAGCGCCTGCGATATAAGTAGTACAACCTTTTTTAACGGACATACCGCATTTATCGAAGTCGAAACCTATTTCTTTTCCTCTAGTTAACCCTTTCTCTCTTAGTTTAAATAATTCGTTAGTAACGTCGCTTAATTGATAGTAGTGTTTTTGCTTACTCATATTATTCGCTTTAAAAGTGTTCGTTGAACCCGGTAGAGTAAGATTCGTTCTTAACTATCTTAACGTCGTTAGACTTTACCTCTGAGTCTCTTTTAAGCCAGTTTAGAATAGTCATATAAAGACTCTTTACTTTATCGTTCTTCTTCCAGTTTTCTACTTTAGCTATGTAATGGTCTATAGTACTAGAGTCGTAATGTTTTAATAACTTCTTGTAATCTACCATCGTTAAGACTAAATGACCGTTCTCGTAATAGTTTAAAGGGTTTTCTACTTCCGTTTTAATAGTTAGCTTATCCGCATGAGAATACTCCTCTATAAGAGCTTTAAAAGACTCTTCTACGTTATTCTTATCTAAGGAATCTAAACCAGCTTTAACGCTTTTAGGTAGTTCGTTAAAAGTCTCTATAGCTGATTTCTTCATATTAGTATTGTATTTCTGGTGCTTCATATAGTTAACTAAGATAATATAGTTATCTACGTACTTAACCTTCCCAAGCCTTTCAAAGACTTCTAAAGCATCTTTAATCGTTTCTAAGGATAAACCCGTCTCGAAGCTCATTTTACGCTTAGAAGCTTCGTAGATGCCTAACATATTAGTTTTCTCGTTAGTTATTAGGTAAAGGAATAGTAGTTTGTACTCCGGAGCTATATCTTCTATAAAAGGGTCACTCCAAAAGGCGGTTGATACGCTTCGCTTTTTACTCATAGGTTTCTGATTTTAAAATGTGTTTGTAAAATAAAGAGAAAAATATATTCCAAGAAAGTCCTAGCGCTATAAAATCTACCCACCAATTAATTAAAGGCTTATAAAAGACTACTGCGAAAGCTAGTAGAGTTATCATTAAACTTTTAAAAAAGTGAAAGGCATCGGTAAACCATACCGGGATATTATTCCTTCCTTGCGATACTGTTCCGTTCTTGTATTTATTTCTCCAAGATATATTCCCGTTCCACCAAGACTCGCTAAAAGGTTCGTTATTAAAGATAGACCTATAATAGTGAAACTGCGTTACGTCTATTACAGCGTTACAAATAGCCGCTAGGATAAATAGTATAAAACTCATCTTAAAGCGTTTTTAATAAGGTTAACGATTCCAGCTATAATAAATACTACTACGTAAAAGGTTAAGATAATAGATGCCGATACATATACTGGGTATAACCAATCTATCCAATTAGATAATACACCTGCCGAACCCATAATAAATCCAAAGGTAAATAGCTGAGTTAATACGTTTTTCTTGAATCTTTGTAATAAGTTTTTCATTTCGTTTTGGTTTAATTAAGAGGAGCGTTTCCACTCCTCTATAATTTCTAAATCTAGTTCACTAATAAGTAAACTTAAAAAGGCAAATCAGACGGAGAATTATCTACCGTTTGTCCTTCCGGTTTCCAAGTGTTAACAGTTACCGTATGAGTCTTACCGTATTGGTCAGTCTCTCTTTTCTTAGATACTGTTAAGTTAATGTACTTCTTACCTTTAAACTCTGTAACGTGTTCTTGTGGTAAGTCTGTTAAACATACTGAAAAGTTTACAAATCCATACTGTTCGTTTTCTTTTCCGTTTCCTACGTAAATCTTGTCTTGTGACATATATAAAAATTAAAATTAAAAAATACTTGTTTAGTCAAGAGCATTAAAACGCTCTTTAACATTCTTTAGAAACCATTAAAACGGTTCCTACTTCGGTGTTAAATAAAAGTAGTTAATACTTCTACGTGTTGCCTAATCTCTAGGACTCTTTTTTTGATTTCGTCTATAACGTCCTCATCTCTATCGAAGCTAAAGACCTTAATCCTATAGCGGCTATCTATATCCTCGTAGTTATGGTTAAACTTATCCCACTTAGGTACTAAAGCGTCCGGAGTACTCATTAAGGTATAGATTAACTTAGCCTTCTTCTTGCCGGTTAAAGCCATATAACACTGTAGCTGGTAAAAGTAATCCTTATTAGGTATTTCCGTCTCTAATAAAGGGAATGTAAAGCAATCCCAAGAGTTTTTAAGGTCTATTACCGTGTCGTTAGTTATAACGTCGGGAGTACCTTTCATAAAGTCGTTCTCGAATAACTCTTCGTTCTTCTTAATACCTTTTAGATTTAGCATCTTAGATATGTAATCAATAGAAGCGTCTTCTACGTCGTTACCCTTATCTAAATACTTACTACTAATATCTTTTCTTCTACCGTAGATTTGTTCTTTAACCCATTCATCTACGTAGCTTAAAGTAGTTTTAGATAGTTCGCCTTTCTTACGAGCGTTAACCATTATCTTACCGCATTGGCTTGGACTTATTTTAAATTCTTTCATTTCGTTTTTTTTTAAATTAGTTCGCATTAGCTTCGCAACGCTCTTTAACGGTCAGCAAGGAATATTAAAACATTCCTCGCTTTGGCGTTGTGGTGCATTAGTACCTACTTAATCCACCCATCTCAGCATCATACATAGAAACTTCCGTGTAAAGTGCTGTACCAGGCAATTCATTTAGCAACACTTCAATTTCAGCTATTGAAAGAACTTGCTTTGCCTCATCCATAAATCTTATTGCTTGTTCTTCGGTCATTTCATCACCTAAGAAGTCAGCTAAATTCAAAAAATCTCTTAAAGTTTTCATATCAGTTAAATTTAACGCACCACAACAATTAATAAAATGAATAGCGCATGGGTGCTGTCTGCTTCTATCCAAGTGTAGCTATTGCGCTACTGCATTTTATTAAGGCTGTTAAACTATTCGTCTTTAAGCTTTAATAATTCCTCCTCTACTTCTTTACTTACTTCGTACTTAGCTTTCACTTGCTCGATAGTATAACCCGATTTAAGACCTACTACTACGTTCTTCCATACCTTATGCGAAGAGTTTAATACATCTTTCTTAATAGGTGTAGGCTTTTTAGCAGGTGTAGGTTTCTTAGATTGTTCGCCCGAAGCATCAGTATCTTTGTCCGACACAAGCCCTAAAATTGCTGATAATGAGTACCTACGGTAGTATGAAATTGCCGACCCCATTACCTGAAATTCGTTCATACCTTTTAAAGTAACGTCGTTAGGTATTACCATTGTACTAGTTAAGCTTTCGCCAGTCTCAGCGTGGAAGATAACAGTTTCGATAGTGTTAGCTCCTAGTTCGTTAGTTCCTAATAATTGGCTAAACCCTAAACCGTTTTCTTTTAGTATTGGGTTAATTACCTCAAAGATAGCAGGTAGGTCTGCATAAGTATAACCGTAACCACTTGCTCCTTTGTGAATTACTGGCACGTTTTGTTGAAAGTTAGCCAGTGCCTTAAATAAATTCGTCTTTTCCATAGTTTATTTTAGTTTGTTGATTAAAAATAGTATTAATAGTACTTTAAGATCCGCAGTTAAAGCATTCAATCGGCGCTTCAATGTCCGTTTTATATTCTTCTCCGTTTTCATAAGCTTCTAAGTGTTTCTTCATCTCGAACTTAATAGAACTCTTCTCTATTCCGTTCTCTGCTTTGTTAATCTGTAATTCGTAGTAATTAATAATCTGCTCTTTTGTCATTCTCTTTATTATTTAAGGTTAATACTCTTATTCTCCACATTGTATCGTTAAATCTCTTCTCTGTGTGACTGTCCGTCCATTCTTTATGGTTAGTGTAGCTACCAGGGTAAGTACTTTTACTTATCCCTTTAGCTAATCCTTTAAATTGGTTTACGTTTCTCATTATTCTACAATTTTTAATTGTTCAGTAATTTGTTTTGTAACTCTTAATTCGAATTCTTTTTCGGTTGATTTATCAAACACCTCTATTTCGTAAGGAATGATTTCACCAGAGAAGTTAATCTCTATAGGGTCGTCATAATCATACCACCCACAAGGAGACTCGATTAAACTACCATTAATTTTAAATGTGATTGTAAACCAGTAATTGTTAGATTCAACTTCAATTATTGGGTAGCTGTCTCCCAATTGTTCAAAGTCTGAAATTACTTGGTCGTAATCTATTTCTAACTCTAATACTTCTTGTTGTGCTTGTTGTAGATTTGTCATAATATTCGTTTTTGTTATTCGTTTCCTCAAAGATATATAATCTAGTTAATAAGTTCCTAATTATTAACTAACTTTTTTTAGACTTTTTTTAAGTTTCCTTTATTTACGGTACTTCTAGAGGTGAAAAAAGGGTAGCTATTAACTACCCTTCTAACACAAACCAAAACAAAAACACTATGAAAAAAACGAAAATAGGTTTAATTTCTTAATCAGCTCTCTAGCCGTTTCTATATCTAATTTACCGAAGATAACCGCTAATATTATTACAAACATAATAGAATAACCTGCAATCTTAGCGTAATCTACTTTACCTATACTTGAATGAGGTAGCCTAACAGACCTAGACTCTTTAATTTCTTTAGCTACATTTCCTACAACTGGTATAGCGCTAACCGCTCCAGTTAATAACGATGATAGTATACTTTTTAATTTACTCATATTACTAATTTAACTATAAAAATTCGACTTTTATATTATTACTTATAAAAAGGTTCTATCTAAGTCTTCGTCAGAATATACGTAAGCTTCCCCCTCGTATAATAAAGAGTTAGTTAGCGTATAGTCTAAGTTAGTACTACTTACTTGGTCATATAAGTAAATATCATAACTACCCGTATCCACCTTAATAGAAGCTGTTAAAGGGTCTTCTACTCCGTCTTTACCTACTTCGTTAAGTTCTAAGCTAATAAAAGGACAAGCTACCATAGATTGGTCTAAAAAAACAAACTCCTTAGCCGTTATCTTATTTACTAATCTTACTAAGTAATAAGGACTAGATAATCCACTTGATTTGTAGAATATCATATCGTTATTTGAATCTTGTATTATTGTCATTGCTTTTATTTTTAAGGTGCATCACTTACAAAACTAGCAGCCGTCATAGAGTTCATATCTAGGTCTACACTACCTGCGTTATCCGTTATAGTAGGGTAAGTATCTCCGTCTCCCATTTTCCACCAATGGCTAGGAGTTGTAGTTAATCCGTTTAAGTCGTGAGGCGTACCGCTATTATATATTGCAGAAGCATTAGAACTTTGGTCGCTATCCCAAAAGGCTAACTCGTCAACTAAACAGTTATCTCTAAGGTAATCACCATAACTAGCCTCCCCTATCTTAAAGTAGCTATCATCTATATCATTAGTGTATCCATAGTTAGCGTTAGAGTTGTCAGTAGTCTGCAAAGCACCATCAATATATATATTAAATCTACTGTAATAATCATTTATATTACCACTACCTGCTCCAGTAGTACCACCGTCATAAGTTATAACTACGTGATGCCACGTTCCACTTGTAATTGAATTAGCTGGAGTTCTAAGTTGTAAATAGTTGTATTCAGTACCGTACTTAAGTCTTAACCTTTGGTAAGTCGCTCCCGTCCAAGTAATCCATATATAACCATCTGAATACTGATTAGAACCTCCATATTGCATTATTGTCTGCACAGAATTTGTAGAAGTACCACCCTTGAACCAAAATGCTATAGTCCAAGCGTCAGAAGAGCCAGAACCATTAGAAGACCTTCCTAAAACACTATTCAAAACCGTTCTGTCACTTGCTGAAGTGTCTAAGTCATCGTAAACATTAAATTTAACACTTTTAGTACTAGAATAAGGAGGGTTAGAAACTACTAAACTAATAGTCTCGCTATCTTCTCCGAAGTAATTAACAGCCTTAACAGGTATGTTATAAGTCCCCGCAGTTAGCGACGAACCGCCAATAATTTTTCTAACATTACCTTCTACATTAACTACACCGCTAACACTAGACAAGTCCCATTCATAGCCTACCCCGTAATCAGCAGTTAATTCATAGTTTAAAGTATCCCCAGTCGTTAAGTTAACAGTTAATGCGCTAGTTATTGTAGGAGCTTGACCCATAGAACTTCCGGCGTGTTGGAATAAAGTGTTCAACTCGTTTACTTTTTGAGATTCTGTACCCGTTAATAGTACTGAATCTATAGAAACGTTCGCTAAATTAATATTACTATAATAAGTCTTAACACCTATAATAGAAACAATCCTTAATGTATTATCGCTATGTAGTGTAGCTTGTATTGTATTTACTGGGAAGTAATCCCCCGTTGACATTATAACGGTGTTGTCTTTAGAATCTAAGTAAAAGTTAAAAGTATCTGAAGAGGTAGCTATCTGCTCCCCTATACTCCCTAATACGTTAGCTTCTTGGGTGATATAATCTCTACAGTCTTGAGCGGTAGAAAAAGGATTACCGTCAGCATCTACGAAATTAGTATAAGGTATTCTAAAAAACTCGTATTGCGTAGTTCCGCTTTGTGCTGTAATAATATCATTAACTACGTTTATTAACGTATTATCTGTAGCGTCTATCTCTCCGCTTAAACAGCTATTCCAATAAACTGGATTAGAAGAACCTTCGAAGGTTATACAGTTTCCTGCTTCGTTTCTTTTTATTTTTATTACTGACATATTATCTTATTACTGTTATTAATAGTCCTAAAGGTTGAATAATGATAGGGTTATCTGCTTTAATTGATGGTAGTGTTAAAGCGTTTACATCTTCATTACTAATAACCCAAGCTGAAATCTCTACTCTGTTTAAAAAAGTATTTCCTACAGTTCCACCGCCGTAAAATACTGGAGACGTAGTTAAAGGAAAGGTAAAAGTAATATTATCGTTATCATCTCTATTACTATACCACAAAGCTGGTTCTATAGTAGTGTTAGCAATCTGTGGTATTACGTTAAAATCAAAACGAACTCTTATTTGGTCTCCGTACTGTAAATCGTTTAACTTAATTCTACCCGTAGAACCCTCGAAACCTGTTCCTGTTGAACCTGGGTACTCAGTATCAAAGTCATAGGTATAATCTACTAAACTTGTTACCTCGTTAGGTAAAGCATATCCGTTAAATAATCCTACGTTATCTAATCCGCTAACATCTGGAGTTGACCAGTAAGGGTTATCTACTGCTAAATGTACGTCGTTATCTAATGAGAGCACCTTGTATATACCGTTATCTACGTCGGTTTGAGTATAACTAATACCCGTTCCAGCTTCCCAAACGTAATTATTACTTAAAGGCTTACCTGCGAAAGCTCCCGTATGAGAGTACCCAGATTCAGCGTATTTCCCCGAACCGCCTACAACAGATTCTATTAACAATCCTATCTGGTCTATTAAATTCTCTACACTCGTCGAAGTAGGAGTAGTAATTACAGACCTTTCAAGCTCTAATATAGGTGCGGTACATTGTTTAAATACTATAGAATCAACTCCTTTAGACTCTACTATAACATCATCTAAAGGTACAGTATAAATCTCTGTACCTACGACCATTTTAAGCTGTCCTCCCTCTACTGTTATCGTAGCCATTAAGTTAAGTTATTTAATTTGGTTAATAAATCTTCTAAATCTGTAGCTAATGGAGTAGAAACCTCTACCACGTCGCTTATTACTATAAATTTAAAGTTAGCCCCTAACATTACGTCTAAAGTCTTATCAAGTTCGAATCTTACATCGTTTTTAGATATAGCTTTAATTTCGTTAGTAGTAGTGTTTTTAATCTTTAAAAAGCCACCACTATTAGTTATTTCAAAAGCCATATTTTATAATTCTTTAAATCCGTCGTTATCTCTTCTATAATAGTTTAGGTCGTCTTCATCGTCTAAGATTAAACCGCTATTACCGTAACCGTCGTAAGCGATATTAGTACAGCAAGAGTCAGAATCTCTAAATAAAGGGTAATCATTCTCGTTATCTCTTAAATAGCAAATAAGCTGGTCTATATAATACTCCGCTTTCTTCTTAGCCATATTCTTACGAATCTCTAAAGACCTAGAATCTATACTAGTAGCTTGGTCAGTACTTTTAGACTGAATACCGGTAGGGCTAATCTTAGAATGTAAATAAGTGTAAGACTCGTAAGCTATCCACCAAGCTAAACCTGGTTTAATACCCCTAAAAAGTCTATCATTACCATTAAGTAAGGTAGTATTTAAAGCGGTTAAAGTATTATTAGCCACTTGACCTACTAACTCCTCGTAAAGCTTTTCCCCTAAAGCAGTTCTAACGTATAAATCTTGACTAATAGTTATAGCAAAAGCTAAACTACTACTTTGTACGTTATTACTAATGTCGGTCCAATTCTTAACCTCCTGCTCCGTTATTATCTTCGTCTCCGCTAAACTCATATCTACACTATTTTACTCTTTACTAATTCTTGGATATTTACATTTATAGTATTAATCGACTTTTTAAGGTCGCTAATTTCCATATGTAATTGGTCGAATTGCATTTTACTTAAATCTTCTAATTTTTCGACTTGTACCGACGTTTTATTATCTACTAACTCTAATCTGTTTTCTAACTTAGATAGGTTTACTTGTAAGTCCTCTACCTTTCCTTCGTGGGCTTTTATACCGTTGTGAATACTTTTAAAGAAGTAAGCTATAATTGCTCCTCCTCCGGTTACTATATACTTAAACAAGCTATCTAAATCCAACATATATTTATTATACTTTTTGCTCTTCCTCTTCAGGAGTTAAAGCGTTTAAAACTTTCTTCTTTAAATTAATAATCTCTACTAATTGGTTTTCGTCTAACGCTAATTCCTTTCTAGCAATTGCGAATACTACTTCAATGTTTTTTAAGTCTTGTTCTGTCATTTTTTTTATCGTTTAAATAATTTAAAAGCTAGCGTAGCTAATATAGGATAAGCCCATTGCTTTAAGATACTAAAATTATATATTTCTAGTAGCTTTTTTAAGGTAAGATTAGTATTTCTTACGTAAGTAGTTACACTTTCCGAACCTCTTAAAGTTTCCCTATTCTGCATAGCGAAATCGTGCCAAACGAATACCGGGTGAAACTCGTTAGACCATCTGGTATTAAAAAAGGTTAACCCGTCTGACTTCTCCTCGAAATCCCAATCGTAACTAGAGAAGGCTTTTAATATCATAAGCCTATACCTAGTAGGTACGTCGAATACCTTAAAACTAGCTTTAGTTACTTCTAATATTTCTTCTCTATCGTTATTCATTATAGTATAATTTCTGTATCTGTTCCGATTTCCGTTAAAGTCTCTACGTAAGTCTGGTAGAAAGTATTAACCGCTATAGGATTAAGGCTAGCAAACTCTGCGTCTGTAGGCTTGTAAACGTGTGATAACTTATCTATAAACTCAGGGTAAACTTTTGATTTTCCATCTGTTCTCGCTTGTTCGCTTATATAAACTTTAGGAGAGTAATGAAGTTCTTTTGTATTATCAGGAATAATCATATCAAACCCTATTAAATATCCTGAAGGAATTGTTAAACCTTCTTTACTTTCCGCTGTGTTATTTACTTTTATTGCCATTTTATTTATTATTAAATTATGCGCTTGTTACAGTTTCCCAAGCTGAACCCGTATAAATACAAAGTTTAGCAAGTGTATTATCAAAAACTACCAATCCAGTAGCTGGTGTTGTTATAGCGTTCTTTTCTGTTGTTGTCATTCTCGGAGGAAGGAAACCTTTTGTAGTTGAATTTAAATCAACTACTGCTGAAGCTGAAGGTGTAATCGTACCAAAACCGAAAGAACCCGTAGTGTTTAACCAACCGTCTGCTGTATTACCTATAAAGAATAAATGGTCTGTGCTATTACAGTTTACCGCAAAAGAGTTAGCTGTTGAATTAGTGGCTACCCCGTTTCTAGCGTTTAGCATAATACTATAATTTGCTGTTGCATTAGCTTGATTACCTAAAGCCATTGACCTTGATGAATCTGCTAACGACCTAGAACCTAAAGACGTAGACCTACTACCTGAAGCTGTTGCTATTGTACCCATAGTAATACCCTCATAACCTGTGGCTTGGGCTTGATTTCCGAACGCAATAGTACCTGTATTAGTAGCGTCTGTATTATAACCTAAAGATATAGAATTACTTTGAGTTGTGTTAGCTCCTCTACCTATAGCAATAGCTTGTAAGTTCGTTGCTTGAGCTAAATAACCGATAGCTATAGCTGATGCAGCAGTTGCGTCTGTTGAAGCTCCTATACTAATAGCAAAATGTTCTGAAGTTAGAGCGTTATTTCCTATTGTGACAGCGTTAGTTGTAGAGTGACTAGCTCCGCTACCCAAAGCAAAACCTCCTGCATCATCTATTTTAAATAACTGAGTGGCTGAACTGTTTTGAATAAGTATTGAAGTTGTTGCACTTGTTGAACCTGAACCCTCAATCGTTATTTGTCCGTTATCAAACTTTAAAACATTACCGTTTAAATCGTGCGTTCTATCTCCTGTTAAGGTCAAATCAGCTGTTGCCATATTATCGCCAGAAACAGTCCCCCACTTTAAACCAGTTGCTTCAGCACTATCAGCAATAAGAGCTTGACCATCTGTTCCTACTCCTAATCTAGCGTCTACCGTAGAATAAGTAAATAAATCGCCCTTAGTTGTTAATGGTGATGAAATACCACCACCGCCCGAAGTAGTTAAGTTAATTTGCTCTATACCTCCGTCATTAGTCTCTGTTATAGTTACCGAACCGTCTGAACTAATAAACTTATCTAGTAAAAATTGAGCTTGTGCGTCATTTTTAGATACCTTAACCTTAAAAGTACTTTGCGAACCCTCTAAAAATATGCCTAAATCTAATGCCATTTACTCTACTATATTATTATCATTTAAGAAAGAGTCTCCTCCCTCTTCTAAAACATCTATTCCTAGTACTTTAGTTCTTATTTCGTTAATAGTCATTACCTGAGACATTAACTCCTCTGAACCTAAAATATCTATAGGTCTTAAAGGCTTAATTACGGTCTTAACTTTAATACCGTTACGCTCTAATACTCTATCTAAAGATTCTTCTATAACTCTCTGAGAAGGTCTTATTACCGTATTCTGGTAGTACTCCATATTCGACCTAGTTAAAGCTTCGTCCGACTGTAAACCGGTAGCTACTTTAATTCCAGCTAAAGCCATAGGCGTACGATGTGCCATTACTATTTCTTCCGATACCTTACCGTTAAGTAAAGTAAACATCTCGTGAGAGTCGTTAACCGGTATAGATTCTACTAAGGTTTTCATATCCGGATTAGTAGACCAAGTTACTACGACTTTACCAGCGTTCTCACTTCCTACGAATTTCTGAGATATACCCTTTTCTACCTTTCTTCTTTTCTCGCTATCGCTTAAGTCCTCGAATAAGTGAATGTGCATCGAACCTACCATTCCGTTGTCTAAGTTATTCTTATGAAACTCCGCTATCTGGTTACTAATCTCGATATAGTTTAACGCTCCTAAATAACTAGGCTCTGCGTAAAACAATTTACCCGGAGAATAAGTCTTACCCTCTATTAATTCTCCTCTCTTCTTAACTAAAGCTCTATCCGATGAATACCAAGAAGCAATAGGCTTAGGCTCATAGATAGCGTCCTCTGGTTTAAAAGAAGTCTTTTTAGTAGCAAAAGCCCAATCCGGAGTAAAGTAATACTTTTCTATTTCTCCGTTTTCGTTCATTTTACCGCTTCTAACGTAAGAGAAATCTATATTACGTAAATAAGCTACGTTACCTCCTCTTTCGAATTTAGATTGCCAGTAAAAACCGTTAAAGTAAGACATATCGGTAGCAGTCTTTCTTAAGAAGTCTCTATCTAATCCTTCTAAAAACTTTTCCGCAGCGCTTACCTGACCGTCTTCCCCTTCGAATATAAAACCCTCTCCGGCTATAAACTTCGATTTAGTCTCTAATAACGCTCTATGAATAGAACAGTTATCTGCTAAACCTATAAGGTATTCAGGAAATAAATTATCTTTACCGAAGTAAATATATTCCTTCTTTCTATTTTTTCTTGAATCTACCGAAGGCGTTACCGTTTCCGTAGTTAGATTTACAAAAAAAACGTCGCTTTTGTTTTCTATTTTACTAGCTTCTTTCATTATTTATTAAAAATAAATTAAATACTTATTTAAACCTTTTACCTAAATTAAAAACATCTTCACTTTTTACTATCTCGTGAGTCGGATAATAAGGGAATTTATCGCCTAACTTAAAGTTATTATACTTCTCTTTAAAATCTTCTATCTTATCTAACCAATTAACTTTAGCCGCAGCGTTATCTAACTTACTAGATATATCGTCTCTAATCCACGAAAAGTGATGCATTAATACTTCGTCTTCGTTAAATACGTAAAAAGGCGCAAAAGGTCTAAAACTACAAGCAGGGTCTACTAATACCGGAGCGTGTAAACCTATATTAACCGAAGTACTACAGATAAAAGGCATATAATAAGCTTCTAAAGGCTCTAATCTTAAAGTAGGAGTCTTAAAGTAAGTAATCATCTTAGAGTAAGTAGTCTTAACTCCGGTAGTCTCTACTAAGTTCTTAGCGTATAGAATCTCGTCCTCTTTATATAAATGGTCTGTAGCGGATAAGAAGAAGTGAGAGCAGTTTAAACCTCTAGACCTTTCTATAAGTCCCTGATGTTTTAACTTTTCGTTAGTCTTAGCGTCTACTTTTAAGTTAGGTTTATACTCTATATAATCGTAGTTAGGAAACCTTTTTTTAAAGTCTAAAATATCGTTACATTCGTTACCGTAATTACTTACCGTCTGAAAAGCTATAATAATTTCGTCTACGTGATTCTTAACCGAGTCTATAGCGTACTCTAATAACTCTAATCCGTTAAATACTGTATAACAAGCTGCTAACCTCATTACTTAACTTTAAATTCTCTACCTATAATTCTAATCTCGCGCATCTCTAAGCCGGAAGCTTTTACACGTTTTACGTTATAACCTAAGATTCTATTAACTCCTACTACTTTCATAAAAGGGTAAACCGGTTTAGTAATACTACTACCCATTCCTACCATAGCGCTTTGACCTATTCTTAACCTCTGATGTACCTCAGCGTTTAGTCCTACGTTAGCGTGTTCTTCTATAGTAACGTGTCCTCCTATATTAGCTCCGGAAGATATAGTTACGTTATTTTCTAACTGTACGTCGTGACCTAAGTGCGACTTAGTCATAATATAGCAATAGTCTCCTATAATAGTATCTCTTTCGTTACCTCTATCTACTGTTACGTGATGGTTTATAAGGTTATCGTTACCTATAATAATCTTCTTAGTAAATTCCGCCTCTCTTTTCGTTTCTCCGTCTCCTCCTATTACTACGAAACTACCGATAGTATTATTATCTCCTATCTCTACGTTATCGTAAATAACCGTATAAGCTCCGATAATATTACCTTTTCCTATCTTTACGTTCTCGCCTATAATAGCGGTTTCGTGTATCTTATTTTCCATAGTTTAATATCTTGTTTTTAAAGTTTGCTTCTAATTTATTTAAACCCTCTATAGTGTTAGCTATTACTGAGTTATCAAATTTACGAAATTTAGTAACGTTTTCAGAGGTTTTCAGATCACAAATAAACTGATTATCTAATAGTTTAGCTTTTAATAAGTCGGAACGCTTTTTAATCTTACTCCACATAGTGTAATCTATAGAATGATGCTGGTTATCCCAAAGCTCCCAGTTAAGTTCCTCTATTAAATCTCTTCTAAAGCATCTCCAAGCTCCTATAGGCTCTCCTTGTCTTTCCCCTCTATAACCGTTCCACTTAATCATATTACGCTTTTCTAAGTCGTAGAAATAGCAATCTAAAAAACCTACGAAGCGGTAATCGTTATTAAAAGCTTCTATATAAAAGTCTAATACTTCAGAGTTCAAGGTATCGTCAGACCCTAGCATTAACATAGCGTCGAAATCTATTCTCTTAGCTACTTTTAAAGCCTTATTTAACTTTTCTCCTAGTATATTTCTATGAGTAACGTATCTATAACCTAATTCTTTAGCTATAGGCGCGTCTTTTTCGTCTCCTACTGCTAGAACTTCTATTTCGTATCCTTTCCTCTTTAAACTCTCTAAACCTTCGTTAAAAAGCCTTAAAACGCTATAACGTCTGTAAATCGGTACTAATACTAAGAACTTCATATATGTTTTACGGTTTTATTTCTTAAATAACAGAATAAAGGGAATAAACGTTCTAATATAAAGCAGTGGTAAGTATAATAAGGCTTATTAAATACTTTTAAGCAGTTCTCTGGGCTTATCTTCTCTCTACTAATATAATTAGCGTCCTGATTACATAAGTCTCTTAGAAGCTTCGATTCACGCATTAAATCCATTACCGGAATAAGGAAGTCTAAACAAAATTCCTTAAACGTCTCTTTAGAAGCTATCCAATGGTTAGAATAGATAGGCTGTATTAACGCTTTATTATCTTCTAAGTCTATACCCCAGTCTAAGCGATTAGCTATAACTTTATAGATATCTACGAATAAAGGGTGCCAGTTATTACCCTGAGTAATTAAGTTAGTCTTATTTAGGTTACCAAAGAAGCTATAAACGTCCGCCTTATCTTCGTCGTTTAAGATAGTATTTTCTATATAGTTAGAATCTTTCTTTAGTTTCTTATAAAACTTATGAGATAACACCCCGTAATACTCCGAGCTTTTATAGTCTCCTTCCTCGAATAGTCTTCTTATAACTCCGCTTTCTAAGGTTTCGTCAGATATAGGGTTATAATACGGAACGAAGTTTCTAGTCCGCTCCATATTAATAACTTTCTGAATCTCTTTATAGTAAATCTGTCTTACTCGAAGCATATAAGATTACCTAAACCTTTAGATATTAAGATTTCCGCTAAAGCTTGGTTATTTTCTAAATCGTAGTTAGAAATTACAGAACCAGCTAAGATTATCTTTCTATTTACGTTCTTAAATACCCATTTCTTAGGTTTTAAGGCTTTTTCTTCTTCTTTAGGTAAGTTTACCTCGTTTTCGTTATAAAGTTCCTTAGAACGTTTCTTATAAGTTCTTTTAGTCTTTTTCTCTTCCATAAGTACGTATTTTTTTTAAAGATAAAAAAAGGAGGCTATTAACCTCCCCTTTTATTAAATTATATTCTACTTGTATTAAGCTTATATTATATTAAATTATATTTGCGAACCGTTACCTAATCCTTTCGAACCCTTCCGAACCGTTCCGAATCCTTTAATAAAGCTTAGATACTATTAAAGTAAGTAACCCGCTAGAGTAGAGTCAGTTGTAGCCGCGTCAGTTGCAAAAAACTTCTTAGCTTTACCTCTATTTACTCCCGTAAAAGTTAAAACGTCTCCCGTATCGTCTCCTGGAGCTGCTCCTGAAGTCTTAGTCTGTTCTGAAAGCTCAACACCGTCAGTTTCTCCTAAAACAGTCCATTTACCGTTCTTATCCTTAAGTACGAAAACTAAAGAAGTACCTACCATATCCTCGATAGCGTTTCTAACCGCTGTAGAAGCGTCGATAGTTCTGAAAGTTACTGTCTCGTTATAGTAATAACCTGAGTTAGCACCTACTTGTAATTCTTCTGTAAAAGAAGCCGTGTCCTTATGAACTGTAAGAGCGTATAAACCTTTGTAAGTATCGAAAGTAAGACCGTCAATTTCTCCGTCTACCGTGCTAGTAAACGCAGTAATCTCTGACTTATTACCTACGTAGATTTTATCTTTCTCAATACCCGGTACGTTGAAAGTCTCGTCGCAAGAAGGTCCAACCCAACCCGCTGTAATTAAACATTCTGCCATTTTATTATTTTTTAAAAGGGAGTCCGAAGACCCCCGTTATTAAATCTTTTTATTAGTAGTTATCTACTACTACCTGAGATGGGAAGTGGATTTGGAAACCTGCAGCGAATCTACCCTTAACCCATACGTTCTCTTCGTACTGGTCCATTCCTACTTTTAAGTCCATTTCTTCTCCTTCTACGTCTACTGCTAATACTAAATCAGACTCTTTAATAAGAACTAATTTATCTGTACCGTTCAATCCCGGGATTCCTTCGATACCGATATTAGTACCGTCTACGAATCTCTTTTCGAAACCAGTATTATAAACAGTAGTACCTAAGTTATCTCTATAACCTCTATCGTACATCTTAGCCTTATCGTCTCCCATAAGTACGTACCACTTCTCGTCGTTAATAGTAGAGTAAGCATCTACTGGTAAAGCGTCGTAAAGAGCTTCTACTCTTGAAACGATATTAGCAGTAGTTAAAGCTCCAGAACTTAAAGCCTGAGCAGCTGGAATACCTCCACCAGCGATTTCAGTAGCGATAACTTTATTAAGACCGTTTAAGTAGTCTAAAGAAGATAAAGCGTTAGGCGCAGTAGACTTGTCTCCTTTAACTAATACTTGCTCCATCATCTTACCAATAGCTCTGTCTAAAGAAGCCATTAATTCAGCTTCTAAAGGTGCTAATCCTTCGTAGTCTTGACCTGAAGGCATAATCTGACGAGTAAACTTCTTCTCTAAGTCTCTTACGCAGTACTGAGTGTTAATCTTTAAAGACTCTACGATAATTTGTCTTTGCTCGATGTTTAAGTCTCCCGAAGCGTTAAATCCGCAAGCCTCTCCGTTTTGTAATAAGTCGTAGTCGTGTTCTACGTCTGGTAGCTTATGAGTACCCGGTTTAAAACCAGTGTAAACTGTTGCTAATGCTGCTAATTTCGATTTCATTACCGATTTAGCGAAAAATGTTCCTGCGTGTTCAGTTGTATAGTCTGATAACGCTGTTAAATCAAATGCCATTTTATTATTTTTTTAAGTTTCTAAATACTTCTTTTACACTCGCCTTTGCTTTTGCTTCCGGCTCTAATACTGGAACTAAATCCTCTCCGATAGGCTCTTCTAGCTTCTCGTTTAATTCCTTAATCTCTAAATCCTTTGCTTCGATAGTCGCTTTAAGAGAGTTCATAGCCTCGTAAGACTCTTCTAGTACGTTTCTAGTTTCGATTAATTCACTATCTAAATCAGCGTTAGCCTCTTTTAAGTTCTTAACCTCGTTAGAAATCTCTGCGTATCTATCTTGTAATTCGTTAGATGCTGTTTCTAATTTGTTAGATAAGAAAGCTTTTACTTTATTAAGTATACTTTCTTTTTCTTCCGTTACCTCTTCTACTACTTCGTTAGTAATTTCCTCCGTAGATTCAACTACTTCTGTAGTTTCCTCAACAGTCTCTTCTACGTTAGTAGCTTCGATAGCAACCTCTTCAACTGCTTCTACAGTCTCTTGATTTTCTGCCATTTTTAAACCGTTTGGTATATTATTAAATTTATTTACAAATTCCTTACTCGCCATAGCTGCTATAGCTACTCCCTCCGTTAATCTATCTGCGAAACCGTATTCTAATGCTTCAGCTCCAGTTAACCAAGTTTCTTCGTTCATAAGAGCAATTAACTTAGATTCCTCTAGGTTAGAGTTCTTTTTATAGATATTAACGATAGTATCTTTAATCTTGTCTAGTACGTCCGCTTGTTTTCTTAAGTCGTCCGCTTCTCCTCCAGCCATTGTCCAAGGATTATGAATCATAAAGAAAGCGCTTTCGCTAATCTCTAATTCATCTGCTCCTAAAGCGATTACGGTAGCGATACTAGCGGCTAAAGAGTTAATCTTTACTGTTACTTTATTAGGTAAACCTTTTAAGTAATTGTAAATCTCGATACCCTCGAAAACAGAACCTCCCGGAGAATTAATATTAACTACTACTTCTTCCGTAGGATTTCCTATCATATTAGATAGTTCGTCTTTAAGGTCTTTAGCGTAGATTCCCCATCCTCCGATTTCGTCGAATAAGTCTAGCTCTACTGCGTTATTTACTTTTAATGCTTTATACCACATATTTTATAATATTATTAACTTTTTTTACTTTATAAGTTTACGAAACGTAAAACTAGTTTTTATAGTTATTAACCCACTTATAGACCGCAGACTCAGAAAGGTTATACTTTATACTAAGCTCTGTATATAAATCTAAGTTCTTAGCTTCCGGTTTTAACTCCTTTAACTCTTTAAAGTCAGAACATAATAAATACTTATTAAGTCCTCTTGGGTCTATAAGACCTTCGTTAAATAGTTTCTCTACTGATTCTAAATCTATATTTAATAGTTCCGAAATCCTTTTTTTGTTACTCATTTTATAATGTTGAATTGTTTTCTATTTCTGATATTCTAGTTTGCGCCTCGTTAATCTCTACTACACTTACGGTAGGACTTAGGTTAAAGTTAGTTAAAGCTCTTAATATATCCTTATTTATATCGTTAGGAGTAGTTATAGTACTAGGTGTAGGTAATACTCCACCTCTAGCGAACTTTTTACCTCCTCCGTCTACGTTTATAGCTGATAGTAATCCAGCGTGCTTTTTAGTAGAAGCTTTATTAATAACCGCTTCTCCTCCTTCTAATTCTCCTAAAGGTGTCTTAATACCGCCTTGCGCGTGACTTGGACCGCTTAATATACCTCCTTTTGCGAATTTCTGACTAGATACGGTAGCAATTTGAGTAGCAGCACTTACAACAGCTAAAGCCGACTGAATACCGGTAGCCACAGCCCCAGCAGCTCCGAAGCTAAATAGGTTAGCTATGTTTGTAGGTGAACCGTTAACAGTTAAGATGTTAGATAATTGCTTTTGTAAGTTAATACTGATTTCTGCAATGGCTAAAGCTTTTATAAGTTTACCGTTCTTTTTTCTAGCAGCTTCGTCTCTAGCTAATAAACCTATAGTAGACCCTATTAATTGTTGCGTAGAATCTAAAACCATTTGATTAGTTTCTTGTTGGCTTACAGCGTAGTTAGTTTCTATATCTTTCTTTTTATCATTTTGTGATTTAAGGTTAGCTACTTGTTTGTCTCCTTGCTCTTTAAGTAAATCAGTTTGCAACCTAGCTAACGCAACCTCTGGGCTTTCTGCCGCTGTTTTCGCTATGTCAATAGGCGATTTTTTACCTTCTTTAGAGTCTTCAGTTGGAGTAAATACATCTTCTTGAGCTTCTTTAAGACCTTTAAAAGCTTTAGATATTTCGTCTAAAGATTGTATGTACAAATTAAAAAATGCCGTAGCTTCTTCACCGGTAGCGTCTAGCTCTGTTTTATTTGTTTTTCTTATTTCCTTATACTTCTTTTGACTATCTCTTGCTAGATTTATTAAAGCTTGTTTATTATTTTCTGATACAGCCTTAGTTATTGCGTCCTGAATCCTTTTGTCTTCAAGCATTAAGTTTCTTAGTGTTTTCTGATTATCACTTAAAATATCTGTTGTTTTAGCGTTTAAAGCTTCTACAGCATCAATAATTACAGTATCGTCCTCAAATAACCCAAAACTTTCTGCCCTATCTATTATACTACTAGATTCTGTAAAGTTGTTAATAAGAGATGCTAAACCGTCCGTTATATCTCTTAAAGTGCCTTTACTATTACTAAAAGAAAGTATTAATTCGTCATAAGCTGAGTTAAGACGTTTAAACGAACCCGTTAGTGTATCTCCTGACTTTTCAGCTAATTGACCGGCTTCGCCTTCGACGTCTCTAAAATCTTCCCTTAATACCCTTAAGGCTTCTGATTGGTCGGAGAATATAGATAATGCTTTTGCACCTCTGTCTCCTACTAATTCTGTAGCTGTGCCTAGTTTATCGGTAGATTCTGCTACCTTACCCATAGCGTCCTCAAGAGTAAGCCCTTTTTTATTAAGCTCAATAAATACTCTATTTAACTGAGTACCAGCTATAGAACCACTTAAACCGTTATTAGCTAATAAACCAAGTAAAGCAGTAACGTCTTCTACACTTCTACCGGTCTGTTTAGCGGCAGGAGCTACTAGCTTCATAGATTCCTCGAACTTAGAAATATCTAAAGCTGTACTACTAAAAGAATCAGCCATTAAATCGGTTAACTCTGTAGTATCGCTAGCATCTAAACCGAAAGCTCTTAAAGTAGAAGCTGTCACACTAGCTGCTTGTGATAGGTCAACTCTGAATGCAGTCGACAAGTCTAATATACCGCCTGAAGCGTCGATTATTTCACTAGTAGAAAAACCTAATTTAGCAAGTTCTAACTGTAATCCTGCTACTTGTTCTGCTGTGAAAATTGAGCTTTTACCTAAGTTTCTAGCAGATTTAGCTAATAAATCTAACTCTCTAGAACTTGAACCTGCTACCGCACCTACATCTGCTATTTTTTGTTCGAAATCAGCTATAGTTTTAATACCGTTCTTAACAACACTAAAGATACCACTAACAGCGAAAGCACCCGCCATAGCTACGCCTACTCTTTTAAACGCTGTCGTAACTCCTTGACCTACTCTAGTAGCTAAAGATTTAGTCTCTCTTAACTCTCGGTTAAAACGTCTTATAGTACCTTGATTCTTAGTTATCTCGGTCTGTAGTTCCTTGAATCTTTTAGTACCTACTTTAGTTCCGTCTAATTCTCTCTTTAATTCTTTAGTTCTTTTCTTAAGAGTTCCGAAGTCTTTAATAGCTTCTCCCGTATCTATATTTATTCCAAAAAATACTTCTTCTTTAGCCATATTATACTATTTGTATTAATTCACATTTAACCGACTCGAATACTCCAGCCTTATAATCTTCTATCTTATTAAGATAGTAATAAACTCCGTTAATTAACTTAGGAGTCCTAAAGTTTAAGTTAACAATATCTACACCCGTTAATCTTAAGTAACAAGTGTATAACCTAGACTCGTTAAACTGTCTAATCTGTTCTTTGTAGTGTCTATCTACTAATCCTACGTCATTATCTTGTAAAGACTTACTAATGTCGTTTAGGTTCTTGAAACTTAAAGATACATCGAAAGGTCCAGAAGCTTTTTTAATATAATAACTGCTAGGAAAAGAGGTCTTAGATACAGATTCAAAGGTAAAGTTACCGCTTTTTAAACCCTCGTAAATTAATAGTCTAGGTTTTAAGTCTAACTCATCTCCTGCGGACTTATAGTTATTTATTAATTGAGGCAGATATAAACTTCCACCTGCTGTTTGGATAATAGTACCACTTCCCACACTTCCAGCGAAAGGAATATCTGCGATTGTCTTTTCATCTTTTAAAAATTCGTTATCTAGTTTACGCTCTTCGTTCGATATAGTGGTATCCCAAGTATCTTTAAATCCTACTAAGTTTACGTCTTCCGGGTCGTTTTTGTACTCAAATAATAGGTTTCTATTTAACTTTTCGTCTATCTGTTCTATAGTCTGCTTTTTAGATACGTCTAACTTCTCAGACCAGTCTTCCGCTTCTTCTATAGACTTATAAAAATCGTCTCTATGTAAAAACTCTACCGTTTTAGCTCTTTCGTCCGTTAAGTGAACTAAGTTAAATAACTGTACGAAATGCTTAACGAAATTACTTTGCCCTATATCGTAAACGAAGTCCTTAATAGATATTTCAGAACCGTTAACTAAAGGAGCGCTTATAGGTGTAATATTAAACTGTAAACCACTAGGCTGCACTTGTAAAGAAGTACCGCTATTAGTAGCCGACCATTCAATAAGGATATAATAACCGTCAGTTAAAGTAACGTCGTTAAAGGATAGCTCAAAAGTAGCTACCTCTTGGGAGTTCTTTTTAACCGTTATAGTTTGTTCATCTATAACTTGGCTTAGTATACTAAGAGTCTGATATTCGCTAATCTTGAAAGTTACATCGTTATCGAAAGCAAATTGCAAGTTAGTTACCTCTATCGTAGCGTTACCGCTAAAGTTAGAGTTAGGGAAAGGTATTACATAGTAAAAGTTACTCCAATTACTGGAAGGGTCTTCTAAGCCGGTATAAAAATTAAATAACCCCGTTTGAGAGTTAAGTACTACCGATTGAGTATTACCTACTATAGCTCTAGCCCTATTAGCGTCTAAAAACTCTTTAGAAGCGCTTAAGTCAGTATTTATAGAAGGCATAACTAAGTCTCTATACTCTTCTCTACCGAAGAAACCCGGTTTAAGTTGGTATCCTACACCGTCGAATATCTTTCTAAACACATCGTAAACGAATACACCCGGTAAGAAGTCCTCTACTACTATATTAGTAGTTTCTAAAGTAGGATAAGCCGCAAACTCGTTATAATTGATAAGAGGAAAAGTATAACCGTTATCACGTCCATTATAAGACCAAGAAGCCTCAACATTAGTAGGGTTATAGGTAAGAGTATCATATTCTAAGTCTCTAATATTTTTATCCTTAATTAAAGCTCCCCAGTCCGATAGATTAGAATAAAGTATAATATTATAAACGTGACTCTTTCCGTCCGTTATATCTACGCTTTTAAGCTGCATAGAACCATCTAAGTATCTTATACCGTCCTTTTCTATAATAGCCGGTACTCTTTTGTTTCTATCGAAGAAACCCTCTGCGGTTATCTTAAAAGAGTGACCTAATAATGAGTCATTCTTTTTAGTACCCGGTATCTTAACAGTTTTACTAAATGTACCATTCCTCGTGCTAATATCTCTAAAGTCATTAATACTAAAGGTTAAAGGAATAAAAAAATCGTAAGGGTTAAACTTATCTAAGTTGTATATATTTAAAGGAGTAGCCATTAGTTTCTTTGGATTATTTTATCATAAGCTAATTCATATTCTACCGAGACGTTATAACTGTACTCCGCTAATTTCTCTATAGAAAAGTCAGTAGTTAACTGTACCGGTAATCTATAACCGTCTACTACTATATAAACCTCTGGGCTTTCTATTAAGCTTAATAACCATTCTTTCTCGTCTCTAGATACTATACCGCTATTTACGTTATAAATATCCTTAGTCTGTACTCCGAAAGTAGTTACCGAACGCTCAGGAATACTTCTACTAGCTCCTATAATTCTCTTAAAAGTCTGCTTCTCTACGTCTATATCTCTTACCTCTTTACCTTTAAAAGTAAAAGAGTCTATACCTCCTAGAGAGTTAACCCATTCAAAGCGTCTAAGGATTCTATTACAATCGTCCTCTATAATAAAAGTCTTATAGTTAGCTAAAGTAAAACCGTCTATCCTAGCTCTTACCTCGTATTTAGCTACGTTACTAGTGATGTAAGCTGATAAGTTCGCTGGTCCTACCGGTACGTTATAAACTCCTTCTAAGTTAGTCGTAGTGTCAGTATCTAACACTATAATGTCTGTAGCTAATAAAGCTCCTTGACTATCGTAAGTCTTTAAAACTAAGTCTAAGTCTACCGCTATAGGGTTAGGTGAACCGTTATAAGTCTGAGTACCGTTTATAAAACTCATCTGATAAGAGTCGTTACTACCTATCCTAACGTCCGGTTGTCTAGTTAGCCAGTTATAAGCTGAAGCCGAAGTAAACAAAGCGTTAGTAGCGTAATAATCGCTTAAGTTATAATTAGTAGAACTAATAGCAAAGTCGTTCATAAAGACGTAAGGAATAGTACTGTTTACCGCAGTAAAAGTATTAGCGCTATCGTCCGTAAAATCGGTTAAGGTTAGCGTAGCTATACCGTTAGATATAGTATCGTATTCTTCCGCGTACTGAATATAAACCTCTTTACTTAAGTCTACCGTAGTACTCGTAGTAGAAGTTCCTAAAGTAAGTAAGTCACTACCTAAATACTCTTGTATAATAGAGCTTAAATCGAATATAAATTCGTTATCGAAGTTTCTCTTCTCTCTTAATCTTACTACGAAGCTACCACCTATATACACATCAGCTACCGCGTTATAATTATTATAATACTTACTAACCTCTGCGGCTATCTTAATTACGTTGTTTAAGAAAGGTATAACAATCTCTTCCGTAACTACCGGAGTGTCTATATAAAACTCTGTAACCGATACGCCAGCTAAACCAGATAAGATAGAACTTACCCTATGAACCCCGTTATATTCTCCTGCGTTCTCTATATAAACGAAATCCCCTACTATTAAAGGTAAAGGCTGAGTACTAGTATTAATTAATACGTCCGCTCCACTAAAAGAAGTACCTCGTAAAGACGCAGTACTGTTTGATTCGCCCGCTACTGAGTTAGGAGATAAGTTAGAAGTAAACTTATACTCTACCGGTAGATAAGCTGCGCTATAGCTATCCGGTCTATTTACTACCGTTAAAGCCATATTAGTAAGCTAATAATAGTTCTACGTCACACGCTGCTGTATCCGCTTGTGCTTTAATGTTATCTATATTAGAAAAAGATGCGAAAGCTCCCTCTGTAGCTGATACACTTAATTCTCTTGTGTTAAATACGAAAGCTGAACCCGGAGTTAGTTTAACGTCCGTAGTAGCTCCTCCCGTATCCGATAGTCTTAACCTTACGAAGTTCGTAGTGTCTCTATTAATTACTACTAAGTAGCTTAAATCAGTTAATGAAGCTGGTCCTACCGCTCCTACGTTAGCTATAACAGTTTCAGAAGTAGGTACGCTTACTACTTGCTGTACCGCTTCTTCTCCTACTAGAGTTACACTCTCGTTATTTACTACGCTGTAAGAAGTTCCGTTAATCGTTACGGAAGCTCCGAAAGTTGTTGTTAATATTGTACTCATCTATTTAATATTTTTCTAATTTCTTTTGTTACGTCTTCTTTACCCGTTTTTAAAATTAAGGTTTTTAATTTAGACTTAAATTTATCTACGTTATTTCTAAAGATATAAGTAGGCTTAATTCCATTCTTCTTAATATTATTAGCTATAGCGTATGCCATTCGTTTAGAATCCTCTTCGTCCTTACCTAGTTTTACTTGTACCCATCTCTGTAATGGTCCTATAGGCGGTCTAGTACCCTTTTTTCTTCCTCCGTCTACGTACTTCCAATGACTCTTAGCCTTAAACCTAACCGATACGATACCAGCTGTCTCAGCAGTTTCTAATTTTAAAGACTTAGCTAAACTCATAGAAGCGTTTTTATCCTGCTTATTTAAGTCGTCTATAATATCGTCTATCATATCGAAGCCAGCTATCTTAACTCGTAGTAAAGTCTGTGAGAAAGGTCTAGGCATCGAATACGTCATCGTTACAACAAGTAGAGTATCTTACTTGCTCGGTTATAGTAAAAGAGATTTGCCAGCCCGTATGACTCTTATCTTCATCGTCTATTAAAGGTAGAACCGTAAAGTTATCTTGAATAACCCAGTCCGCTCGTTCGCTCTCGTTATTATAAGTTAATACCGTATCGTTAAAGTCGGTAATAAATCTACTTATAACTTGGTCTAAGATTCTCTGAGTAGTGTCTAAGGTTTCGTTAACCTCGTCCATAGTTCGCTCCTCTGATAGTATATCTATAATCTCTACTACTAGATTCCAGTTATTAACGAAGAATCCTTCTCTAGCTGACTTAGTAATGCTAACCGGGTCTACTACTAAAGCCGGATAGTTTAAATCGAAGTCTGGGTTAAACTCGGAAGCTAACCCCGTATAAAAGGTTTTAATAGCCTTATGCTTAGTAGCTAAGTCTTTAAATATATTCTGTATCGTACTTAAGTTCATTACTTAATCATTTAAATATTCATTAATCGTACTATCGTGATAACCTATCGCTTTAGCTAAAGTTATACAAAGCTCAAAGAACTCGTTAATATCTAAGTCTTCTTTCTTTTGCTCTATTTCTATAGAGTGGTATTGGTCTTCAAATTTAATCTTAGTGCTTGCCATTACTTATTATATTTTATATCGCATTCGTTTTTATCTTGCTTAAGCATAAGATAAGTAAATATCTCGCCTATCTTATAATCTGTTATCTTTTCTTTTTCCCCGAAAATAGCCGCAATAATGCTTTTATCTTGAGCCAAACTATAGACGGTAAGTAAGCTACCATACTTCCTAGTAATAACGTCGTAGCCCGCTTTAAGTTCTTTCGCTTCGTACTCTTTATTAAAGAGAGATTCGAATCGTTTATAGATAAGAGTAGATTGCTCAAAAAAAAACCTCTAACTCTATAAGCAGTAGAAACGTCTAAGTCTTTAAATAGTTCGTACTTGTCGTCAGCGTCTTTATAGTCGTATTCTTTACCTTCCTCTAAGATTAGATAAGATAGTAACCTCCTAACAGCTTCTAAAGGCTTATCTCGATACATATCCTCTACCTTCTTAATATCGTAGTACTGCCCGGCTTTAATACTTAATAAGTCCGTAGGTACGTTAAACGTCCTCCCTTTAATCTTGAAAGCTCCTACCGATTCTAAGTCGTTTTCTAGGTCTTTAGGGTTAAATAAAACCTCTATCTGACTTACTAAAAACTCCACATCACTAACATCGCACTTTCTTACTAACTCAATATCTAATCCAGAGAGTAAAGAAAAGACTTCTAAAGCGTCCATCTCGTCGTTAATTTTCTCGTAGGTTTCTAAGGTTAATTCCTTCCAACCTTCCGGGATAGTAAAGTTAATCTTTTCGTCTCCTCTATGTAAGTGTCCTTTAATCATTATCTAAGTCGTTTAAGTCCTCTAATATATCTACCGGTTCGTAGTGCGTTACCTCCGCATACACGAATGATAAACCGCTCTTAGGCACTCTACAGTCCCACCAATCCGAATTCAAGTCTAAGTAAGCTTCAAAAGGTTTAGGCTCGTAGTCCGGAGCTAAAATTAAGTAAGTCCTATCCGTCTCAGGTAGTTCCGTTAATCTCTTCATTATTTTTTTTCTCTAAATATAATCATTCTGATAATACTCTAAAGCTTTAACGTAAGCCTTAAAAAGCTTGTTAAGATAAACCTTAAATAGAATAGGGTTAAGCCTTCCCGGAGCTAATAAACAGTCGGAATACATATCTATCTTAACCTTTACTCCTTTCTTTTCCTCGATATACCACTCTACAATACTCGTAAGTTGCTCTGTAGTAGCGGAATAACGGGTACTTCGTATAGCTTCGTCAATATTCATAGGATAAAGATAGTAATACTTATTTAGAACTAAAAGCTAAAACCCTATCTTAACTTTAAATAAATAAACCCTCTCTAAGGTACTTTTAAGCTGTTCTAACTAACTTTTAAACTAAAATAGTATTATCTATTATCTAGGTCTTTTAAAGTCTCTTAAATCGCTTATTTTAAATTTAGTAGTCGGTAAGGACGTAGTCCGGTTAGTTACGTTACGCGACTTATTACTAGATAGATTAAATTATATTAAGCTTTAACTTATATTGAATTATATTTGTAAAGGATTCCGTAACGGTTTAAAAGGCTTTCTAAGGGTTCGAAAGGGTTTCTAAGGGTTCGAAAGGATTAAACTAGCTAATACTTAAGCAGTTAAACAAAAAAAGAGAGGAACGTAATAACCTCTCTTGTACCTAAAAATAATTGTTATGAAAGAACGCTTTTTTTACGTTTTTAAGCTCTGACTTATTAATTTTAAATCAAGTCATCTAACCAAGATTTACTACCTACGAGGCTGAAATAGCTACGCATCATAATAGTATCTGCTATATCGGGAGAACGTCCTAAAATAGTTTTAATAGTCTCTTTTCCCTCTACTGCCCATTTAACATCTTTGTCTATATCCTTTCTTCTAATAAGGGCGAGTTCTTCGTTTAATTCCTCTCTATAAGTTGCATCTATTAAATAAACCTCTTTCTTTTTAAACTTCTCAGCAAGATGAAAATAGCATTGACTTTTTAAGTTACTAAAGTTCTGCTTAGAGCCTTCTACTTTAACCGGGGTAGAGTTGTTTACAAAGCTTTTACATCTTAACTGGTCGACTACTCCTCCTCCGATTCCGTCGGCATCTGCTATAACTCTAGACATAGGTATATAATGCTCGTTAGCTAACTTTCTTATCTCTTGCGACGTTTGAACTGTATCATACTTATCTAGTTTAATCAGCTTCTCTAATCTCCAGCCATTCCATAAGCCTATTACCGTGCTATCCTTCCCGAATCTAGCTATATCCGCAGTAATATACTTTTCTCCTCCTACTACAAATTCGTTAGTATAAGCGTCAATAATATTTTCAAACGGGAATAGTTTAGATAAATCATCATCATACTGCCAGTTACCGTATAAAAGTCTTTGTTTAGAAGCTTCGTCTAATCTTTTTAACGACTCAATATAAGAAGGGTGCAAGTGTTTATTATCTGTAGCTAACGCCTGAATAAACTTTCTATGTGGAGGTAAACGGTTTTCTACACTAGGTTTGAAAAAAGAATTGTATACCCAGTTTTTAGCCGGGTTACAAGTCATTAATATTTTAGGCGTAAGATTATACTCATTCAGTTTATATCTAATCCTAGAAACTACAATATTCTTAGCTTTTTCTACCACTTGGTTAGCTTCATCTATCATAGCGCCAGTAATCTCTAAAGAACCTAGACTATCAAAATTAGGGTCACTAGGATATAAAAACAAATCCTTTAATATTATCTGAGACTTATTCTTAAAAGTTATTGTTTTCTCGTTAGCATTGTAATTGTATTCCGAATCTATACCTAGCATACCCGTGACATCAAAGAACGAGTTAAGAGTAGTCTTTTTAAGAGCGTCTAACTTAGAACGTCCCATAAGCCAACGAGTACCGGGATATTTTATACAATTATGTATAATCCATAGAACACCAAAGAAGGACTTACCTCCTCCAGCACTTCCTCCGTATAAAACCTCTATAGTCTCTTTATCATTAAGATATTTAAAGGCTCTAGACTGTTTCTTAGTTAGTTTAATATCACTCTTCACCACTCGTTCTACTTAATCTAAATTTACCGTACATATACCTACAAGACTTAGTATACCTAATAGCGAAAGGCATTAACTCACGCTTAGTTCTAAGTTCTTTTCTTTTTCGTCTGTTTTCTTCTAGTATTTTATTCCTCATCTTCGTCTGAATCCTCGATTCCTATATTAATTTGTATTCTTTCTCCTTCGCTAGTTACGTCTTTTCTATCTGGTTCATTTACCCCGGTTAACTTAGCCATATCCGCAAGAATCTTTCTAGCTACTTCTTTTTCATCGTCTTTAATAGCTTTCTTATAAAGCTCGAATAGTCTAGCGTGGTGACTTTCAAAGATAGACTCCCTATCCTTAGAGTACTTATCTTCTATAGCGTCTTTAGCTTTCCTCCAATAAATGTCCGACTGTCTAGATTCTATATTATAAACGTCTTTACAGTAAATTACCCACTCAGCTCTACTAGTGTTATCGCATAACAACATCTCTATAGCCTTATTTACTCTCTTTTCGGACTCTCTTGCGTCCGCTATTTTTCTTTTATTATTATCACTTTTCATACTTTAATAATCTTTTCGGTAAACTCTACCATTTCTTTAACTCTATTAATCCACCCCTTTAAAAATACTAAGTTTTTAGGTCGTTTCTCAGTAATTAAAACAAACCTCTTAACCCTTTCTAAAGATAGGTCTAATAGTTTTACGTCCTTAACAGCTCTTAAGGTTACTGGACCTACCACACCGTCTGGATTAACTTTTGCCGCCCTCTGTAGAATTTTTATAGCTCCGTTTATACCGTGATTAACTGCCATATCGAAAAGCATAGGTTTTAATTCTCTAGGGTATTCTACTTTTACTACCTTATTCCAGTAGTCTCGCTCATAAATCTTATAAGCGTCTTGATAGGTTAAGTTTTTAATATCTAAGTCAGGATAAGACCTAGCACTAACTCCGTATTTAGTACCTTTCAATTCTCCGGAAGGTGTATAATTACCTCTATCGTTAGGGTGTTCCGTAAAACCTCCTTCTAGTTCTATAGTTCTTACTATACTATCTTTTTTTACTCCCATTATTATTAATTAATACGTTTACTTTTTTAACTCAATGTAAATATTTTCGTTTACATTAAAACTTACCTCTAGGACATTTTTGACTTTTAAAGCGGTTTTTTACCTGAAGCAAACACCCACAAGTACTAAAACGTCCTTTAGTAGGTCTACCTAGTTTACCACAAATTAAAATACTATTACCTTCTTGTCCTTTAGTAGCGGTACAGTCTCTACAAATAGCCATTCGCTCCTCGTAATTATTTGCAACTTCTACTCTTTTAGGTAATCCGTACTTAATAACTAAATCATTAAGCATAGATACGTAGCACGAGCTACAAGTTCTACTATTATAGTAAGAGCTAGTTTTATTGAATATCGCTCTATGAATCTCTACTAACTCTTTCTTGTCTACTGAGTTAATAGACCGGTAGGGATAACCTACCGAGTCTAATAATTTTATAAATCTTTCTTTCATAATTTACTTATCCATTGTTTATAAATCTCTGTTGCTATTTGTGCAGTCATTACTGGAGGAACGCTCATACCTATTAAATACTCTGGTTTTAGTTTTCCAAAATCATAATCCATTGGATATGTCCCACACTTTAATAACTCTGTTTTATTCCTATTTCTTTTTTTATCAAATAAAACACATTGCTCTCCTCCAGTTATAGTATTTGCTGGTTTTTCTTTATACAAGAATTTAGCGTTGAACCTTGATAATATATTCCTTTCTCTAAGCGATATATCACTCAAATCAATATCGCCCTTTTTCCTATTTTCCCATAGTTCTCCATCAAGTTTACTCAATGTTTCTTTATTATCTTCTTCATCAATTATACAACCCCATTTTATAACATTTTCATTAAAATTCAATTCAAGTTTTGGTACTTGTGTAAACATATCTTTTTCATATAAAAAAGGATTAGCTAAGTCTTTGCGTAAACAAACAAAAAACACTCTTTCACGTCTTTGAGGCACTCCCATTTTTGAAGCGTTTAGTAGCCAATGTTGGCAGTAATACCCTGCTTTGTCAAACTCTTCGTAAATCTTTCTTACATACTTTTTCGCGTTACCTAAAAGTAATCCTTTTACATTTTCAGCTACTACTACTTTTGGCTGTAATTCTTTTGCAAGTTCTATGAAATCAAAGAATAAAGTATCTAAGGTTTGTTTTGCTTGTCCTTCTCTGAATTTCTTATCTTTTCCCCAATCTTTTTCTCTATTTCCCGCCATACTAAAGGATGAGCAAGGAGGAGAACCGTCTAGAATATCAAGGTTATAAAGTTCTTTTGGCAAGTCTTTACGTTCCTTAAATGTTTGTATTGGTTCTAAGTAACTGTATTTTGGATTGTGGTTTGTTCTGTATACTTCAATCATCTTAGTGTCAATTTCATTACATCCTAATACATTAAAACCAGCTAATTTATAACCCATTGTAGAACCTCCACCACAAGCAAAACAACTAAATACAGTACCTTTATCTTTAGTAAAGTTTGCATCCTTTAAAGTCCATTCGTAATTAAATCTATGACTCATATTAAATACTTAATTCTTTTTTCTTTCTATAATCGCTTAGATAAATCTCCATTAAAGGTCTAAAGTCTGTTATTGAACCGATTGCCATATGATTTTTCTTAGCCATTTGCTCATAACACTTAAACAGATAATCCATCTCCTCTACATTCATTTTAGCTTTAACATAAGCTACACTAATCATTTCCCTAACACAATAAGCGGCAATCTTTTTTCTACCATATTTAGTAGTTAATCTAGAGAAGTTATTAACTAAATACTTAGCGAATTTCTCGTTTTTTATTTTAGACTTACCATTTTTAAAATCTATATGTTTTTCATACCCAAAGTAAGCATTTACTACGTTACCTACAGAGATGTTATTAGAGTTAGATTTAAAAGCGTCATATACTTTTTTGTAATCCTTGTTATTAGTAGAAAAAGCTTTTAAGTAGTCTAGTTTATTCCAAGCTTTGTTACCATTGTTAAGGCTTATAATACAATCTAAATGATTTTCTTCTTTATTTGTGTTAATCCAATCAACAATATATACTGGTACTGTTTTCTGACCTAACAATTTAGCTGCTTCAATTCTGTGATGACCTTCTATAACGTCATATCCGCTAGATATTACGACTGGTACTAACCAATCATTGCTACTTAATTTACTTTTAAAGTTCTCAGCGTGTTTAGTGACTAAATCTCTATTCACTTTAGCTGGTTTTAATTGTTCGATTGGAAAATAACTGTTAAACTCTCCTCTTCTTAATTCTTGATTTTTCATAGTTTATTATTTTATAGTTTATTTATTTGTTCTTAGTTTATGTACTGCTTCTTCTATTACTTCCGTTATTCGTTCTAACTCATCTTCGTTAGACATAGATTCTATAAGGTTTACTAACTTATCTCCTTCGCGCTCCCATCTGTTAAAGAGTAGTTTAGCGTGTTGTTTAGTTTCTCCTTGTAAAAATCCTTTCTGTTGGGTAGTAGCTCTAAATAAAGCTATTAATATACTCCATTCACTCATAACTAGTCAACTTATTTTCTAAATCTATTCCAATAGTTTCTAAGTCTACTAAGTCAGTAATATTAGTATCTCCTAACATTACATACTTTAAAGTAAACTCAAATTCATTAAAGATATAATAGCAATCTATTAGAACTCCATTATGCTTTATAGAATAAAATTTTAAATGCTCTTTATTTTCTCTTATTAAGTAGCTCATTAACTCACTATAGTCTACTATCTTTTCCTCTACTCCATTACCGTTATAAGAAGGAACTGGCTCTTCTTCGTTAAAACCCGGTATAATAAGCTCGTCGTTTAAATAATAGATACTATCATAATCTAGTATTAATTTTTTATCGTATAAAGACTTTAACTCTTCGTTAATCTTAATACCGTTAAGCATAGCTAAATAAACTAAATGCATTTTATCCTCTTTACTTTGGTAACCACTTGCTATTCTAGCTCTGTTTTTAATCTTGTTTTTCATAATATTCGTTTTAGTGGGAGGTTTTACCCTCCCTAATTAATTAAGCTGTTACAAACTCCGTATTAACTGATAAACATCTCCAGTTATCTTTTTCTAAATCGAAGTAAGCTAATACCTTATCACTAGCTTTACCGTTTCCTTTAGGGTGCTTTTCTACTGGAACAAAAGCCAGATTTGTAGTTCCCTGGGCTACTCTTACTGATCCGTCTTTTTTGATAAATGCGAAGTCTGTCACTCCGTTAGATAATTCGTTTCTTAAATCTTGTACTTTCATGATATTCGTTTTTGTTATTCGTTTTTGTAAAGATATACAACTACTTGTTAAAAACCTAATACTTTTTAACTTTTTTACCCTAGTTCAGCGGTAACTGTTTTAGTGATGTCTTTAACTGCTAACTCTACTTTGTTATCGTAGTTAATTAATTGACTAACTAACTTATTACCGTGTATAAAACTGGTTCTATCTCTATGAATGATAGACGAAAGCTCTTTACCGAATATTGAATAGTAATCGTACCTCTTATAACACAAGTACGCTATAATATGTCTAGCGATTGATATAGGCTGTTTTCTGCTTGGACCTGCTAAAGAGTTAACTGTCACGTCGAAGTAGTCAGCAGTAACGTCTATTACAGTATTAATGTACTTCTCGATTTCAACGTCTAATTCACATATAGTTTTATCCGTAGTGAATTTAACACCAGGTTTATAGTTAATCGAATGTACTAGAGTTTTACTAATATTAGGTTTAAAGTAATTAGACCCTTTAAGAACCTTTCCGTCTTCTCTTCTAATAGGTTTACCGTCTTCTCCTAGTTTAGACATATTAGAGCGGTGTATCTCGTTAAATACTGGCTCTATCTCGATTCCGTGTTCTACTGCTGCTCCTAAGACTAAGTAAAGCATATCGCCTATAGCATCTGCAATCTCTACGATGTTATTGTCTTTTACAGCATCATTGTACTCTGTAAGCTCTTCAATAATTAATTTACTTCTAAGCTTGTTATTAGCTTTAATAGTTGGCT
>Ga0208644_1000032_pt1 | contig 78424 bp, 94 predicted proteins | sample VirMetDEL_Nov_18_FD_184517 | JGI IMG/M metagenome (GOLD analysis project Ga0208644, IMG submission 184517) | Aqueous microbial communities from the Delaware River and Bay under freshwater to marine salinity gradient to study organic matter... | ecosystem: Environmental > Aquatic > Marine >...
TATACAAAAGCTTGCTGTTGGAGGAAAAGTCAAGGCAGGCGAACTTAGAATTGGTGATATTTTAGACACTGGAGAAATTGTAAAAGCCGCTTTAAAAACAGGTAATCGACAGAGAAGAAAAATAAATCTAACATTAGAGAAAGATGGTGTTAGGAAAACAGAACGGGTTGAGTTCTCTAAGCTGTTTGGTTTAAAGAGCAGAGGAAAAGGTATATCTCCAATAAAACTTAATAGCGGGGGAATTATACAAAAGTTTGAACTTGGAGGTCTTACAAGAAATGCAGTAAGAAACCCCGGAAGAAACCCATTAAGCGATATTTTTCAGGTTAATCAAGCGGCTGGTGCTAAATTACCTATACAAAATACTAAACAATTTGGTTCTTTCTTAAAGAAAAAGTTCGGCAATAAAGTTTCTGCGGCAGATTTCGGAGAATTTTCACCCACCGAACAAAAAGCTCTAGTTAAAGAATTTAGAGGTGGAGAGTCAGCACCTAAACAACCTAAACAACCAAAACAACCAAAACAAGATGGAGATCCAGATAATCTTACTTCGATAAGTGGAAAACTAGGAAGGGGTCGTGGTGCTAGAATTGTAGGAGCGCAGATTCAAGGTGTTCCTTTTGGTGTTACGTTCTTAAATAACCCACCATCCAAATTGCAACAAACAATTAATGGTGTTTTGAAGGATGGTAACCAAACAGGAAAGTCTACACTAAACAAGCTTATTATAAAAGAGCTTCAAAGATTTGGTGGTCCTGCCACTAGAGATAAAACTAAAAGATTTGGAATAAAATCTGGCGCACAACTTTCAGCGCCAAACGCACAGATTGGAACTTTTAAATCTAATGGTAAAAAGGCTTTTGAAGATGAGGTAGAAGGTGGTATTCCTCCAATTTTTGAAAATGCTACTAGAAATTTCTTTGAATCTGCTGGTATTTCTGGTCCTGCACCTAAATTCTCCCTTAATCAACTTGTTAGTAAATCTGCCGTTGGTTCTATTACTGGTCAATTCTTTGAGGCATTTACTAGGTCTGTAGGTAATCAGCCTATTTTGACTGGCGCTCAAGATGATGCGGATGACATTTTTGATTTCAGATCAAAACCTCAAAATGCAGACGCACTTTTTACTAAATTTGCATTGCCAAATGAATTTAAGAATACAGGTAGTAGCACAGAAAATATTAGAAATGCTATTTCCAAATCTTTCTCTTTGCCCGGAACTTTGGTTGATTTTCAAACAGAAGTATTTAAATTAAATCAACAAAGTGCTAATAGAGGCGGCGAGATAAATAATGCCAATGCAATATTAACTCCCGGTGAGGCTGTATTCGGTGCTAAGAAAGCTTCTCAAATAGGAATTTCTAATTTAAGTAGGTTAAATAAAACAGGAGATGCTTCTGGGTTAAATATTTCTAACTCTGATTTTTCTATTGTTCCCGGTAGTGGAAATAGTGATACTGTTCCTGCAAGTCTTGAGCCTGGGTCTTTTGTTATTAAAAAATCTTCTACACAAGAAGGTTTGCAGACTTTTAATTCTGGTGGCAAAGTTCAAAGATTCCAAGGGGGTGGAAGTAAAGGTGGAGGTCTTGGTGGTGGTATTACTCAGTTGGCTTTGTTTGCTAGTTTTGCGGATTTGGGCGAAAGCGCTAATCAATTAATAACATTATTCTTTGGTTTAGAAACTGTTTTAGGTTTATTTGGAAAAGATCTTAGTGATTTAGGTAAGAGTTTTAAAAAACAAAACAAAGCTTTAACAGATTTGTCTTCTCAACAAAGAAAAGAAGCAAAAAAAGTTAGAGGAAGACTTAAAGCTCCTATTAGGGGAGCAAAAGTTAGCGGATTAACAGCTTCAGCATCTAGGGCAGCAAGATTAAAAGCAGTAAGATCTGTTAGAGGTACTGGTGGATTTGGAACCGCAGGAAGGTTTGGAAGAACTGCTGCTAAAATTGGTGGCAAAGGTGGTCTTGTTGCTATTGTTGCATCGCTTTTGGTTGATCCAATAACACAGGCCATAAAAACTGGTTTTGGAGAAGTAGAACTTGAAACGGGACAAAGAGGTTTTAGAGGCCCAGGAGGTTTAGAGACTGCTCAAGCTATTGGTACTGGCAGCGGTGCTGTATCTGGCGCTTTAGCTGGTGCTGGTTTAGGTATTGCTGGAGGTCCAGTAGGAGCTTTAATAGGGGGTATTGCTGGTGCTGCTGTTGGTGGTATAAAAGGATTTTTTGATGCAGCATCGGCTCAATTAGAATTTCAGGCTTTTGACCAATTTAATAATGCTTTGGGTAAATCTACTGAATTAATAGATGAATTTAATAAAAATGCTAGTGTAGAAAATTTAGGTAAATTAAATCAAGCTACTGCTGAAGTGTTTTCAAGTTTTGAAAGATTAGCTAAAAATACAATTGAAGCAAGAGAAACATCATTTAGTAGTCAATTATTTGGCGGATTAGATACAAATATTTTTGATAGTTTTAGTACTGCTACTGGTCTTTATGAAAAGAGTGTTTTTATTTTTGATAAAGCTACTCAGTTTATTGGTCGTGGTACTACCGATCTTGTTAAAAGTATTGAAAAATCAGCAACAGCACAAAAAAGAGGTGGTTTGTTTGGTGATATTCTTGCTGGTATTGCACCTCGAATTGATAAAATAGCCAGTGCTAATATTAAAGGTATTGAAGCAACATTTAATGCTATACCTTTAGATCAATTAAAAGCCTTAGATTTTAACGATATTGATTCTTTAGATGCAGTAAAAGATCAACTAACAGATCTTGGCGTTGAGGCGAAAGATGCTGAAATTGTTCTTGGAAATTTAGAAACAGCTTTAACACTTCAAGGTATCAATAAAATATCTTCTGAATTACCAGAGGCTGCTAGAAAAGCATTCTTAGGAGCGGCAAGCGAAGCTTTAGCAGCAGGAACTAGTATCGCTGATGCAGTAGAACTAGCATTTTCACCTGACCAATTAGTTAGACTTGGAATAACCGCTGAGAATGCTAAACAAATAGTTGAACAATTAAATAATACAATTGGTGAAGAAGCAGTTGCTGAATTAATAGCTTATCAAAAAGAACAGGTTGAGCTTAGTAGAATTTTATCAGAAACTTCTAGGGAAATAGATGCTTTTGGTGCTGCGTTAAATTTATTGTCTGGTGGTATTGCTGGTATTAGTTCTGATTTTTCTACACTTCTTGGAAATATACAATCAGATCTTGATGCCAGTCTTAGTAATGATTTCACGGTAAGGAGACAACAAGCTCCTAATGTGTTTGAAAATGTCACAGGAAGACTGCCTGATGAAATCAATAACGCCGTAAATAATTTAGGAAAGATTCTAAATACAGATGTATTAGATGGTGCTGGTAAAATTGTAAACTTGCAAAATGAGTTACCTAGAGCATTAAAAGATACTGTTACTGCTTTAGCATCGCAAACTTCTGGAGGTATTAGTGGTGCTGGTCAATTTACAGACGAACAAATATTAGATGAATTTAAAAATGCGATAACAGAATTTGATAAACTGCCATCATTTGTTCAGCAAAACCTTGAAGCTACTTTACGAGGCATCGTAGGTGGGAGTAGACAGGGAGAAGGAGGAAAAGGAGCAGTATCCTTACAGAAATTATTAGAAGAAGGTAATTTTGACCAACTAAATCAGATATCAGTAGAATTTGCTGAAAATCTTTCTGAAATACAAAGTGCTGTAAATGATTTTCAAAATGCTATTGCGCAAGGCGCTAATAATATTAAGAAAATTAATAATTTAAGATTAAGAACTGACTTAGAAATTAACGCTAAGAGACAGTCTTTTGAAGATAGATTTGGTCAATTCTTGAATCAAACTGTTGACGAAAGAGCCAAGGCTGAGAAAAGATTAAGAGATACTATTGATACACAATTGCGTGCTGGCACTGGTGGTCCTGGCATTGGTGCTGGAGGTATTGATGCTGATGCTTTAGCTAGAAGAAGGGAAAAATTACTACAAACAAGAGATAATTTACAAAAGCAACTGGAAAATCCTGAACTTGGTCAAGCTGAATTTGATTCTTTAACTAAGGCTCTTGGTGATAACGCTTCTAAATTAGATGGTACAACAGCAGCATTAAAAACATTATCAGAAGATGTAACACAGCTTGAAGCTGTAGAAGGAGAATTGGCAAAGATACAAGAGTCTAGATTAACAGGAAGACAAAGAGCGCAGTTATTTGCTTCTAGAGCGCAAGATGCATCAACTCCAGCAGAATTTGCCAAATTATTTCAAGATTTTCTAGCACCAACTATTGGTGTTGCTAAAGCACAACAGGGTGGTCCTATTAGTTTTGGAGACGCTGCTGCTATATTAGGAGATCCGCAACAGATTAAAGATGTTTTTGGTTTTGATGATGCTCAAATAGAGTCTATATTAGCCGGAACAACACAGGGAATTGGTGATACTTTTGCTAATCTTTTAGCTTCATTTGGTGTCGGTAGAAATGCTGCTCCTATTGCTAGAGGTTTGTTTGGGGCTGGTGCTACAGAAGCGGGGTCTACTGCTAAAGAACAAGAACTTCTTGCCGAAGCTGCTAGGTTACAGCTTGAAAGAGAACAGGCACTTCTTGCATTAAGAGATCAAAATATAACTTCTGCCGAAACACTTCAGCAACAGTTTTCTGATCTTATTGGAACAACTTCTCAGTCTCTTACCAATCTTATTGCTAAGGCTCAAGAATTAAGAAGTTCATCTGTTATACCTCCTTCTGCTGGTTCAGAACAGCAAGCAGAACAAGATATAGCTCAAGTTTTTAGAAATGCAGTTAAACCTTTAGATAGTACTGGCGCTGAATTAAGTAATGCTGCTAGTAGTTTACAAAGAGCAGCACAGGCTATACAAGAGGCTGTTAAAGCGCCAGAAGTAAAACCTGTTAAAAAAATCAGTGAAACTGCTATAAATCAAAACATTCCTCCTTCGTTTCCGGTGTTACGACGTCAAAACGGAGGTTCTATATTTAAACCAAGAGGAACAGACACAGTTCCTGCCATGTTGACTCCTGGCGAATATGTAGTAAATGCAAAAGCTGTAAAAAAAGGATCGAATCTTCAGTTATTAAAAGATATAAATGATGGTAAGGTTACTATTCCAAAATTTGCTAAAGGTGGAATGGTTGGTTATTTTGATAGAGGGGCTTTAGTACCATCGGAAGATGAATTTATATTACAGGAATTAGTAAAGCGAGAAGACAAAAGTATTTTAGATGCGACTAAAACTATTCCTAATCTAAGAACTCCTTCGCGAGAATCAGTTGAAAAGTCGGCTGCTGATAAATTATCAGAATTAAAAAGACAAGGGTTTAATCAAGATGCTAGCAAGCTTGCTGGTGTGTCAAGCAGTATTCAGAAAACTTCTGGGTCTTTCGGTTCAGGAACAGATGATAAACTTCTTGATTTTTTCACATTGTTAAATCAAATTTCTGCTCAAGAAATTGAACGTAAAGATAAAATAAGGAATTCAGCCGCAGGGGAACGCGCAACTGATCTTTTAAGCTTACCTTTAGAGCTACCCTTTCTTCCAGAAAAGATTTTTGAAACAACGACAGGAACAGATCTACGTAAATTTTCACAAACTCTAGATCCATTCGCAGTGGATGAAGATCGAAATCAAAAAGGTATAAGAAGTCTAGCAAATAAATCTTCAGATCAGATTATAGGTGGGTTTGCAAATCTCGTTCAAGGAGGAATTAATAGCGTAATTGGTCGTGATCCAACCGATTTACTAGATCAGATTGATTTTGCTGCGGTGGGTCGTGGTGACGGTTCAGCAAGTTTTGACGATATACAATTAGCAGAAATACTTGAATTGCAAAAAAAGGCTGCTGAAGGTATTTTAAAAAGCAGGACCAGTTTGCAAAGCAATGAAAATTTAAGCAGTCTTAGTAATCTAAGACTTTTTGGGAACGACGAGGATTTTAGAGCGGCGGGTGGCACTTTTAAAGATAGTGGAGAAAGAAATATTTTACCCGAAGAAGAAGCTTTGTCTAATTTTTTAGCTATAAGAAGAAAGGCAGATCAAGATACACTTGCAGAATTTCGTAAAAAAAATCCCACCAATATTGATCCTAATCTTATTATACCAGCAGGACAAACGCCAGAAGATTTTATACAAACTGATAGAGGCGATACAAGTGTAGCAGGTTTGCTAAAGAGGGCGCCAAATATTATTAGCAATGAAGGCATTAGAGATTCAATTTCAGGCTCAACACAACAGGAAAGGTTGGAGGCAGCGAAAAAAAGAAATGAGGCTTTCTTTGCTGATAAGAAAAAATTGGATACTACTAAAACAAAAAATACAAGCAAGTTTGGTGAGATGGGACAAAGCTTTGGAGAGGCTGCTCCTTTTCTAGAAAATGTTCAATCTGGTAGAATTTCTGGACTAGCCCCTTTAATACCATCACTGCCTCGTTCACAATTTAGCAATGATGAGAAGTATCAAGATTATAGGCAAAAATTAAGAGAAGAAAAGTTTGGTAATGAGTCTGGAAGGCTTGAAGCCCAGTTTAAGGCACAAGAGCAAACTAAACCACAAATAAAACAAATTCAAAAAGAAATAGCAAAAACAATACCAGGGTCTACGAGAAGGAAAGAACTTGAAAAACAATTATCAGAACTTGAGAATCCTAAAATTTCTTCTAAGAAACAGGCTTCACCAAGATCAAAACAAGGTAGCATTACCAAGGGTAAACCTGAGAGATCAAAGGTTAGTACTATCAATGGTAAAGCTATAACGGACAAAAGTGGAAAGGTCATAAAACCAATCAAAGATTCGCCTTTTATTAACAAGCCGACCACCTTAACTTCAGATGAGTTAGCTGCTAAAAGAGAGGCGTTTTTAAGCACAAAGCCACAAAGTAAAGCTGAGTCACCGCCTGAAAGAGAAAAGAAAGAGCAAGAAGCTAGAATAAAGAGACAACAACAACCACAAAGTCAAGCACCCTCAAGTGGCTCTAAAGTTGACCAGCCCACACAGTTAACTGCTCCACCGCAACGCAAGATAACGCGAGAACGAATTGAGCAAACGAAAGGCTTTGACTTCAAAGCTGCTACACGAAGGGCCATAGATGCTGATGAAAGAGCCAAGGCTGAGAAAAGACTAAGAGATACTAATGCTCCTGAAGGATCAAATCGACTTTTAGACACTAAATACAGTGCCCCTGGTCTTGAGAATGTAGACCCAGTGACACTTGCTGGCGGGCAAGCACAATTCGCTGACCAACAAGCTCGATCAACAGCGGTACGACAAAGGCAACGTAATGCTCCTGCAAGTATACCAACAGATTTACCTGCAACTTTAGGATTACCTCCACAACAAGAACCAGCAACAAATCTACAACAACAAGAAAATTTAAGAAGCAGACAAGCAAGAATACGAAGAACACAGGGTGAAGGAGCAGCATCTAGATTTGGACAAACTTTTGGATTAAGAAATAGTGGTCCTGGGCAAAGAGCAGGATTGCCTGGAGGTCAAGGCCAAGGTCAAGCTGGCGCTCAAGATTTTACTGCTTTTTCAGATTCAGTAGCAAAGCTACAGGAAACCACTAAATCATTAACAGCATTTGCAACTCAATTAAATACTGCTGCTGATAAATTAGCACAATTACAAACTATTGAAGTTAGTTTAAATGCCAGAGTTGAACCAATTCAGGTTATATTAAATGGGGCAAGTATTATTAATGAATTTGGTGATACTGCTAAGAAAGAGATATATAATCAGCTTGTAACTAAATTAGAAGACGAATTTGTTAAGAAAACTCCTGATGGCAGTATAAATGAACCGACACTTGGATGAATAGCTTAATATGAAAGGTAAACAATGGCAACTGTTATGAAATATGGCGATTATCAATTTCGCCCAGTTCCACTACTAGATATTTCTAAAACTCCTATTAAGTTAGGAAATGATTATAACGCTTTGGGCAATGAATATCAAGTTGTTTTAGATGGAGATATATTATTAACTACTGGTAATATAGCTTCTGGAACTCATCAAGTTTTTACAGAAATAAATGAATTAAAAGATGCTTTTGCTCAAGATGGCAAACTTTTTGTAGCTTATTGTTCTGGAGTAGGAGGAACAGAAGAAAAATTATTTGTTAGTGGATATCCTATTGTAGATGATGTCAGCATAAATGTAGAAAGTGATAATTATACTAGAAGGGCAGGATTTAATATAAGTCTTAAAATGCCTTCTTTATCAGGGGTGTTTGATGGTTTAAATACTGGTAATGGATATATAGGACTTCAATCAAATACAGGAATTTTTCTTTCTGATTTTTCTGAGAGCTATGATGCTTCTATTAGAGATGATTATTTTCCAGCTATTACCCATTGGACTCAAGGATCATGTAACAATAAAGAAGAATATCCTGTAGTATTAGATATTAATAGACAAGTAAGTGCAAAAGTAAGACCTGTTTATTCTGGTGGTCAAGTAGTATTTAATTTAGAAAGCGGCGTTCAGTTTATTAATGACTATTTAAATGCAAATACACAATTTGATTATACAGGCATTGTAGGAATAACCTCAACTACTTTACCTAGATATAATCTTAAAAGAGAAGTTTCTGTTAATAAATTTGATTGGACAATTGATGCGACAGAATCTTATGTGGCTATTAATTATGATGAAAATACTTATGCTCCTGATACTGGAGCTATAGAAACTTATACTGTAGATGTTAGTCGTTCTGATTATATATCAACTGTTACAGTTCAAGGAGAAATACAAGGTTTAGCATTAACTAGTTTTGATGGAGGTACAATAGCAGAAACTTCTGAAAATAGAGAAGGCTTTATATCTACTCAAAGTGCTTATTCAAATGCTAGGGCATTTTTAACTGGTATAAATGATTTAACATTCTGTAGAGCATCAGAAGTTTTTGCAGAAAATTCAGGGTTTTTATATGGCGATTCTACTTGTAGGGCATCACCTCTTACCTTAATTAATAAGGTGTCAAATTCAACGATTGGCGTTAATCCTGTTAATGGACTAATAACATATAGTATATCTTATAATAATAGTCTTCAAAATTGCTTTAGCATTAATCCTTGTATTTTATCTTCTAATGCAACAATTACAGACAATTTAGCAACAGATGTTTTTGCATCACAAACAATAATTGGTAGAGGTGCGCTTGGTCCGATATTGCAAGATATTAATGCGAGTACTGCTAGAGTTAAACAATTAAATGTAGAACTTGTTGTGCCTCCTTCTACGGGTTGCGATACACTTATTGCTATTACTGGTGATATTCCATTGACTGAAGTTGATTCATTAATAAGTTTAATATCTGGAGATTTAGTAACTAATTATGATCAAGTTTTTGTTTCAACAAATACACAAAATTGGAATTTTACACAAGGAAGATATACAAGAACAGTTGCTTGGACATATAATGATTGTGAGAACTAATTTTATTAAAATAAGGAATAAATAAGAATGCCTTGCCAACAAAATATAACCGGACCATTTTTAAGACATCAGTTTCTTGGAGCAACTGTAAAAAGTTGGACTTGTAGTGCTGGTTTAAATCAAGAAGGAACTACAGTAACAATACAGTTAGTCGAAGATACTTGCCCTGCCTATCAGGGGGTTGTTTTTAATGCTTCTAATAGAGTTCCTGAATTAAAAACATTAACCGACAGTTTTGTTTATCCTCCAGTTGGTACTCCTGTAATATTTAGGTATGCAATGCCAGACGGTGCTGGAGGTATAGATGTTGATACTGGTTTTGAATATGCAGGATTTGTAAGAAACTGGACTGAAAGTAAAGATTCTAATGGTAATCCTATATTTAATGTTCAGTTAGGTGATGCTGGATTTTTATTAGAGAATCTTCAAGTTATTATGGCAGACAATGCCGAGAATGTTCCTATCCAGCTAAATACTTTAAATGCATTTGGAGCTTTGCAATACACCGCAGCTTATCTAGGTTCTGTATGCAGCACCCCAGGAAACCCTGGTGCTATAAGTCCAGCGGTAAATGATAAAGGTATGGTATTAGCAGATTTAATAGCAATGCTTCATTTGCTATGTTCAAATAATAATGTTCAACTTCCAGAAGTCAATAATTATAATCCTGGCGGTAGAATTTTTTATAGTGTAAAACCTTTCGATAAAACTCCTACTTCTGATGTTTTAGATAGTGTGGTTAATGAAGATGAATTTTTAGCTTTTCATCTTGATTTAACAGACCTTCCTTCAATGCCAAGTGACTATAGGGTTTCTGGTCCAACAGCTTCTGTTTATGATATTGTGTCTGAAGTTTGTACAGATGCGGGTCATGATTTTTATACTGAACTATTACCAGTTAGAGCATCTGGTGGAACTGAATTTATTATTAAAATCAGAACGATAGATAGAACTTTAAATCCAGTAGAAAATGCCATACCAGATTTTGTTAATTATAAAAAAACTTTATATCCTGATTATCAAGGTGGTATTATTTCTGCTACTTCTGGGCTAGAAAGCAGAAATGAACCTACTAATTATTATTTATATGGCGCTCCAGTTAGAGTTCCTATGGTTGAGACTTCTAACTTTATGGTTCCGTTTTTTGGATATGATAGTAATGGAGCAATGAATCAGGTTAATGTTGGGGGTGGATTATCGGTAACATTAGACACTTCAAAGTTAAATCAATCTTTAAATACATCTGTAGGTTCGACTATAACTATTTCAGAAGCTGAAATTCAAGCAGCTTTATCTGATTTTGATTCTTGGCAAGCAGTTTCACATGCTGCTAATGGAAATGTAAAAAGTTATTTAGATAGCATTAACCAGCTTGCAAGAGTAGATTTCGATGCTTTAGAGGCAGCAATACAGGGGGGAAAACCCGTTGTTGATATACAAAAACCTTCTTCTTCTCAATCAGAAAATGATCTTAGATCCGCTAATGCAAATGACGCTAGTAAATTATATGAATTTATAAAGTCTTATTGTGATGAATATTACGGCAAACAGTTTTATGTGGATGCAACTAATCAAGTATGCAAGTCTACAATATTTAGTTTATCGGCAGGATATCAGTATGATTTTGATCCATCTTCAGAAGGGTGCTGGACAGAAAATGCTAATGTTGGTGGAGATATTAATGGGAACACTTTAGACTTAGCTAATAACACTGCTGCTTCAGATTTCTTTAGAGATAAGGATGGAAAATTTCAAGCAATATTGCAATATCCTATTGCGGGCGCTACTAGTATTGATGGATTAACTTCAAGTTTAGTGCCAGATCCTAGCAAATTAGATGACGGAGAATATATAAAAGAAGGTTCTAACTTATTTATTAAGGTGGAATTTACCCCTCAATGGCTGAATGGAACTCCTTTATCTCCAAGTGATACAAGTGCTATAGGTGTTGTAGTAAAAACAAAAGCTCCTATTGTAAATTATTTAGGAGATACGAATTATTATGAGGGTTTTAATGGTAGCGCATTAGCACTTCAAAAAGCTTCAAAAACCCCGCCATCAAACATACGTGTTGGAGACAGAGGAATGATTGTTTTTGGTGCAATACCTCAAGCTGTCGCTCCTACTAAAGTTATGGTTCCTTTAAAATCTAATATGGCTGTATATGGTCCTTATTATACCGTACCAGACCCTAACGATCCAAATGATTTTGAAGTTCTTAGGGGGACTATTTTAGAACAAGACGAGGGGCTTTCTCCTTGGGAGTATGGAGGAACAGTTTATATGGAGGCTGTTGCTAAAGCTAAAGTAACAAATGCCGTAACAGAAATGATTCAAAATGAAAGAGGTTCTGTAAATTTTGCTGGCGTTCCAGAAGCACCTTTGAACTCTGAATTATTAATTGAAACAAATAATGATCAAAGATTTACTGATAGATTATTTAAGAATAGAACTGCATTTTATAACGGTGTAAGCGCAATCATTCCTACCTTGGCATTTTTAAATTATAGTATGCCAAAGTTTGATGGTAGCAATGGTCCAATCATTTCAAATATAACTGCTAATATTACTCCAGAAGGTTTTACTACTCAATATCAATTTAATACTTATAGTCCTCAATTCGGTAAATTTGCAAAATTAAATGCTGATAGATTAAAAAGACAAGGAAGAAATAGATTATCATTTAATAGAAAACTAAGAGCTTTGCTAGGAGGCACTCAGTTAAAACTAGAGAATAAGAGATATAATAATAATTTTATAGGAAGATCAGATAGAACCCCAAAGTCTGCACATCATGTTTTGATGCAAAGATATGTAGATCAAGGAAGTTCTAATAGGATTGAATCTAATTCTCAAGCTATTAAAGAAATAAATGTTTTGTTTAGTGATAGTACACATTATCAAGATGTTGCACTTATGTCATGGGATGGTATATTCAGACCTGTTTCAAAAGCTGGAGATGGAGGATTACCTCGATATATTAATATTAGCTCTGAAACTCCATGTGATATTCCGACTCCCGACAGAAGTAAACTTATTGATCCTCCTACAATAGATGATCGTGAGCCGGTATCACCAACAGTATATCTTGAATCTTTAGATATTAATAAAGATTATCTAGACCCATTGGCAAATGCAACAGATTCATTAATAATGGATACTCGTAGTAATAGCTCTACTAGTGGTCACAATATGGAAGTTGTTGGTAGAGGTTCTAATATTCCTGATCCTGATGATGGATGGTCTGTTCAAAAAAATAATAGTACTGCATCTGATTATAGATTTCTTGCTATGAGAGGACCAATCATGCTCCAACAGTGGGGATATGACTTGCAAGGAAAGCCTGTTCCGAATGCAGCAGATGTTGAAGCTGATACTGAAGCAGGTACTTTTGTAAAACAGAATTTGAAAGATAAATTTACTACTAATTGGTTGTCAAAACCAAAAACTTGGCCTGTCGCTCCTATTGATTTAAGGCTTGATAGAGACAGGGGTGTTTGGACCATTCCAATTCCAAGAGATATTATACATCTTAAATCTACAGAGGATAAGTGTGTTGGAGAAAATGGCTGTATTAGTGGAGTGTTTGAAAATGCTGGCAATATATATTATGACGATGGAACACCTCAATCTGCTTCTAACAAGAAGATCGAAGCTTGCTGGCCTTGGACTACTCATGCTATGCCAAGTGGTAAAGTAGATGACAAAATGCCCGTTTATTGGGATCAAAACGATTGTAAATATTACATAATGCCTTGGAATAGATTAGATGTATCATATGCTACTAGATCATGCGATGGAGAATATGGCGCACCAACTGAACTAAAAGATATTAAAAAAATAAATTTTAGAGGTTGTGAAGGTTTAAAAATAAGCGGATCTGTTACTGATGACTGTCTTAAAACATTGGACGTAACACTTGCATCTTCTAATCCTAGAGTTTTTGGTCCAAGTAACGATTTTGGATATGTTAGTAGAATTAATTTTAGCGGTTGCTTTTTTGAGGTCGCTACTTCTGGAGATGCTAGTCCCGATCAAGAAGATGACTGCTGTTCTTCTGCTATTAATGTTAAAGTCAAGGGTTTATCAGTAGATGGAACTACTTCTTGTTACGATGGTGATCCAGTGGCAGGAACAGATGTAGAAAAAATTGTTTTTAACAATGCTAGTGTTACTACTGGAGAGCGTACATCTGAAGGATGTGTTACAGCCACGGTTGACGTAGGTATTTCTGGATATACAACGACCGCCTGTGAACGGAATTACTTATGTGGTGATACAGTACCAGCAGAGGGTTTTGTTACTAGAAATATTGTAGGTGGATATGGAATTAAGATAGAGACTAGTATATGTAATCCTGAGTTTCCTTGTGTTCTTGGAATTAGTTCAGAAAGACAAATCTCTCTCGGTGTGGATCAAAAGGGAAGTATGATGACCCGTCAGTTGGCTGGTTGTAGTACAGGTGTTGCTGGGTCTTATTCTGATGGTGATTTAGCAGGTGTTTATAGCTATTCTGATCGTATTCCTTCCTGTAATTTTAATTCAATTCATGCTGGCGCTGGAATTGGATTGACTTCTAAAAAGAAACTAGGGGGAGATGATTGCGCTGCTGTTATATTTAGTAATTTACAAATATGTGGTTCAAATGAATGTGTGACTTCGCCTGCTGGTCAGTGCAAATCTAGTTTTGGTCTTCAAGTTTCAGCAATTTACTTTGAGACAGAATTCAATAATTTTTATGCTGGCGATGCGGGCGGAACTTGTAGCTGTTCGGTAGGTGAAGGCTCCGCAGGAGGTGCTGGCGGTATAGATGGTTCAGATTACAGTGAGCTTGCGGGAATTAAATTAGACACTTCTGGAGATCCATGGAGAATTGCTGTTATAACTGGATTATGTGTTACTAAGGATGGCGGTTATGTAAAAGAAATAGAGGCATTCAGTACTGAATTGAATGGATGGCAAACCTGCGCTGGTACGGACGACCAACAAGACGGACGAAAGTTTTATTGGATTCAGAATGACCCTGGAGCAAGCGCACAAATAGGTGGTAAGAACCTGGGAAAAATTAATCCATGTTAATAAGTTTTTTAAAATTTAAAAGGAAATTAAAATGAGTTTAAATAAAGAAGAAATGAAAATTTTAGATGAAGCTATTAATGATCTAGAAAAAGAAGAAGATATCAATTTAAAAAATTATAATGCTAAAGATCCAGAAGGGCTTGGAGATTCATTAGAGAAAGTTTTCGGCAAGTTTGGGATCAACGAAGAATTTATTGGTAAGGCTATGGGAATTGGAGGGTGTGGCTGTAGTAAAAGAAAGAAATTTCTCAATAAGATTTTCCCTTATAGAAAGAAAGAATAACAATGACAGAAAAACTTACAGATAAAGAGAAAAAGATTTCTGCAATAGCCATATGGGTTTGGAGAAACTTATTGGCCTCTGGAATTATTCTAGTATGTTTTGGTTTCTTATACAACAAATGCGAACAGATAGAAGATAATGTTATAGAGGTAAGCACCGTATTAAAAGAGAGAATACGTGTAGAAAGAGGAGATTACGGATGGCAATCAGCCAGCTACAGTGAGGTAGCAATAACTCCAGAAAAAATGAAAGAAGGAACACAGGTAAGAGAGCATATAAGTAATTTTGCAGATAAATAAAAATAGCCAGTAGCTGTAAATTTATAAATGACAACCACTGACTATTTCATCAAATTAACTTATGATGTTTTGAATTTGAAAAATCCATTGTTAGGCAGAAATCCGTTATGCTTTTCAGCATACTCTTGTTCATCTTTTCTTTGCTCTTTTTGAGCATCGGATAGATGATCCCACCTAATTTTTGGATAAACAAAGTTATTATCTTCTGTAGTGCTATAAACAAGTTTAGCTTTACATCCAATATCTTGACAAACGACTTCAAGCCATTTGCTTTTCTTTGCGGCTGTACGAACTACAAATTTTACATCCTTGCAGCCACACATTCCACATTTCGCAACTGAAAAAACTTCTTGAACTCTTGCAATTTGTTTGAAAAGTTCCGGCTCTGTATCAGCAGATACGTCGAACCATAAATTGTCAGATGCTTTTACTCTAGCAGTAATTGCCATAATTAAACTCCAAATTCTTCTTCCCAGTTATCGTTGTAACCAACAAATTCTTCGGGAGTTCCCTCTCGTTGAAAGCTGGACAACTTATTAATCATAAGACGACCTTCTAGATTTTTAACCTCTCTGATTGATTCAACCTTATCTGAATTAGGATACGATCTAACAAATTTGATTAGATCAACATCATTTCTTTTGCACATTGTTTTAATTGCAACAATTTGTTGATCATTAATAGGCTCTTTAAGAGTTTTGTTATCATCGTCATCGCTATTAGCAAGCTCTTCTGCTGTTTGAACACGAATCTTTAATGCTCTTCTTAAAGCTTTTCCTTCTGCTCTGGTACATGCTGTAGAGACTAAGTGTTGATTAAACGGAGATGGAAGTCTTTCTCCTACAACATCAACACATGCGCTAACAGTAATTAAATCATCTCCCATTTCCCATTTTGCAAGACCTTCTCTGGTATTATCATATTTTCTAATTCTTAAAGTATGTTTAGCAGAAGCTTTTCCAGAAAATGCAAGTTTTGGTATTTCTAAAATTTCTGTATCAGATTCAACTATTTCTCCAAATACTTTTTCTGTCACTCTCCTGAGTCCGTCAGTCGTAGGAGCGCCACTAATTAATTCATGATTAGCTAATTGATCTAGAACATATTCAACCCATTTTGGATCTGTAGGCTTGGGTACTTTTGGTTCTTCTTTTATTTGAACTTCATCTTCAACAATTTCCTCAACCATTTCCTCTACCATATTCTTTTTAGACTTGCTCATATTTCAAAATACCTCTTTCCTTCTTCTGGGAATTGCTTTTCAACTAAATCAATTATCTTTTGTAATTCGTTCAAGATATACCTATGGAATCTTTGAGAACCTCTTTTAACTAATTTTACTCTGACTAAAATCATTCCAGAAGATAAAATCAATCCGTTTTTAGCTAAATCAGCAGCTTGTCTTTTTTTTAACTTTTCTTCACCATAAACTGGTTCAAAATGCATAGGTCCATCTACTTCGATAGCCATACTTATATTTCTTATGTAAAGATCTATATGGAACTTTTCATTTTTTAATATATGTTCCTTATGCCTATCTACTCTATACCCTTTTGAAATTAGATATTCAAACATCTCTTTTTCTAGTTTAGAGCCTGTTCTAGCGGCCTCTTGGATCGCCTGACCGCCTTTCTTTAAAAATTCGGCCTTTTCCTCGTCTGTTTTTTTATTCCAGCATTTTCTGGCAATTTCAGACCTGTATTCTAGTTCCGATTCATTCATCGAATCCCAAACTGCACCTTGACTTTCACTTATTTTAAATTTGGTTTCATCTGAATGTTTCTTTCCTTCTGTCGGATGCTTTGTTCTTCCTTCTTTTAATGCTATTTTTTGAGCCTCTGATTTATCTCTAGATTTTATTCCTAGTTTCTTAGCATCTCTTTTTACTTTGTTTGGATATGTTTCTAGCATTTTTGCTATCTCACTCCAACTTTTTTTATCTTCATGATAATGCTTTTCATAATAAGCTTTTCTTATAGAAGAAAGATCAGTAAAAAATTTTTCTTTACTCATTCTATCACCTTTAATAATTCATCTGGATTCCAATTGTATACTGTTCCAATTGTTGGTTTGAATAATTTTGTTAGGATTTCGCTATATGAAGAACTTTTTGATATAATATTCATTTCTTCATTAAAAAATATATTGCTTATTTGTTCATTGTTAAAATTTTCTAAATTCATCCATTCTAATTTGTTTAAATATAAATACTTCTTAAAAGCACATAAAGAATTTAAACAGCATTGAGAATTAAACAGTGAAGTAGCTATCAGGTGTCCTTTAAATGAAAATAAAGATTCCGCTTGAAGAACACTAAAATTAGCATGGCTAATTAATTTGCTATTTGAATTTTGGAACAAGAATAGATAACACCTATTTGTTTTTGATAATTCATTTAAGCATTTTACTATATTATAAGAATCAACATTTTCTTCTAATGAGTTTACTATTACTCCTATTTCTTTCATAATTTCATTTCCTCTATAATCATTTTAGCATAATCTTTATAAGTCTTAATATTTTTTTCAATTTTAAATTCTTGTGTTTTATTGACCACTTTTTTACAGATGGAAAATAATTCTTGTGTATTATTCCACTGGTATTCTTTTTTCTCGTCTTTAATATTAAATGATATAGGTAATATTTCCGAAGATAGACATGTCATATCCCATTCATCATTTAATGATATTATTGCTTTTGTAGATTTAAAAACATTGTTGTAATCCGCTTCGCCAATGTTGCCAATATAGTATGGTGAATTAACTTTGTGTTTACCAATAATTTTTAAATTGAAGTTATCTCCTATTAGATTTAGAATATTATTTATATCCATACTTGTTTTTAACGTATTTGAAATAAATATAAAATCTGAATCAAATTTATTATCAAACTTTCCTTCATCTGTAATCATTACATCATTATGCAAGAAGGGCATAAAGTTTTCTTCTTTTTCATTAAATGCATTTATTATGTAGTCAAATAAATGGTCAAATTTTGGATCAGTTGGCTTGTCTTTTATTAGGCATATCTTTATATTTGGATTTTCTGCTTTTACATAGTCTATGTATATGTAATCTAAGCTAGAACTATCAACGAATATTAAATCTGGCTTAGATATTTCTATAAAGTCAAATATATTTTGTTTTCTTAAATTTACAAAAAATGCTTCATTTATTAACTTTTCTATTGCTTGTGCAAATCCAATTATTTTTGGATTATCTGTAGCAGTAAAATATATTCTCATATTATTCCTTTTACTAATTCTATGTCTTTATAACTGTCAATATCAATTACCTTGGCGTTTTTATCATTAAAAACATTGATTGATCCACCGTAATTAATGATACTGTTTATAACTTCAAAACCAAATAGGTTATAGTTATCTGGATTCCAACATATTTTTTTTAATAGTTTTAATTCGTATCCCTTAAAAAATGATATTTGCCCCCATTTAATTTCTAGGTCATACATCATATTTTCTACTGTAAGTCTGTTATTTATGGTACATCCCACTTCATTTTTTTTCATGATATTTTTTGACGCAACAATTCCAGAATGATTAAATTTAATACATTCCAAACATTCGTTATTAAATATCAAGTCTCCATATATCACCAATACATTATTTTTTGAGGCTCTTAATCCTATTCCTATAGACCTTGCTACGTTAGTAGAGTCATACGATTCATTTTCAATTTTAACAATACTATCTGGAGAATAATCCATTAATTCATCAGACTTAAATCCTGTTATTAATATTATGTTTGCTTCTGGAAAAAACTTTTTTATTTTTTCTAATTGTAAATCTAATATTGTTTTTTCTTTATAGACTTTTATTAAAGATTTTGCCCCATAGGATTTCATCCTTTTGCCTAATCCGGCAGCGGGGATTATTATGTCTAATTCTGAAAAATTTAGATCTTGTTTTATATTTCTAGAGTATCGTCTTGACATATCTAAACACAGGTTCTGATAAATGATCTATTAATTTACTACTTAAACTTGTTTGAATTTGTTTTATTATGTTAGGATTAAAAGGATTTACATTATTTGATTTTTTTAAAAAGTATGGGAATGAATCAATATATTGATTTTCTAACCTTTGAGTATAATATTCGTTAAATTCATTTTGCAATAAAACGTCTGTTGTTAGCATAACCTTATTGTCATCATCCATAATTTTATTAACTATATCATAGTAAGAATTTTTGATAAAAACTCCATCCTTAATTATACATACTAATGTGTCATTTGGAATTTCTTCCCACTTAGAATTATTGTCTTGATCTAAATTGATTACTTTAAACTTGGACATATATCAGTCGCCTCAAAAATAAATTTACTAGCATCGGGTTCGTACTTTAATATTTTATCTTCTAAATTAATTTTAAATGCATTCCCTCCATGCTTTTCATGAGCAACCTTACTAACAATCATTCCGTTTAAATTATCTACAGGATTTGCAAAACAAAGCTGTTTCATTTTAATTAAAATAGCATCATTCAAATCTTTACTAAAACTATCAGGAACACTAAAATTAGTATTGAATACAACATAAAATGGATATGGATGTTTTTTACTTCCATCAAAAGTCACATCTACTAAATCCCTATCTGATAATTCATTATCGTATACGTTTTTCAAAGAATATTGATGAAAAGAATATGACTTTAATAACTCTAGTATCTGACTAGGTTTTATAGATTTTTCCCCATTTGATTCTATGTATGAGTTATACTGCTTGTTTATTACAGTGATTAATGAAGGTTTTATTTCTTGTGTATTTAATTGATTTAAGATTGATTTCAAATCTTGATATGTTGAATTTTTTTCTAAAAATAACATGACTTGATATGATACTTTTGTTTGCATCTCTACTATTTTTTTCCAATTTTTATTGGAATATTTTTTCATTAGTTCTTCGTGTCTATAAAATAGACATAGCCTACCATTGATTACTTTATACATATTTCCATCTGAATGGTTAAGCTCTAACACTTCTACGTCTGCATTTTCATAATCTTCTAATTTTTTTAAATCACATCCTATTTGTTTGTTTTCTTTTATTATAGAAAAAACACAATTTCTACAAGATGTGTGTACTTGATTTAATTCTACAGGTTCCATTAGACTTTCCTTGTTGCTTCAATATTAAAAACTGAATTGTTAACATTCATAAATTCTATCTTCCATCCTTTTTCTTCAAAAAAATTCTTTAGTTCTGCAACCGTATAGAAAGATTTTGTTTTTGAAAGATATTCATTTGAATAAGGATAATTTTCATGTAAAATTTTTACACAAACATCTAAAATATCAATTCCAGAAATCCTTATTTTGCCATTAATTCTTAATTTACTACAGACAATATTCAAAAAATCTTTCTCTTCAAAACCTAATACATTATCTACATATATTTGAGTAAAAAATGAATCTGGAATATTCATTAATTCACTTGTAGTTATATCATTATGATTTTCTTTGTTAGTGGTTATTCTTATATTATTTTCAATCATTAGTATCCTCTTATGTAATTTGTTTCAGAAGCATATCTAAAAATATTTTCCCATGATGTTTTAAATTTTTCTTGTCCGCAACAATAATTATCTACAAAATTTTCTGCGTTTTTTATTACATTCTTTTCAACTGCAAGATGATAAATAGCATCACATGTCTGATGTGCTACTATTACTTTGGGCAGATCATTAGGCAGTCCTATTATAATCGCATTTTTTAAAAGATATTCTAAATCAAAACATTCTTCTTTTGTAAGATTAGGAATTATTACTGGTATTGATGATCTCATGCAGGTTAGTAGCAGATGGTCAATATTATTAAATAAATGCAGATAAACTTTTGCTTTGTTAATATCTTTTGTAATAAATTCTTTATTTAATCCTATTCTTGATAAATAAATATCTGGTATTTTAGGATCTACAAAAATAGAAGAAGGATTTTTGACATCTATTTTTTCTGGAATTAAATTAGGAATAATCATATTGATTGACTCTTGCCCATACATCCAAGAGTTCATAATTAATTCATTTGTATGAACATTAACTAATCCGTGTTTCTTTATAGATTCTTGTTTAGAAAATTCATTAGGTGTTCCAAATAATTTGCGACCTACTGATATGGAACTACAATCATCAATAGATATTAAGTTAATATTTAATTGATTAGAAATTTTTCTTCCTATATCGTAAGACTCATTTCTTCTAAAGGTTAAAACTAAGTCTATAAATTTACATTTAAGATTATTAAGATCTGTAATAAAATTCAAATTATATGGTTTTATTTGAGGATTAAACCATTGTGGACCTCCTTCTAAGCTTTTAAATAAATAAAAATTGTGATTTGAGTTATTACATAGATTTTTAATATAATCATCTTCATATTGATTTATTATTAGTATATTTAATTTTCTTTCAATATTGTCAGCAATTGCATTTTCTATAATTTTTTCTATATACATATTAGTTGTTTAGCCTTATCAATAAATGACTTATGAATTTCCTGTGAATAATCAGACACTAATGATTTATTTTCTTTTATTCTATATCCATCAAATGCCATTTTCATTTTATTGCTTAAATCAGCAGATGAAGGTATCGTGTAATAGTTTTTATGTTTATAAAAATTGCTTTTAGTGCTACCCACAGAAATTTCATAATGTGATTTAATCTGGTAGTCATAGTTATTCAATAGTTTTACATTATCTAAGCATAAGCAAATTTTATTTTGATAAATAGATTTCAAAAAATTTATATCTGGCTTTGCATTAAAATTAACATGTATGTAAAAGTCTGAAAATTTATGGGACCAGTCTATTTCATCTTCGGAATTGGCAATTGCTACCGTTGGATAAAGTTCTTTAGATGAATATAAATTCATTTTTTCTTTAAATTCATTTATAAAATTTAGCAGATTTTTATCTGATGAATATAGAATTAAGGCAACATCATCTAATGATGTAAATGTAGAGTAGTAGGCTGATAGTATTTGATTTATTCCGCTCTTAGAATTTGTTGAAACTTCTGCATAGAATGTTTTTTTATTTCCTAAACTAATGTCTATTTTTTTATCTTTAATAGACGAAAGATTAACTGGATATGTATCAAAATTAAATATCTCTGTTTTTACTCCAGACTTTTTTAAAATTTCCTTTTCATGTTCTGAAAATACTACGATAGTATCGAATAGATTTAAATTTGAAACCCATCCTACATAGCTAATATCATGTTCAATAGAAGTCACCACTATATTTTTTTTGAATTTTCCATGATAGACTAAATTGTTTGGTATTCCATGCTGTATTAATATTTCAGGTTTTGAAACTTTTCTTTTTTCAAATTCAAATATTTCTCCATTGATTACAGAGTCAATAGATTGATTATACCATATATTTCTAGATGAAAGATTATTTTTATCTTCAATACAAAAAGCCAAGTTGTCTAATAAAGCCTTGCTTATTTTACCCCACGAATCAGTTTGTCTATAGGGTCCAATATATAAAATGCTCATTTAACATCTCCAGAATTATTTGTCAATTTAAGTCTTAGCTGATCTATATTAAATCTTTTTATAGCTTGATTTCTAAATTCTTTAAATACAGATTCTTGTGTAATTCTATCTAGAGTCTTATCAAAAATCCTTACTTCTAAATTTAATGATTTTATATATTGCATCATTTTATAATTGTAAAGATGATATTGGTCTTGCAATAACTCTGAAAATATCCATTCCATAAACTGAACATTATTTAAGTTTTTAGGATAATCACTTGGTATTTCTTTTATTAACTGTTTAAAATTCCAAGGTAGTTTTTTATTGTTTGTTAAATCAAACCATTTTTCCCATACCTTAGCTGTTTTATCCCAATCGTATTTTTCTACACATAATGATCTAGTTCTAAGTCTTTTTTGTTTTATTTTATCAGGACTTATTTTAACAAAGTCTTTCATTATTTTTAATAGTCTTTCATTATTTGGTCCTGATCTATCAGCATTAGTTTCAATTTCCCTATAAAGATTTGGCGATATAGGAAATCCATCAGTACTTAATACTATATCTTCCATAGCAGAATAATCTATAGAGGCTATAGGAACGCCACATGCAGCAGCTTCCACTTGAGGCATACCAAAACCTTCACAAATTGCATATTGAATATATAGGTCCATTAGATTGTAAATATTAATTAAATCTTTATGTTCAATTCCATCAGAAACGCCTGGGAATACACAAGATTTATTTCCACATCTTTTACAAACTGTTATCGCGTCTTTATATATCGAACTAAAATAATGATTACATAACCTGCATTTATATGTACATAAAATTTTTGATCCTAATCCAAATTCTGTAATTAAATCTGAAAACTCCCATCCCATTTTTTCTGGATAGCTGGTATGTATATACAAGTATGATTTGTTAGAAATCTCTACGGGACTTGTTTTTAAAAACTCATTAAATGTTTTCATTAGTTCAGGAAACATCTTACGTTTTTGGTTTCTCATTACTGTCCCAAAAATAATACTATCTTCTGGAAGACCAAAAGATTTTTTATGTTTTCCTTTATTAGGAATAATATCAAGTTCATTTTTATTAACTCCTGGGTAAGCACAATCTACAGGGATTATTCTTCCATTCGTTTGATTTTTAATAGTTTTTATTCCATATTCTGAATAGGCTAAAAGAGTATCGCATCTATTAAAAAGATTATAAATCCAATCGGTCTTTTGTGGTGCGCTATCTATTGTGGGCATCCATACCCAATTAAAAAATGGTAGAAGTGCGCTATCTGATATATATGCATCCATCCAGGGGTCACGATATGTGGCAACTATATCTGGTTGAAATTGAACGCAAATTTCATCAAACTTTAAAACACCCCATTGAACCAATGGTTGTTTGTGATGCTCCGCATATTCTTTTTCATTATTCTCTGGTGCTACACCAACAACTTTCCATTTACAATCTTTAAATTCTGAAGTTCTTGCATAACATGCTAATTCTAATATTTCATATTTATTAGTTGCATGAAGTCTACTTATAACCTCTTTTGAATATGTCCCAAATCCAGAAGCTAGTTTGTGTGACTCTGTTAGAAAGAGTATTCTTTTTTTTCTATTCATTACAGTTTGCTTTTCTCAATTTTTTTACTAAGTTGTAAAATTTATTTTTTACAGAAGAAGAAGACTGATCTAAGATATTACAAATTTCTCTAAATTTATATCCTTCTACCCTTAAACTTAATATCAGTTTTTCATCTCTTGTCATTTCATTAGTATAACATTCCCATAATTCATTATCAAGATTTCTTGAATAAAATTTATCAGAAACGTCTTGCAAAGATATATTTTTATGTTTATTATAATTCTTTATTTCTCTTATTATAGACCACCTGATTGGTCGCCAAGCATATGTAGATATGACATTTCCAGATTTTACATCATATTTTTTTAAAGCTTTCCATAAACCTATTCTTCCAGCATCCATATAATCTTGACGTTCTGTATAATTTTTAGGTTCAAAAGAATTTACAATCTTAGCTACCAAACCCATGTTTTCTTCTATTAATTCATCCATTCATTTATCCTTATTATATGCATTGATTCAATTTTTGTACACTTTTTAATAAAAAACTTCCTTTCTTTTTGTCTCTATTTCCTCTAAACAATAATATTTTTCCAATAGAAACCTTATCTTTTATTACTTTCCAATCTTCTGAAAAAACTGTGACACTATCTAAACAGCATGTATTATCACTGATTTTTAGAAAAGCCATTACAGTGCCTTTATTTGGACCTCCTTTTATTTTCCATTCTCTAATATCTGTTACTTGTGCAGCAATAGCTATTGTTTTACATTCAAATCCTTTAATATATTCTCTGCAAGTACAATTAGCATCAATGATATCATATTCATCAATTTCTGAGCAAGTAAGCTCGATACCAAGAAGATCTCTTTCTTGTTTTGCTCTCCAAGACCATTTATCAATAAGTTCATATGGTGGAGACTCAAGACTTATAATAGAGCTTTTAATAAAATCTATATTTTTATCTGTCCATGCAGTTCTTCTTCTAATCTTAATATCATCAATAAGTCTTTCTAGTCCCTCTTTAAAAGTCTTAGACTTATCTTCTGATAAAAACTTCTTGTCTCTATCTTTAATTTCTTTATAAATATTAAAGTCATAAAGCATCTTTGATCTATGTAGTCCATAACAATCAAAAACACCAGCTTTAATCATAGACTCAAATGAATTTGATTTAATAAATCTTCCAAGCCTCATTAAAAATTCTTCCCATTCCATTTCAGCTACATTAATATTATTAGTGGTAATGTAGCCGTGGAGTTGGTCGTAAACGCTTTGCCCAACATTTTTTACATTAACGATTCCAAATGTTGGTTTATTATCAATCAATTTAAATTTAGCACTTAAATTCTTGATAGAAGGAGGAATAATATCAATATCCATTATTCTAGCATTATTAACTAATTCGCTTATTTCATCAAACGGTTTTGGTTTACCGTCAGCATGTCTTAAATAAGAAGTAAAAAATGCTCTGGGAAAATGTGCTTTTGCATAAGCTGTTTGATATCCATTGTAAGCATAGCTAATACTATGACTTTTGTTGAATGAATATTTTTGCGATTTTTCAATCCAGCTAAAAATTTCCTCTGCTTCTTCCTCTGTAAACTTTCCTACCTCTTTTGCTCCTGTAAAAAACTCTTTCTTAACTTGAGCCATGAGGTCAACCTTTTTCTTACCAATAGCCTTTCTAAGATTGTCTGCTTGTTGCAAAGAGAATCCTGCAACTAGTTGTGCAATCTGCATAGCCTGTTCCTGATAAACCAGAATGCCATATGTGCTTTTAAGAACAGGTTCTAGGTCGTTATGGAAATATTCAACAGGGTCTTTTTTAGATTTTCTATCAATATAATGCTGAGTTAATGATTTACCATCAACAATAGCATCGCCGCACCCCGGCCTAATGATAGCAATAAGATCTGAAAGTTCTTCAATACTTCTTGGTTTTACTTCTTTAGCTTTGCTTTGTCCAAGTTGAGACTCAAGCTGAAAAACACCTTTTGTATTTCCTTCACATATCATATCCCATGTTCTATCACAGTCTAATGGCATATCTTCAATGTTAGGATTAAATACAGGCAATCCCTTATCATTTTTTTCAAATTTACATCCACATGGGAATTCAATCATAATTCTATTCCAGAAAAACTATTTTTAAATTTGTCAACAGAAGATTGTTTTCTATGAAATTTCATAAACCTAGTAATTATAGCAGCTTCTTCAAGAACGTCAACTAAGGCATCATGAGCCACTCCTGTAGCTTTCATGCCAAAAAACTTTCTCCAAGTATCCATCTTATAATCGAACGGTTCTTCAAGGTTTTCAAACCACCAGAACAAATTATCCATAGCATCTAGCTTAGTGACTTCTGAAAATGGCATTTTAATTTTATGTTTTTCACAAAGTCTTTTAGCTATGGGAATATCAAACCCTGTAATATTATACCCTGCGGGAATTGGTTGAGGGAACCATTGCCCAGGTTTTTTATCAACTGTATATTTTGAACACCATGTAGAAAAGTTTTTCCATGCGACTTTTTCTGTAACTCCTGTTTTCCATTTGTCTAATATTTCTTCAAAAGACACGCCATAGTTATCTGCGTGCCATTGAATTGTTTTTTCTCGCTCATCTGTTAAATATTCTTTTTTATTGATACCATCTGGTTTGATAACAATATTAAATGATTGATCTTTTTTTACTTCTAAAGTTTCTGGATCAATAGGTACAGCGGCTAGTTGGACAGGATTACACGTTTCTCGGTCTGGAGAGTCCGTTTCAAAATCAAAACAAATAATCCATCTAGTATTTTTAGGCATATTTATTCTCCCTTTTATTTATATTCATTTATTCTCCACTAACTATGTTTACAACATCCATAACTTTATCTAACCCTCTAATTGCTAAACAGTCTAATTTTAAAAGTCCAACTTCCTCACAGCTTGGACCTTCAAAACCAGCCAACATTCCTTTTCCTTTATTATCTAAAACCATTGGGCAAGACTTGCTAATTGGATCATTAGAAACAACAATTCCAGCAGCGTGTTTTCCTGCAATAATTTTAGTATGCTCTATACGAATAGCTTGCTCAAATATCTTTGCGAATCTCCCCTCTAGTTTATTATCCTTCCCTAAGTAGCACCAGTTCTTTAATTTATCTGGAGTATTTTCTAATGCCCAAATAATACTTGATGAATATCCATATTCTTCTTCGATATCTTGCAGTTCGTCTGAAACACTTGCTGGCTCAGGCAGACACTTTGTAATTGCCTTTTGTTCTTCAAAACTAATATTTCCTCTCGCCGCCATAGTTCTAGTTAATGCTGCCTTACCTTTTAATTTTTGGAATGTAATAATTTGGGCAACATTTTCTTCGCCATATTTATTTTTAATATATTCAATTGTTTCTTCTCTAGCGGCTTTAGGAATATCGAAGTCGATATCAGGCCAGGATATTTTACCAGGGGCATTTCTACCCGCATTATAAAATCTTTCAAAGATTAGATTATATGGTATAGGATCTACCTGTGTGATACTCAAAAGATTAGAAACCATACATCCAGCAGCACTTCCTCTACCGGGACCAGTTATATAACCCTTGCTTCTTACGAATTGAAGAATATCGTCTACAATTAAAAAATAGCTTGATAAACCGATAGATGTAAATATATCTAATTCGTTATTAACTCTTGCTCCATATTCAGAAAATTCCTTAGATTTATTATCTATGTTTATCATCTTTTTTTTCCAACCATCTCTGCATAATTTTCTTAAATATTCTTCTGGATTCATATTGCCAGGACATTTAAATTCTGGAGGTTGTGGAGATTTTGTAATATCATAATCTTCACACATATCCAAAATAAGATTTGTATTTTGAAGTTCTTCGTCGGTATGAAATACTTTCATATCATCATAAGATGGTATATGATAATTATTAGACAAAAATGAAGTCTTCAAAACATTGCTTGCTGCACCACTTTTTAATTCTCTTTGCACTTGGCTTATAGTCTTTTTTAGAGCAGTGCATAAGAGAACTCTTTGGTCCTCTGCGTCTTCTCTCCTGCAATAATGAGCATCAGGAGTTGCAACACAAGGTATATTAGTGATTTTAGAAATTTCCCTAAGAGCATTGGCTACTGTACCAGCAAATTTATTAATCTTTGAGTCGATCAATTGAATTTCAATAAAGAAATTTCCTTTACCAAACATCAACTCTAAATCTTTAGCTTTTGCAACACCCTTTTTCATCCAGTCAGGATCTAGTCTTTCGCCTTCTGTTATTGCATTGGCTAATGTAGAGCCTAAGTGACCGCTAAATGAAACTAAGTTCTTTTGTGAAGCAACGCAAGCCAAGATATCAGTATCAATCCTTGGCTTATGATAAAAGTGTTCTTTTTTATTAGAGATAGAAACCAAGGATAATAGGTCGTTCCACCCCTTTGCATTTTTAGCTATAATAACTTGATGATTTAATTTTCTGTTATCTTTAACTTTTTCAGTAACAAGACCATTGCAAATGTACATTTCACAACCCAACAATGGTTGAAAGCCTGATGATCTTAATTCATTTGAAAAATCAACAGCGCCGCTTACATTTCCATGATCCGTTAATGCACAAGAAGTAGAACCTATTTCTTCTATTCTATCTGATATTTCATTGCACTTGCTAAGTCCATCAAGTAGTGAGTACTCACTATGTACATGCAATGGGGTGTATTTCATTTAATTCCTCTATCTTTATTTTGCAACAGTTAAACTTAATTTCCATACCATTTGATTCATCAACTTCGCCTTTTTTCAGATTAATTGATTTCTTAAAATAGTCTTTTTTATCAATCCATCCAGCAATCCATGCTCTTTTTGGAACATCGTTAATAAATTGTACTCTGACAAAAATATACCTATCAAATTTTTGTCTAGAATTATAGCTTTTAACTATACATTCGTGATAAGGTTTTGGTTCAGTGTTAGTTATATCTGTTTTTACTCTATAGGAATTTTCTTCACAGATTAAATGGTAATCTTTATTTTCTTTTTCTGAACATTCTAATATAGACTTAAGTATTTCTAATCCTATTAGATCTTTTATTGTAAAATAATCTACTGATGATTTTATTAATCCTTTTTCAAAAGCTTTTTGACAAGAATTTTTAATAATATCTTTTGTTATTTTTACTTCTAGCATTAGTCTTGAACCTTTCCCCCACCAGAACCATATCTTCCATGAGTATGATCTGGATGAATATAATTTTCAGTAACCCATTCAATTCCATTCTTTTTAATCATATATCTAATTTGTTCACATTTTGTCATAATCTCACCATATTTTGTTCTTTGCCCTGGTCTTTTTTCTACAATAGGCAATACGTTTTTAGAATCTTCAAAGCTAGTCATTCCACAATGACATAAATATTTACAGAAAAATCCTTGCTTTGGATTTACTTCTGGAATAGTTTTTGGCTCTTTTGTATCTCTGATATATTCAAATCTTTTACGAATTATTTCTTCTGTTCTTTCTAAATCAGAATCTTGGTAATGCACCGTAAATGGACCTCCTTGATTGATAAAGTAGATTGACATTAGAAATGTCTCAACATCTGGATACATATGTTTACAAGCATAATGATACAGTCTTAATTGAGGATTGTCAAACAGATTTTCTTGAGTATATTCTTTCCCTGTTGCCCAGTCTTTTCTTTGTCCAGTTTTCCAATCAATAACTTCATAGACACCATCACCTAAATCAGCTATTAAATCTATAGTCCCTTTTAGTGCTAAATTACCAGACAGTCCATGTTCTTCATAATTATACTTTGCCCAAGGTTTATCAATTTCAAAATCAAAGTGAGGCTCTGCATCAACAACATCTCTATTTCTAGGATCAAACATTCCTTTTCTATACTTTAAGGCTTTCCATGCCCAACTAACGCAGTCTTCAAAGTCTTTATTTGTCCATGCTTTTTTACCAACATGATAGTCAAATATTTTTATATAATGCTCATACACCCTAGCGCCAATACTGTTAAGGTATTCTGGATCATAATTGTCAGTAAATACTTCTCCGATATCCTCATCATCAATTACTTTAATTCCTTCTTGAGATGCCTTTTTACATAGAGCGGTTATCTCTAGGATTTTGTGAGTAATTGTTCCTTTGTCTGCTTTCTTATTTCCATCTCCTCTTAAACCTAAAACATATTCTGTGTAAAATTGCATTTCACAAGTTCTATGAGAATTAAAAGAACTGCTTCTAAAATAAACTATAGGAATTCCCATATTAAACTCCTAAGTCAGTTAGGTATTTACAATTTAATGAAGTTAACGCTCCATAAATAGCTTTGTTTTGTTCTGGAATATCCATTTTTGTATTGTCTATCACTTTACTACATAAGCTAAATTTAATCTTTTCGCTACTATGCTTGTCTTTTGATTTATAAATATCTCTTTTTAATCCAATAACAATACCAAGCTCATCCTTTATCTTTTTAATTTCATTATCAAATCTTACATCTGAGATCAATGCTATTTTTGGATTATCTTCTTCTATTTTTTTCATTAAAGAATTAACCCATATATCTTTATACATTTTACGCATTACATCCGTACCGAGGAATTGCATAAATTCGCGAGCGGTCATTGGACCTTCCCCTAATTTAATATTAAAATCTTCTGGATTCTGAGTATACCCAGCAGCAACGCCACCTTGCCTCATTGACCATTCATGTGGAGTCATCACTCCCGGCATGTTTTCCCACAACAAATGTTCCTGTAGCTGATTCTTCTGCTCGTCTGTTCCATATACTTGAGAATGCTTAATTCCAAAAACATCTACACAGATTCTTTTAAGCTCTCCTGCCAAAGAATAAATTTTTACATCATTAAAATTATTCATTACAGCAGCAACATTTACATCTGGTTGTCTAAATTCCATCCATTCTTTGTCATTGCTTTCTCCAAAAACATCTGAAACTTCTATAACACCCTTATCATTTAGCCTTGCCTTTTGACAAACGCCATTTTCTATCAATTTTAACATCAAGACAAAATTACAGCATGTGTCTTTTCCGCTTTGTTTTTTTCCTGCAAAACCAATTAATTGAGTCATTTATAAATCTCCTTTGCCTTATTAATCCAAGGTCTAATATCTTCGGTTATTTCGTTAGTATTCATTTCTCCAACATCCTGTTTATTTATATCTAAAGTATAAACACGATATGATTTTTCACATTGTTCTTTGATTTTTTGAGCAGCTTTTTGACCAGCTTCATTTTCATCATTGTCCATTATAATTATAATCGACAATGCCCCAGATTCGTCTATTAATTGTTTTTGAGGATTGTTCAAAACTGTGCCAAACAGGGCTACAGAATTATGTATGCCTGCTTCTTCTAGTCTCCAAACATTTCCTGGCGATTCAACTATAACAATTACTCCAGATTCTAATATATGATCTTTTGCTTTATAAAAGTTATACAACGATTTCTCTTTTTGAAACCCTTTTGAATGCCTCCATTTTGGAAAATGATAGCATTGTTTATTTGGGTCATGATATGATTTACATTCTTTACATTGCTCAAAAATACTTCTAGCGGTAAATCCTACTATCATATCGCCATCGTCATCATAGATTGGAACAACGGCTCTGTTAAAAAATTCTTTACCATAAGTGTTACAATTTCCAACGTCATAGTCATCTAATACCTCAATAGTATATCCTCTGTTAAGAAAATATTTTGAAGGTATTTCGACTCGCTTTCTATAAAACTCTTTATCAATAGTTCCACTTAATTTGTTTTTAGATAAAGTGTTTACAACCTTGCAAAATTCATGATTACCTACATTTAATGACTGTGATTTTATTTGTCCAAAATCTAACTTATATCTATTTAATAGAAATTCAACTGTTTCATTAAACCCAACAGTTTTGTCCCCTGGTACTTTCCAATTATATTGAACATTAGAAAGTGCGCCTCTTATCATACTAAGAAGAGAAGTTCCAAAATGTTTTTCGCAACCATGAGTTCTGCATTTAAAGTGGACCCTATAATCTGCATCGTAGTATAAATTTAATGCAGTTTTATTATCACCTCCATGTATAAAGCAATTTGAAAAAAATACTTTTTGACCTTTATGATATTCAGCTTCAAAATATTCGTAAATATCTTCAATATTATCTAAAACTATATCAGTTAACTGATTTAATTTCCCTTGATCTTTATATTTAAAATGCGATATCTTCTTCATCATTTACTTCATCTTCGGTTCTACTATTGGCTAATTCTTGTGCGGTCGGACCTTCTATTAATTTAGCATAAGCTCCTTGCATCATTACATTAATATAATCGCCTCCAGACAAGCCTTCTCCATGTCTAGAAATAATTGGAACAAGTTTTCTATTACCATTAGATATTCCGTCTTGAGCTATTTCTTCGTCTGACTTTTCTTTATAAATAGTAAAATTAGAACATAGCCACATAATCCTATCTGAACCACTTGCAGCATCTGTAGATTCCTTTGTAATACCGTCCCTATTCAATTGAATAAAAGAAAGGATAGGAATCTCGTATCTTAAAGCAAAGTTATGTAGAGAGGTCATCATGAACCCCAGAAGCTGAAATTCTTTTAGATCTGTCTTTGCTAGTTCGGATGCTTCCATAAGCTTCAGATAATCATATACAATAACACAATCATTTGCTTTACCTTCTGCATTCAAACCAACTGTTTTTGCCAGCCATCTTCTCATAATAGAGACTTGATCTTCAAATGCTCTGCCTCCAATATTTTTATGATAAAAGGGAATATTTTTTAGCTCTTTTGCTAATTCCAATATAGAATTCTTTTGGAATGGGTTATCTGCGAATTTTCCAGTCTCAATTTCATTGATACTAGATTTAGCATGATTACTGAATGATGACATTGCACCGCCTCTATTCTGCTGATCTTTTTTAGTCATTTCAGTATCAAGATATAAAACAGGAACACCTCGTTTAGCAATATCAAATCCCATATTTAAACCGATAAGACTTTTGCCAACTTTTGTCCTAGCTCCAATGACATTAACAGTCCCCTTCCTTAATCCGCCTCCAATAGCAAAATCATATTTATTAAAGCCTGTAGGAATACCAATCTGATCTACTCTATTTTCGGCTCTATCAATTAAATATTCATCTAAATCTCCGAATAAAAGTTCTGGAGCATCGTCTTGATCGTTTAGCAAAGAAGTAAAATCAAAAATTGATTCTTCTGCCATACCAAGAATATGAGATATAGGTTCATCGCCTTTAATATGAAGATACTTTTCTTTAGTTTCTTCAAGTTGATCGTACATCATTCTAGCTATTTGAAGCTTTCTTATCTTTGCGCCAAACTTTCTTATGTTTTGAAACGCAACAGGAAACTTTAAAACAGCACCTAAATGAGATAGCTCATTATTATTCGTAAAGAATGTATCAAGACCTATTTCTTTAGCAGAAGAAAGAACAGACGCAACATCTATAACCCTTGTATCGTCTTGTTCTATTAGTCTTTTTACACACGAATAGATAACAGAATTAGAATCAACAGTGAATGTATTTTCATTTATTATGTCTGCTACGTCATAGTAAGCTTCTGTGCCATATTTACACACACCAGCTAAAACTGCACGTTCCGCAGCAGGATCTGACAAAATCATTAATTTATCTCCCTTGACAACAACAAGAATTGCATTTCCATCTTTCTACACTTCCCACTAGATTTCTAGAAACATTAAAATCTTTTAGGCATGTACTACACCTTACATCTATAAGTGTACTTGGTCTTTTACCTTTTCGTTTAGGCTGGGTATTTTTTCTTGAAACTTCATCTTCTTTAGAGGCTTTTGCAAGTTCTTTTTGTTCTGTAGCGTCAAGACAAATATTTTTCATAAAATCTTCAAACTTGTTTTTTCTTTTACCTATTTTCATAGGTGTTTTTTTTGAATACTTATTTGGTTGGGCTGTTTGATTATTTTTAGATTTCTTCTTCTTTTTGTTATATCCTGAACCCCTCCTTTTTATTACATGTCTGTGTTGTTCTTCTTCTTTTTCTTCTTCTCCAATTAATTGTTTTAATTCTTCTTCACTTAATTTTTCTAATATTTTAGCAATTAATTCTTTTTTATTCATTTCATAGCCTTTGCCATTTGTAGATTCTTATAAAGATCACTCATGTTCTTAGCAGAAGATGCAAGATAAGTCAATCTATCTGCTCTTTGTTTAGCGTAATTTTTTAGCTTTAATAAATCATTTGCATAATCATTATTTTTAACAGCTTGATTATATTGACTTTCCCAAGAGCCTCTGTATTGTAGTTCTTCACCAGCAATAGTTTTCTTTAGAAGGTTGTCTGCCCAGTTGACTCTTGACATTTCTCTATTAAAACATCTCTGGATATGAAACGAAAGACCACCAAGCATCAGTGCTGCTTCTCCACACTCTTGGATACTAAGCTTTTCTATTTGATTTCTGTCCATAGAGAGATATTTTTTAGCTTCGTCATCTATGGATTTTTCTGTAAACTTTGATAGACCTATTGATAATTCATACTCGTCTAGTATTTCATCAATCCTGTTCATCCTGCCTAGCGGTGATTTATCCGATTCAGCCATTCCTCTTCCTTTTCATTGTAGGGTAGTTCTATGTATGTTATGTTGTTTAACTCACACCATTCTTTCTTATCTGCATCGTTCTTCCTTTGATTTATAAAATCTTGCGCAGAAACATGAAACATACTATTAAATTTATAATGCTGCTGACCGTGAACTTCAACAGCAAGTTTTACCTTATTGATATAGAAGTCCAAGTATTGGGTCTTTCCCGGCCTTGCATTAATTGGAACTTCTTCTAAAATCTGAATGGTGGGGAAAAGACCATACAATATCCTTCTGGCATTGATATGAAGTTGTGATCTTCTTCTGCTGTCAGAAGCACTAACTATATCACCCCTCAGTTTCCAGTTAGAAGTATTGCCATATAAATCTTTTACTTTCATCCCATTCCAATCATTTCAAAAACCTGCTGCCTAAGATCATTATAGTAGGATGGGTTATCTTCTAGATAAGTGGCAAAGTTAGACATTCCTTGAACCTTTTCGCCATTAGGAAGAGTAATCCAAGTCTTACCTTCGACAACGCCAAAGTCTTTAGCTAGCTCTGCAAGCTCATATTCATTCCAGATACCATGCCCGTATTTAATAATACTTGTAACCTTTTGTCCCGGCGCACCAATCGCAGAGTTTTCAACAATCCAGTTAACCTTCTGGCCTATTTGTGTTTCTCCCTGCATGAGAGGTTGTTTGTGAGTAGCCCATAGTTTCACATCTTGAGCATATTTAAGTGCATTGCCTGACTTCTCTACTTTAGTTTTACCTGCGCCAAACTTCTGGATATTAGCCATAAGATGAGTGATACCAACAAGCGTCACTCTATTAATTGGAAGTACGTTTGCAAATCTTCTAGTAAACTTGCTTAGATAACGATTCATTGCAGCAACCTGTGTATCTGTAATATCTGCAACCAATTCTGCTTCTGCTGCTAGTGCAGAGAACGAATCAATAACACATACAGCATGAGGTTCATTATGAATAATGTTATCAAAGATACCTAGATACTTTTCACCAGAAAGAATATTTCCCTTTGTAGAACCAACAATTTTGAATAATTCTGATGAATAATCAAGTCCTCTAATACCTTCTAGGTCACGCTTCTTGAGCCTACCTTCAACATTTCCATAATAGATATTTCTATCTTTTTTATTTTCTGTTTTCACATTTTGTGCATTTTTACAAAACTGTAAAGCATGTACAGTCTTACCAATTTTTTCTGGACCTGTCATGATAAACAGGCATCCTTCTGGCACTCCCCCACCTAAAGCAATATCAATTTTAGGACTAACTGAAATAATAGGCGGTGGATTTTCAACTATGTGAGATGCATCAAGAAGAACATCGCCGTATTCTTTAATAATATCTGTTTGTGTCATTCAAGATCCTCTAGTTTTGAAATAATAGATTTTTTCTTATTGTTACTTTCGTATGTTTCTTTCTCTGAGAAATCATACTCTATTTTCTTTGCAATCTCTCTAGCAATGTCTTCTTTTGCTTTATATTCCTTAATAACATTTTCAAGAAATGGGTTTCTTAAAGAATAAGTTCTCCACATTCTTTTGTCTTTTAATGCTGCTATTATAGAATGTTCTCCATATTTTTTCAATAACTTATTAGCTAAAGTTATTTGATATTTATAGAATTTACGCCATTCATTCAACTCCCAAAATTTTATTGGGAGTTCTTTTTTATCAATTTTCGCTTTCTTTTCACAGATTACTTCTGTAATATATTGCGCGGCGTGTACAAACTTTTCTGGAGAATATCTAGAAGGATATTTACTTTTTTTAGTTTGTTTTTTACTCATCTTCTGAAATAGTATGAATGTTCTTTTTTACATCTTTAGACAACCTGAGAGAACGCATTTCATCTGATCTTGCAGATTCGTTTGGAGTCATGATAGTGACACCTTTATTTTTTTTACCCTCAGTTTCATGAACAAAATGAGTACTAGTTTTATCTGCTTTTGCAAATCTTTTTTCATTTACAGCAGCATCTTGTTCAACAGTATTATTTTCATAAGGATCAATATTATCAGAATATTTTTTTACTGTTCTAGAATCTCTTTTTAAAAAGACAGAAATTTCTTCAACAGATTTTCCCTCCATTACCATTTTTTCAATACAGTAAATTTCAATATCAGAGATTTTATTTCCTTTAGTCATACCACTTCCCTTTCTGCGTTATTAAGCCAAGCCGAATTTTTAGTTTTTAAATAATTTCTGTATAGATCAAAAACTTTTTTACTAGTAGGTTTTAATACCCATTCAGGTTTTCCAGCATGTCTCATTTGAGATTTCTGCTTTCCTTCACTATACATACCGATAGGATCATAAAGTTTTCCGTACTTTCCTCTTTTAACATAGTAGGTTACTTTTTTACCTTGTACAAGTTCTGCCGCAAATACATTATGAAGCATAAAGATATCCATATCGTCGTCTTCTTCTAATTCTAATAAAGGAAATCCTGATTCATCTTCTGTTTCATGCATACCCCAAAAGGTATATGCTTTAATAGCAATATCCTTACTTTTATTATTCTTCGCATTAATCTTAAATTCACTCATTTATTTTTCCTTTTATTATCAATTTCTGTTTTTGAAAGTCTTTCTGAATTTTCATATCCCCCCATAGTCATTCCTTCTGGAAGTTTTTCTTCAAGAGTATTTCTCTTTTTAGTTTTAAAATCTTCTCTCATTCCTTCAACAGTTTGTTTTCCAAGTTTCTTACATCTTTTGTCTGCTAGTTCTCCCAAGGTCGTTGCTTCATGCATTCCTTTAATGTAGTTTGGAGTTATGTTATCTGCTAAAAAATCTCTATGAATTTTCTTGCTTTTACAGGATGGGCATTTTGATTTTTTTAATTCCGATTCATATTCTTTTACATGAAAAAACCTTTCAAATGTCCTATCGCATTTATCGCACCTAAAACTATACTCTGGCATTATTCTTCCTCTTGTTTATTCAAAAAATATTTTTTTATATCTAAGCATTTTTTACAATAAATTTTTGCTGTTCTTATTTCAATTCCGTCTTTTGAAAGCTTTAGCCTAAAACCCTCTTGATCTTTCCTATATCTTCCTTCGACTTCTACATCAGGTATTATAACCGTGACTTTATCGCTATTTTTTAACATTCTATTACAATTATCACATTTTTTATATTCGTACATGTTGTATCCATAAAAAAACGCGCCCTTTATTAACGTCATTTTACCTGAGCAAAAGAGAGGTTAGGCGCGTGTGTTATTTGTCTATGTAAATTGAAATATCTTTTTTAAATTTAATTGAGTATCCCTTTTTGCCCTCAGAAAATTCAATTGAATCTGCTATAGAAGAAACTATTGGAATAATCTTATCTAAAGTTTCTCTTGACATATTAATGTTTTCTAAAACCTTTTCGACAATTAAATCTGAAATCCAAGAGTTTCCATATTCTTCTTTGTCTTTTTCACTCATCTTTTCTCAATAAATGCCAAACTTCATCTAATTTTTCACATGCATTATCTAAACCTGATTTTTTACACAGTCTGTAAAACTCTTCCCACTCCTTAACCAAATCTAGTATAGAAGGATCTTCTACAACTGGTGGAGGGACAACAGGTTTTTCTCTCTTGGTAAAATTTTTAAATAAATCCACAACTTGTGATAAAAAAGGTTTTAATGAAGGTAGAACTAAAATAAGACCACCTCCAAGTAATAGCATTATTACGGGATCTATACCCCTTATGTAATTAATAATTTCATTCATTATTTTGTTTCTCTAACTGTGTCACCAACGATCCATGCTATAACGATACTAACAACACTAAGCAAATGTTCTGTATCCAATGTTACTCCAAAAACTTCTGATCCTACGACAGCAACCAAACCTATAGCAGCAGCCCAGAATCTTCTTGATTTTAATAATGATAAAAACTTAGTCATTTTTTTCTCCAATTTGTTCGTTAACTAACATAAAAATATCTTTTTTATTTGTTTTATTGAAACTGTCTTTCAAAGAATCAAGTAAATACTCTCTTTCTTTTTTTCCTTTTAAATTTTTTCTAACAGATCTCCATAAAGCGAACCTTGTAATTGGCCCCATTTTATTCAAAGCAGACGATGTTGACTCGGTGGTTCCATATATTTTATATAAAAATTTAATTACCTGCATAACAATATTGGCTACAGTTATAATAGTCAAAATGTCTAATGAATAATTTTCTTTTTTTGCATTTGATGCAGCTTTTTTAGAAACTAAAAAGCAAAAATCTTCTAAATTCATTTTCTACCTTCCAAATAGCCTACTAAAAATACTTCTTCTTGGTCTAATACAATTGCCAGAAGGACATGAACCACTTTGGTTTTGAATATAAACTGGTTCAGTATAAATCACTTGAGAATAACCACATTTAGGATTATGATTACAGTCTTGTCCTGACTCTACACATGGACATGGACTTCTATGCCCGTCTCCATGTATAACATAACCCTTACCCTCACATATACACTCTTCTACTGGATTTGGAGGTACAGGATCATCATCGTCATCATTATTATAATCTTTAATTGCCTTTAATGTTTTTTCTTTATATTCCTCAAACACTGAATCATACTCTGGAATATACATTTTCCATGCAAAACCGTAAAATAAATCCTTTAATTTTTTTCTTTCTTCATTCGTTATTGGTTCACTCTCATCTTGCTTTCCAACAACTTTAGACATAATACCAGAAGCGGTAATAGACCACTCAGGATATTTACCACTATTTTCACCTTTAAGAACCTCATCACCCAAATACTTTAAGTAGTACTGAAGTTGTAAGTTTGTTTTTATATCTAATTCATCATACTGTTGCCACATAGCATAAAACATACCTGAATATTCAGCAGAGTCTCTATTGTCTATTTCATATAAAGATGAAACCAAATCTACTATTTCTTCACTAGGTTTTTGTAATTTATCTGGCATAGGATTCTCTTTTTCATAAAAGGATAGGAATATAGCTAATCCAATCAATAAGCATCCTAAAATTAATTTGAAATTTAAATTCATGACCAATCTCCTAAGCCATAATCAGGAAGTTGTTTAGCAGGAAAACCGTTTACATCACTAAATACAAAAGACCCTCTAGCGTTTAAAATAGCCCTAGCATCTTTCTCTCTAACCCAAAAACTTCCGTCAGGTTGCCCATGTCTCTTAGGACCACCGTTCCATTTTCCCCAGCTATTTTGAATTAAAAATAAAGTTTCATCATATATTTCTCTAGTATCATCACAGGCTATCCAGGCCATTGCGTGCGCCCAAGATCCTTTTCTAACAGATATTCCATTTTTATCCCTAGAAGATGAAAATCCTACCATGCTACAACAAGATAGGGCATAACCGTTAGCTAAAGCATCTCTAGCTTCTTCTACTGTACTCACCAACGAAATTGTTTTAACCTGATGTTTTCTTGCCTCTGTCTTGTAAATTTCATTCGGAATTCTTTTTTTTGCTCCTAAAGATGAATTATAATTTGATAAATTAACTAATTCATAATCTTTTCTTATTAAGATGCCTCCTTGCTGATTTACATATTTAGCAGCACCAGAACAGGTCATTCCTTGACCCATATGACTTCTAGATTGATATATAGCCTCTGTAGCACCCCTAGCAATAAAATTTTCTGCCTGACCTTTAATATCAATTTCTACAGCCCTTGTGACATCAATAGCATTGCGAGTTGCATGAGATACGCAATCTCCAGTTGTTTGCCTTTCTGCTGGACCAAAACCCTTATCAAATTTTAGTAACGATTTGAAAGGAAGGCTTAGTTTGCCCTCACCAGAAGAATCTAAATCATAAGCAGCAGCCCCAAATAAAGGGGAACTTAATTCTGCCAATAATTGCTTTGTTTCTTCTGGGTCGCATTCTGCACCAACAAAACCATGTTCATACGCATCTACTAATTCTTTAGTATTTTTAAATTTAGAAACCATAATATTAATACCTATCTAACATTTGGACCAACCACATTTTGTACAAGTAACACATCCTTCCTGCCTAATCAATGAGTCTTGTTCACATTCTGGACAATATCCCTCTTCCTCTGATCCATCTGGTATATATTTTTTTAATGCTCTTGCCATACTCTTTGCAAAAGAATTCATATCTCCTTTTACTTTCTCTAATTGTTGAACAATCATTTGAGTATCTGCACCGCTTCTAAGTGCTGTAGAAGTCATTCTTGTCAAAGCATCTTCTTCTTCACTACAAGTTTGATTTATCGGAGAAAGCTCAAGACCATCTTCTAAGATTGCTTTATAAACACCTTTTGGACGACCTAGTTTTATGATTTTTCCGGTTTTAATTTTTTTGTCGATAAATCCATTTTTACCAGCAAACACCTCATATACCTGACCTTCATATAGCCCAACAAGAACAAAGTATTCTTCACCTTTTACTTTTATATGATAAACATCACATTTTAGTTCTTTTGGTCTTTCCTCTGGGAGTTTTTCTTCTTTATTATCAATAGAAGAATTAGCAGAAAGAACAGCAGTCATTGTTCCTGCTCTATAGGTCGTAAATCCTTTTATTCCTTTTTTCCATGCCTTATTGTAAACTTCTTTAAAGTCTTCATATGGATAATCATTTGGTAGATTGATTGTTTTAGAAATAGCTGAATCAACCCAATTAGCAAATATTGACATTGTATTAACATGAGAATCAACATCAAGATCCATAGTGCAAGACGCCCAATTAGCATCAGCAGACCATTTTTTATTCCTCCTTAAATAAGATACACCATAATCTTCTATCCATTCTTCTTTTAAAAGACCTCTTGTACGATCAAATTTCCACACTTTCCCTTCAAATTCTGTTGCAAGAAGATTCTCATCCCCTTCTTTTACCCATTTCCAATCAGTATGAGGACTTCCATTATATTTTTCTAAATCAAATTTTTTATTTTCCCAGTCAACATTTTTAGGACTTGCCAAGCCATCTGGAACCGTTGGTTGAATAGATGTTCTAAAATATCCATGCATAAATAGAGGTTCAAGACCACCGCTGACTAAGTTTGCATAACAAGAACTATTGCCAGTCGGCTGAATAGAAGTAACGTGTGAGTTTCTTATTCCATATTTTTTTATTAGTCCAACCGTATCAACATTTAAATTTTTAATAAATTCGCCATCAAGATACTTATCTTTATCGAATAGGGGAAAAGCTCCTTTTTCTTTAGCTAAAAATGAAGAAGCTTTGTATGCTTCATTTGTAAAAAACCTCATAAGATTTTCTGTCATTTCTAAAGCTTTCTTGCTTCCATACTTTACCCTAGCCATCATCAATGCTGAACCATACCCCATAACACCAAGACCTATTCTTCTTTTATCAATCAGATTTTTCTTTTGAGATTTTAGAGGAACATTTGTTTTGTCATTAACATTATCCATAAATCTTATCGCAATATGTATACATCTTTCTAACTCATCATATTTCCAGTCTTTATTTTCTGGATCAATAAAATGAACTAAATTAATAGACCCTAACAAACAAACACCCCCGATGGGTAATACCTGTTCACCACATGGGTTTGTAGCATTAATATTTTCACAATAATGAAGATTGTTCATCTTGTTCATATTGTCAATAAAAAGAACCCCCGGTTCATTTCTATTATATGTATTATCCATAATTAGATTCCACAAATCTCTTGCAGAATCAAAGGTGTGGTAGGGAACGCATGGAGATTTATCGCTTTCGTCACTAGCCTCTGCCAGTTTTACCCATTTTTTAAGATCTCCATCCCATTCTTTTTTATAAAGATTTGGGTAATCTTCATAGTTTGGAAACCATAAAAACCATGCTTGGTCTTTTTTAACAGCTTCCATAAAATCATCTGTACATAAAACAGACATATTAAATTTAGATAACCGTCCTGGCGTTCTTTTTGCTTCAATATATTCAATAATATCTGGATGCCAGCAACTCATAGTTACCATTTGCGCACCCTTTCTGATAAAATTCTTTTGGTCTTTTCTTGACTTTTTGCTTGATCCTGCTGTAATAATCTCTGATGATTTGTCCCATAACTCTAAGAACTTTACAGAACCGGGAGACTGGTTTGCAATTCCTCCAATATGTGAACCGCAAGGACGCATTACATCTGCACAAAATCCATAGCCTCCTTCGCTTTTTAAAATTTGTGCTTGTTTAGTTAGTGTAGAATAAATACCTTCGATAGAATCCAGATCAGTACCTTCAAAACCGTCAACAAAACAATTAATATAAGTCGTTCCCTTTAATCCAGTTCCAGCATTGCTTGTAATTCTTCCGCCTGGAACAAATTTAAAATCTTCTAATATCTCATAAAACCTTTCTTCATATTTTTCTTTTTCTACTTCAACTGATGCTAAGTCTTTCGCAACTCTTCTCCAAGTGTCTTCAATATTTTTATCATCTCCAAATTTATATTTCTGATACCATGTTTCTTCTGAAAATGAATTTGTAAATCTTGACATTAAAATCCTACTCCTATGTACATAAAATTAAAGACCCATCTCGTTTTTGCGAAATGGGTCGTAATTATTTTTTAAAAAGCAACACATGGGTTAACTAAATATACAAGTAATTTATAATTGTTTAATATTGAGTTAATAACTTTTAATAATTGTTTACTTCTAGTATTTAGCTTAATAATATTAGTCGAGATGTGTTGCTTTAACCTAATGTAAAAATTACAACTAAGCTTAATTTCTCGACCATTATTATTATACACCTTGAAATTTGTAATAGATTATTTAAATTTTATTATCCGTATTTTTTTACGTTCTTATGAACGCAGTCACAATATGTTAAATTTTCAATTAATTTTTCATTCTTTTTAATTGTGCCATTTAAACTTGTATAGGTTTTATTTATTCCTCTACCTAGACATTTCTTACATTTAGAAGAAGCATACATATCTGCAACATCATAATCTATTGTAGTTGTGTATGTAAAGCCTTTTGATTTATTTTTCATTTATATCTCCACAAAAAAAGCGAGGTGCAACATTTAATTGTACCTCGCGATTCGTTAAATTATAAGAAAAAACTATTTTTCTTTTTTACTACCAGTTACACTATTATTATTTGCTAATGTAGTTACAATGCTTGTCATAATATCAATTTTAGAATTCAAGTTTGATTCTAATCTATCAATTTTCTGTTCAATCTTGTTATCAAAAGTATCTAGTTTTCTCTCCATAACATCCAATCTACGATTAATTTCGGCATTAACCTTTTCTTCCAATACCGTCAATTGTTTATTATGAGATACCACTGTTTTTAATAACCATACTATTACAGGTAAAAAAACAAGAGCAGCAATTTCCAATAGTATTTTAATAGTATCTAAAAAGCTGTTATCTAGCATAATATCTCCTGCTATTGCTATAAGAGAATTAATTACCAGTTAGTTTTTGCTTTATATTCATCTTGAACTGGGTCTGGGCTACCATCCCTATAGACTAATTCGCCTGGAATAGCCTGCGATGGATTAGCAGAGTTATCTGTTCCAGAGGTAGCGAGTGTTGCTGATGTATCTCCAGTAAGTGAGATATCCCATCCGCCTGCATCGCCTACAGTAACAGCAGGACTAAATACTCCTGAGTATTCATTCCAACCACCTGTTCTAACAGCAGTCTTATAATAGTAAGTGCTAATATTTTGCATTTGATGAATAGAATCACTAGCATTAGCCGAATTTGAAGCGCCTGCAAGTAATACATTATTTGAAACGCCAGCAAGGTCGGTTGTTACTCTTACAATAACTTGATCTCCAGCATTAAAAGCACCACCAGCAAGTGGAGATTCAACATCTGAAAGACCAGAAACAACAGTAATATAAGTTGATCGACCTAAATTTACTGCATCTGAAACAAATTTTGTATCTGTAACTGTACCAGCCGCTCTAATCGTTCCAACGTCATTGTTTCCGCTAGAAGGTAAACCATTAACCAACACATCATCTGCGCCAGTTGAAATATTCCAATTTGACATAATAAAACCCTTTATCAAATTGATTTTAAATTCCTAAAGATCCAACAAATAAAATCCTATCCTTAATTATAATTACACCAAAAGTCTATATTGTATATTCTAATACCAAATATATTACTTCTTTTTAAGATATTTACTTGTTGTTCATTCCAAAAATAACCATTAAAAATAGTATTAATATTAACTTTTTTTTCAATTATTTTGCAGTTTATTAAAGTATCTACGAATTGTTCATGATGATAACCTATGGTTGGATAACAAAATTCAATTCCTAAATCGTTTAAATATTTTGCTGTTCCAACTATATCTTTACTAAGCCTATTGTCTATAAAAACTCTGAGAGTAGCATTATAATCTCTACAAATATTTATTGCTGATTTTATTTCTTTTTCTAACTCTTTATGCTTTGATTGAAAAAGATAATTATTCATAACATAGTCAATTGATTTTACCCCTCCTTTTACAGCATTTAATACAGAATGATTTTTTGTTTTTGTTGATGAATATCCAGATGGATAATCAATAGGCACGGAACAAACAACTGCTTCTGGTATAAAATTCTTAATTTCATGATACATATGTATAGGCAGACATACACCATTGACATTACTATCAATAGCTTTAAATACGAAAGAGAGTTCTTTGTTATAATCTTCTATGTTTTTATTATAAACACAATATTCAATATACATTATTTTACAATACCATCAATAAATCCATAATAAATAGCATCTTCTGGAGTCATATACCAGTCTCCATTATTCATCTTTCTTTTCAGATATGCTTTAGTTTTAGCTAAGTTATATCCTCTTTCTTTAAAGAACTGTCCCTTTTGAGATTTTTCTGAATAAATAGCTATCATTACTGACCCTAGATGTTTTTCAAAAGAGGCTAGATTTTGAGAACTTAGATAATGACCTCCTATGTCACTATTTCCCCAATGAACCATAAACGCAGAATTTTTAGTTAAAAGTCTTTTGTTTGCAGCTTGCATTATTATAGTACCCATAGAACAAACCTGAGAATATCCTATAATCGTTGTTTTACACTTTGAATTTTTTATTGCATCATATATTCCCATTCCAGAATACCAGCACCCTCCAACAGTTTGCAAGTGTATTGTTATAGGCTCTTTGTTTTGACCTTTAAGGAAATTTATATTCTTGACAAAGTTTTGAACCATTCTGTGGTCTACACCACCAGATTCTCCAGAATCATCGAATTCATTTATATAGATCTCCCTATTTTTTACATCTATTCCATAAAGATGCAGTTCGCTTACGGTATCTCTCTGATTCATTATATCACCTATTAGTTTGAAACAGAATCAATCAATGCCTTCTTTACTCCGTTCATTATTTCTCTATCTTCAAACATCATTCCAATCCCTAATCTAAATCTATAAGGCGTTAATATATCAATTGACTCTACACCTTTACAATTTTCTATAATTTCATAATGTTTTTCTAATAATTTAAAATTACAATGTCCTACCCATAATTTAAAATGATTACTAGCCAAACTTTGTTCTGTTATAGGAAGTATCCCAAAAGGAGTCATTATTGTTTTATAAGGTTGCTCATAAAAATCTTCAATTAATTCTTCTTCTAAAAATTCTTCTTTAAATTCTTCAACAGTTTCCCTATATTTTTGTTTTACCTTTTCTGCTTCTTCATTATTATAAGCATCTACCCATGCTGACCAATAAATATCATAAGTATTAGGTTCTGGCAATGAAGAAAAATCGTTTTTTGCCATAACTGTCTCCAATTTTAAGTTAATAATAGTTATTACTAATGTAAATACACTAAATTTTACTTCATATCTTTAAAATTAAAAACCATAGAAGCGTTAACAGCAACTTTATTTTTATCATTTCTAGATATATCATTTAGGTTTTCTAAACACAAAGCAATTTTTTGATTATAAATTAATCTCTCTTCATCATCGGAAGCCCATTCTTCAATAGAGTTTGAAATAAAAGAATTTAAATTGCCCTCGCTTATGTGCAATATAATAAAAGATAAAACTTCGGCAGATTTATCAGAAAGGTCTTTTATATCAGACTCAACAAGAAAACTACCATCTTCTGCATCAAATTTTATTGATATTTGACCACTTTCATAAGAGCATTCTTCTTCTTGCTCTTCTTGTTCTTCTTGAACTATTTCTTTATTGTTAAAAAAAGATATGTTAAATATTTTATTAATAAAACTTTTCATTTTTAAGTTGAACCATCAAAATGAGTACGATTTACCATAACTGCTTTAGAGCATTTTGACAAATCTTTTAGCGATGTTGCTCCAAGGTAGGCGCAACAACTTCTAAGTCCACCACATATTTCATTCATTATATTTTTAACTGGTCCTTTATATGCAATTTTTTTAACCCTCCCCTCGCTTGCTTTATAATTAGCCATACCTCCATTATGTTTGTTCTGGGCTTTTTCTGAGGACATACCATAGAAAATCAAGCTTTTCTTTTCTAAGTTGGGCAAATATTCCCACTCACCTTCGCACTCGTCTGCTCCTGCCAGCATACCACCAAGCATGACAAAATCTGAATTGGCAGCAAATGCCTTACAAACATCTGCCGGTATTCTACATCCTCCATCAGCACATATTAATCCCATTCTTTTCTCATCGCTTTTCAATCCATGAGCGGCATGACTACACTCTATTATAGCAGACAATTGAGGATATCCGACACCAGTTTTTAGTCTAGTAGTACAGGCTGATCCTGGCCCAATCCCAACTTTAACAATATCAACACCTCCATGCAGAATTAATTCGGAAACCATCTCTGGAGTACAAACATTTCCAGCCATAATAATCGGCTTAGAACCATAATCAAATGAATTCCTTACATCTGAACACCATTCAACAAATTTTTCTGTATATCCGTTCGCAATATCAATGCAGATATTTGGACACCATCCCAACTTATAAACTACTTCATTAACTTTTACTAGATCTTCTTTTTTCATCCCTATGCTCATCCAAACATTTGAACAGCAATCAGAATATTCATAAAAAGAAAGTATTTTTTCAGCAGTATAATGTTTATGTAAACAAGTTATTGCATTAAAATTCAACAATTCGGAACCCATTGAAAAAGTTCCAGTAGTATCCATATTGGCTGCCATGATTGGCAAACCATTCCATTCTTTGTTTGAATGAAAAAATTTATATGTTCTGTCAAGTTTTACATCTTTTCTGGATGCATTCGGACTTCTACTTGGAACCAATAGAATATCATCAAAATCTAATTTTATATCGTTTGAAATTTTCATTATTGTCCAGAACTCCCAAATCCTTTTTTGCCTCTATCGCTATTAGAAAGCTCATCTACCTCGACTAAATGAATGTCTGGAACTCTTTGAAATAAAATTTGAGCTATTCTATCTCCTTTTTTTATTGTAACACTTGGATCGTTTTCATCAGCAAACAATTGTAATTGGTTATTTGTATTGTACAGACATACCATTATTTCGCCTCTATACCCAGAGTCAACAACTCCTGCTAGTACATCAAGACCCTTTTTTACAGAAAGTCCAGATCTAGGCCAAATCAAACCAACCCATTCGTCTGGTATTTGTAACGATATTCCAGTCTTAACTATTTTTCTTTGACCTCCAGCAATAACAACATCTTCTGTTGAATACAAATCCCATCCAGCATCAGATAGATTTGATCTAGTTGGCATCTTAGATTCTTTTGATAATAATTTTGCCCTAACTTTTCTAGAAAATTCATTAGCACCACTATCTATTCTTTTTAATTTATTAAGCATTTTAATGCTTTCATTCAATTGTTTTAGTCTCGCGTCATTATCTGGATGATTCATATATTATTCTCCAAAAATTATTTTTTTAACTTTATCGCTAGAATTTTTCCAAGACAATTCTTTGGAAGTTTCTATTCCATGTTGATTTACTTTAAAAGGGTTGTCTTTCCAAGAATTATACTCTGTTTTAAATGCATTAACTAATTGCTCATAAGAATTTCCTTCTAAGGATGCCCATGTTCCGTTATCTCCTATAAACCATTTTCCATCATAAATAGATTCTTCTTGTTCTATATCTATAAGATTACAATTTTGATTATTGCAAAATTCAGTATGAGCAGAATAATTCGTTGTAATTATTTGTTTACCCATAGCCATCATTTCTAAAATTTCTAGATTCCAACCTTCTGATCTTGCTGGAAAAACACCACAATAAACATTAGATATTATATCAGCCAGTTCTTCTTGCCATTGTACCCTTGGTATTAATTTAATTCTATCTTCTCTATATTTAGATTCCCAATAGCCTTTTTCTTCTTGATTTAGAAATGGATTTTCTGTCATCATCCATAGTTCAACATCGTGGTTCATTGGAAAAGCATCTTTAAAAGCCCCGCATAAAACGTCATGACCTTTTCTTACTTCCCATTTACCGCAATTAAAGAAAATGCATTTAGAGGTATTTGGTTTATTTAATTGTTCATTGAAGATATTCCTATCAACACCGCAAGGAACAACATGCACATAAGAACCTACATATTTATCAACTATTTCTTTAGCCCATTTTGATGATACAATAATTTCATCCGCAGATTGCAAATGACTTCTTCTTCTATTATCAAATTTATTTACTTCAAAAAAAGGCCAAGCAACAAACTTTCCTTTTCCAATCCTATCTGCCAATTGATTTTCATGCCAGATTTTTAATGTTGGTAGAGTAGCGTCAAATAGGTCTTGCTTTTGTATTGAATCTTGCAGAAAAAACTTTTCACTATCTTGGATTAAGCATGGAGGTGAAACTTGATTAGCTATTGGAAACAATGTTGTATCAACATCTGGATCTGAATTTAGACTTTTCCATATATTGTATCCTACGACTCCATACCCTAAACTGTTTATAGGTGCATTTAAATTTAACTTATTCATTTATTTCCTAATAAAAAAAGATGCAATAAAAATTGCTATTGCTAATTCAATCATAGTTGCTCCAAAAAAAAATCCATGTGAACATTAGCCCACATGGAATTATACTTTAGGATTCTGAATTATGGACTTAATTTTTAAGCCATTCTTTCATAAAAGAAGCATTTTTTGAACCAATGAATCTTTTAATTTCGTTCCATCTTTTTAATTTCTCACTCCATGAATATTTAACAACTAAAGGAATAGTTGTTGGCTTTGAGTAGTCTATCCACATTTTAGTTGTTTTATCTTTTTTTTCAATATCTAAAATGTAGTATTTAATTTTTTCCGACTCTACATACTCTTTCATTTCTTGAGATTTCATAATATTTTTTAATTGCCTACATGGACCACACCAGTCTGCACTAAATTGAATTACTATCTCTTTTTTAATATCTTTTGAGTTTACTGGTTGTTCAGCACAACCTTTTTTACAGTTATTCCCACCACAACATGCCATGATTAATATCCCTAGAATCATTAATTTTTTTTTGAACATTTTACTTGCTCTTGTAAGGACAATGTTTACAATTATTATTACAACATTTTCCTCTTGACTTCAAGAACTTTTCCGTAAATACAACTTTATTATCTACTATGTAGTAGTCTATATTTTCAATAAGCTTTTTATTATCTTGGACCTTGTTGACCATTATAAAAATTAAATGTTTGAACTTGAGGAATGTGATAAAAACCATAATTTATTCCCATTCTAACATGCCTTCTATATGGATCAACATATACAGGACCGACATTCAAAGATGTTCCTTGAGGCAACCAAACAACATAAGGTTGATAATAAACCCTGGGAGGATTATATCTGTAGTCATGGGGATGCTGATGATTTTGCCAAGGCCAATGAGCCTCTGCTGTAGCAGCAAATAATAAAACGCCTAATAAACCAATAATTAAATTTCTCATACAATCTCCTTTAAAATGTTTTTAGAATCTTCCTTGACTATATCATGCGGACGACCATCAACGCCAGTCCATCTTGTTTTCTTTTCCATATCTAAATGGTCAAATATTGTCCAGGCTAAATCCTCTGGTGTACAATGACCACTTTCTGCCTCATCTGCATTTCCATTTGAAGCACCAATAGTTCTACCCATTTCGTAACTACCACAACTAATCATTAGTGGTGCAAGTTTTCCAAAATGATCTCTACCTTGGTTTTGATTTACTTTTGGAGTTCTTCCAAACTCAGAAGTCACGATAAGCATTACACGCTCGTACATACCTCTATGTTCTAATAAATCCATAACTTTACAAAGATAGGCATCTAATTCTTTTTGTCTAGTTTCTAATGAAGCACCTATATTTTGATGCATGTCCCAGCCACCCATATTAAGCGTTACAAATTTAGAACCTGCTTCCAATAGACGGATCGCAGTTAAACAATCAGTTCCAAAACTTGTAGCCTTAAAACGGTCATAATGACTGTCTTCTTCTACTTTAAAAGCCTTTGAAGTACTTCCTAATATAATATCAACAGACTGTTCTCTCAAATCTCTCCAATCTTTTGACATTTGTTGGTTTCTTCCAATAAATCCATTATCAATTACATTTAATGCATGTAATCTTTTTCTAAAGTCATCACTCTTGCCAAGAAGTTGTAGGTCTTTTCTGCCTTCTCTGGTTGCGTCAAAACCCATATATTTACCACCCAACCAAGCGGCATCATCATGTTGTATTTCTCCCATTTTAATATATGTAGGCAGTCCATCATCTGTATTTGGACCATGATATTTTGCCATACAACTACCGTAACTGGGCCATTTTGAACTAGTACCAGCACCAAAATTAGCTTCTCCGGTTACTACCCAATGAACAGCAGATGCATGGTTCTGATCCCTATGACCGAACGCTCTAGGAATAGCTATTTTGTTGGTTCTGCTAGATAAATTCTCAAAAAGACCACCTAGCTCTATGCCTGCAACATTAGTTTTCCTAGCGCCTGTCACGCTTCTACGATCAGCAGGAGCATATGGTATAGGATTAAAAGTTTCAATATGAGAAGCACCACCTCCGAGAAACAGGAATAGTACTGCGGGATCGTCTTTTTGTTTTTCTTCTGCATATGCTGCGCTTATGTTACCTACTAAAAAACCAGAAGTTCCACATTTAATAAAATCTCTTCTTTTCATCTAAACCATCTCCTTCTTATTGTCGTTCTTCTTTTTTTATTGTGGTCATCGTCATGTAGTTTTTGGAGTTGGTCAGTTGACAAAGTGTTTAAATACGATTTATCAAACTTATGATTAGCCCCAGCAAGGTGAGATATTAATGCCATTCTACTTTGTGCTTTATTCCAACTTCCGTTTACGTTCCACTTAGGATCGTAGTAACGGTTTTCATTGAGGTCGGTTTCGGCATAGATGGTCGTGATTGCTTGCTCATCGCCCGCGAGAGTTTTCACCAATGTTTCACTGCAAACAGAGTCGGAATAATCAGACGCTTTAGCTAATTCCCACTGGTCGCAAAACCACTGCTCGCTGAATTTGTATTCTTTTGATTCGCATTTTCTAGCTAAAGCAGCACCAAAGAAAGGTGCTGCTGCTAAAACCTTTATAAAATTTCTTCTTTCCATATCACCATGCCTTACAAGACCAATATCTTGCTTTCCATTTTGGACCGGGATTACTACAGTTATGTCTAGCTCTAAAGCTCTTTCTCCTTGCTGGATTGCTTTTCTTAATTTTCATATTTGGATCTCCAAATCGAACAAGAACAACATTTCCTTTTTCATTTTTAGTATAAACGGCACTTTTCTTAGGACCGCCGGGAGTTCTAAATGGTTTATTTAAAGTTACTTTTCGGCCTTGATACTCGGCAGCATAAGACTCATCAGCACTTTGCGACTTTACAAAATCGTAGACATTCTGAATATAAACTTCTGACTTAGAAATCATATCCTTAGTCCAATCTTCAAAATCAACACTCTCAAGATATTCTTCAATTTCCATGAGTTGCTTGTGCATCTTCATGAGTTGCTCACGTTGCATCTGACCTTCTTCGTATTCCGCAACTGTTTTTTTCAACAAAGATTGCGCTCGTTTCCAAGCCTCTGGATCAGGTCTATCTTTATCTCCCGGTTTTGCTGGGCGATATTTCTTACCTTCGCGTTCTTTCTTTTTACGGATATTTTCCCAAAGACCGGGACGATTTGCTGCGATATCCCATTCTTCTACATCATCACCTTCGTACCCCTCATAATAATCTTCACTAGCAGGAGTAACAAAGTTATCTTCTGTAATTTCTTCTGCCCATCCCTCATTTGTGTAAAGTGCAATAGATATACAGCTTCCTTCTGCAAAATTAGCACCAGCCTCATATGCACATTCTAGCACATATTCAATTTCTGATTCTTGAATTTCCCATTCGTATTCAGAAGCCATTTCTGAAAACTTTTTTGGACCTTCTATAGCAATCCCCTGCTTAATTGCTTGCTTCTTACCATTAGGACCAACAAAGCATTTTCCAGAATCTCCCCACTTCCATCCTGATTTATTATTTTCATTGCATTTTTTCAAAGGCATTTTTAATCTCCAGTCATAATATATAAAAAACCAACAGTAATATATACACCACTGTTGGTTCTAAACAAATATCAAAATATATTAATCAAATTAAAATGGAACTTCTTCCGAAGATTCTTCAGTACTGGCAACTCTTTGATTCTTAGATCCGCCACCATTTGATTTAGGCCCAAGATTAACTCTTTCTGCTACAACTCTCAGTTTTGATCTTTTAACGCCTTCATCTGTTTCCCAAGTGTCAAGCTGAAGCCTACCTTCTACCATAACAAAAGCACCTTTTGTAAGGTACTGAGCCAGAGATTCTGCTTGCTTACCCCACAGGGTAACATCAACAAAAGTTGGCTCTTCTTGTTTATTGCCATCTTTTGACCAGATTCTGTTTGAGCAAATGCCAACGTCTGCAACGGCTGTACCGTTTGGAGTGTAGCGAAGCTCAGTGTCTCTAGTTACTCTACCTGAACCAACCCATCTGTTAAGATCTGACATAAAAATAAATCTCCTAAATAATAAAAATAAATAAAAATAAATTAAACTAATTCGCCTCGATATCGCAACGCTTTTCTTGCAAGGCGACGACCATAAGTAGTACCGTGATTTCTAACTAATTTTCTAAACTCTCCAGAAAACTCTGTAAAAGTAACTGAGTCAACAACTTCTCTTGTTGTTAATTCTCCAGAACTCCATCTTGAAATAGTTTTTAAAACACTATTGTTTGAGTCAAGAAGTAGGTTCCAATCAACTGAGCTAGAATTTTTCATACAATTTCCTTTCTTAAATTTATTTAGACTGAATAAACGGATTAACACTAATAGTTTCACTAACGCTTCCGTCTGCATTTTCAATTCTACTTTCTAACTGCGGATTTATAGCAGATAAAGGAACTGAAGCTGGAGGTGAATTTAGAGCCGTATTCTGATTAGAAGTATTATTTTGTAAGGCATTAACGCATTCGTTAAAATGCGATCTAAGTTGTGCAACATATCTTTGCTGTTCTTCAAGATTATTTTCTGCTCTTTTAATTTCTTCTTGAAGATTATTAGCATAAGAATTCGCCATTTCATTCATTGTAATCATTTTAATTATCCTTTATAAGCTCTGATTGATTTGATTTTACCCTGTTCGTTTATATTAAAAATATCTACAACATTTAAAACTTCATCGTCTAATTCTAAAACAAATTCTATAAAAACAAGTTTGTTCCTGTATGCTGTATTTAAGATATGAATCTTTATTGTTTCAAAATTTGAAAACAATTCTTTGTTTGCTAAAATTACACTGTCTTTTCCTTTCGCCGTTATTTCCCAGTCTCTTAATTGTACTTCGTCATCATAAGCTTTTTCTAAATTTTTTAAATTTTTTGTACAAAAATCTGCCAAATAATTCTTAACTAAATCTATCCAAATCATATCAAACTCCAATTCTAGGAATATGTTTTGTTTCTTCTAATAAAGTGTATGGAGATACAAATTTACAATATGTGGTTATATCATCCTGTACGATAGGTATTAAATCTTCACTTTTTTTTACAGTATTATTAAATAAAGTTTTCATTAAAGCATATCCTGCTCTGTGCTTACATAAAAAGTATTTGCATTTACATTTTTCTTTAAAATATGAAGTTATAAAATTAATAATATCTCCATTGTAGTTTAAATCTATATCGTCTTTATAAATTTCACACTTTATTGAATTAACATAATAATAATAACTATCAAATTTATTTATATCTATAGGAGAAAAATATTTTTTCATAAGAACATGACTTTCTTTTTTATATACATTTCTACCAATTTTATTAATTAAATAATCTACACAAAATTTTATTTCTGGAGGGGTATTAGTTACATTCTGATGAATAATTTTATCCATTAAATCAGGGTCATCATAGAATGCGTAGGAATATCTTTTGTCCGATAAATAAGAATATATAATATTGTTATTTACGCCAAGCTCCTTTATTTTTTCAATTTGTAAATTAAAAAAATCGTAAATTTCACTTGTTTTTCCTGCAATAATATGATCGCCAGGATGATACGGTAGATCATTTCTAAAAAAAGAACTAGAGCAAACTATCTTATTCTTTTCCTCAATTATTTTATCTATAAGAACATTATAACCTTTGTACATTGCGTTACTTCTTAATTTAATTATGTAATCATAACTATTAAATTTTAAAGCATTAACAATTCCATTGTATGAAGAAACAGATTGTTTAACAAAATTATTATTATTAAATAATAATGACTTATCTAAAATAGGTTTATTTAAAACAACTTTAATATTGTTATCATCTTTTAATCTTTTTAATTCATTAAAAAGTTTTTTATTATTCCATAGGTCTTCATTCCATGTAGATATATAAATATCTTGTGGATCAATATAATCTTTTAGATTATTTATATTAGCATGTAATATATCAATATTATTGATACATGAACCTTGAATTATAACAGCTATTTTCATTTATGACTGTCCATAAAAATCTTCAGATCTTCTGGAGTGCCAAGACCCCACATGCTATTGCTTGCGATATTAGATATCTTAATTTTCTTATTGTCTTCAATCGCTTGATTAAATACAGGACAAACATAAAATTCATTATTAAATCTAATATCTTTAGAAATCATATCTTCTGCATATTTAACGTAGTCGGAGCCTTTTTTCCAATAATAAATCCCAACAGTTGCTATATCGCTAATAGGATCTTTTTCAGCTACTTCATTAACATACCCATCTTCTCCCAACTTCACAAAACTCCATTTCGGATGATGTGATTTAAAAGTTAATATACCAGCATCTATCTCATTGTCGCCTTGCATTGAATACATAAAATCATGAGAGTCCCAGTCAACATATTGATCTGAGTTAGCCATTAAAAGTGGTTCATCGTTATCAATAAATTGTTTAGCTAGTAATGTAGTACATGCTGCTCCTTCTGTCACTCCATCAACTTCAACCACTTCACATTTTGGACAGATAGAACTTAGCATATTTTTTAAGTTGTATTTTTCTGAATGTGATTTCTGAACTATGAATACATATTTGGCTTGGACATTTAAATTTTCTACTACCAATTCTATCATTGGTTTTCCGTTTACTTCAATGAGAGGTTTTGGAAAAGTATAACCAGCCTTTTCAAATCGTGATCCTGCGCCAGCCATAGGTATTAAAACATTCATTTTCCCACCATGCCATTTGTCTTTATTCACTTGTTCTTTCCTTTCTATTTTATCTATATGTCTTAGAATTTGCTCCAAATAAACATCGTCTGTATTTCTAACAGCATGTAAATGCGCACCAGAATCAATAGCTGCTTTTCTACCTATTGGAGAATCTTCTATTATAAGAGTTTCTTTTGGTGATGCTCCTGCCTTAATCATACTTTGTAAGTATATCTCTGGACTAGGTTTTGAGAATTTTACATCTTCATTTGAAAAAATTTCATCAATAAATTCTATCAAATCATTCCTTATGAGCATCATTTTGATAGTGTTCTTTATTGAATTTGAACATACATGTACAGAGTAATTTCTCGATTTTAATACTCTTATTATATTTCTCATATAAACATTTGGCATCATATAATCTATGACTTCCAAAGTTTTTTTCTGTTTTTCTTTCCATATCTTTTCATGAAGGCTATAGTCAATACCTAATATTTCAAGTTTCTTTTTTGTTGGCAATCCATCATATTTTGATAGATGGTCTTTTTTTGAAATCTTGTATTGTTCTCCACAAATTTTTTCTAAGGCTAAATTTAATGCTTCAAAATGAATTTCTCTAGCATCAACAAGAACGCCGTCTAAATCAAATATAATGTGTTTAATCATCTAACATGTCCTTCATTGAAAAAATATTTCTATGCTCATGAAATTTACTTACATAAACTTTATTAGCATGGCCCCATCTAGCCATAAATGGAACCAAAAGATTAATATCAATAACTTCAAAACATTTTGCAAAGTTTTCTTTTGTTATTTCCAACCCCATAGCTTTCATTATATTACAAGCAAGCATTGCTTCAGCAGTCCAACTTTCACTTGGGCGAAATCTTCTATAATTATAACAGTATTTATCAAAACCCTTTTGTGAATAATTATGTGCGTCATAAAAAATATTTTCATATGCAGTTTTAAAAAATTTGGTTTTACCACCAAAAATATGATCGCCCATATGGTAAGGTTGGGTTTTAAATTTGTCTACAAATATATTTCCAAACAAAACCTTATCTTTATTTTCCATCATCTTATCAACAAATGGTTCTAAATTATAGTACTCATCTGATCTTACTTTGATGGTATATTCTGTTTGGACTTGCTCGATGCCAGTCTTTGTAGTTGATACAGCCCAAGCTATCGTACTTTTTTGAATAAGATTTTGCATCCTTTTATTACAGCAATAACAATTACCTTTATCACAAAGCTCATGAGAAACTACTTTAACATAATTAGGTAGCTCGTTTAAACTTGGGTGATTCCAACTTGAGTAGACTATGTTGTTTGTAATTTTTCTATATTCTTCAATCTTATTCGCACTATCTTCACTATACAAGCCTTGTATTACAATAGTAAGATCATCTTTCATATTCAAATCTCTCAAAGTCTTCTTTATAAAATTCTTGAATAGCCAACTTAGATTCTACATTATAGTATTCAGAAAAATTAAGATGTTTGCTTGATCTTGGTTTTGCCTCTTTATGAGTTTCTTTTTGTCTGTTAACAAGAGATATTTTCTTTCCTATAAGTACTTCTGAAAGATCTTCCCACTCTTGATTTAAATTTTCAAACTTCCCTATATGGGTCATCTCGCAAATACTACTCTTACAAAAATCTGCTTGAGGTTTTAAGAAAATATCATCAACCCACTCTGTATTTTTAAAGTTACAACAGAAGTTCCTAAAGCTAGATACATCATCGCCTTGATCAAACTCATGGAACAATGGCTTGTCAGTGTCAACCTTTTGAGAGTATTTTGTTACTCTATTTTTAGTAAACTCAAAGTAAAGAGAAACCATCCTGTCATAGGGGTTTCTTACAAAGGTAAATCGAAAACAATCTTCTGCTGCTGCCTCTGGATGAACCTTCAAAGCATCTGCCAACGTCATGTGATGCTGGTCTGGCTCTGGAAGATTCTTGTTTTGCAGTAAGATATTCATTTGCGTACTTCCAGTTCTAGGTATGGAAATATGCAAGAAGTTTCTATCCTTATTAAATATCATGCCTGTATCCTTGATCTATTGTCTTTTTCATTCTTGTCATATGCCTACCGCCTTCAAATTCTGATTCAAGGATCTTTGTAACGATGCTATTTATATCGTCTACATCCAAGAACATTGAAGGCAAAGAGAAGAAGTTGCAACAGTTATGTCTAACTGCGTACTCTGCTGTATACTCATTAAAAACTAAGGCTGATCTAATATGGTCATATTTATTTGCTAAAATATTAATCCCTTGCCCAGTCCTGCAAAACCCAAGTGCCATGCTACAAATACCATCTTCTATTGCCCTTGCTGCTTGAGATACATAATCATGGTAGTCACAGCTTCCATCGAAGAATGTACCAAAGTCAATTACCTTGCCATTGTAAGCCTCTTTGAACTGCTCTTTCAATTCAAAACCAGAATGATCTGAACACAAAGCAATCGGTTTCTCATCAAAGTGGCTACAAACATAATCAATAAAGAATCTTAGCTCCGCTGGAGTTCCAAGAACGTGCATAGCCTTGGTTTCTTCAATGCCGATCTTCAAGCCATCATTAATCAAACGGTTGTAGACAGGGCAAATGTAGTATTCTCCATTAACCTTTTCTTCGTCGTCGATCATCTGATTACCATACTTCACGAAGTCGTTACCGTTTTTAAAGTAGTAGACTCCTACCGCTGCATTGTTACTTATAACTTCTTTCTCGGCAGTTCTGGTTGCTAGACCATCTTCCATCTTCACATAACTGTGGGCAGGAGAGTTTGCTTTGAATGTAAGCAACAAACCATCTAGTTCTGTATCAATAGTCTTAGGATCGAACTGTGGACCAAAGAAAACATCAGGAGTGTAGATAAGAAGAGGACTGTCATCAATATACTTTTCTGCAAGCAGACATGTACATAACGCGCCCTCGGTAACTCTATCAACAACAACGATCTCAACGTTGCTTCCAAACTTTTCTCTTAGAACCTTATCAATTCCAAAGTTATAGATATGATCTTGCCTGACTATGAAAATCAAGTTATGATCTTGATAATCTTTAATTGAATCAATTGCCCAATCAATAATGTGTTTATCTTTTGCCATAATCAAAGGTTTTGGCATCAAATATCCATCATCTAAAAATCTTTGGGCGCGACCTGCGATTGGTAATATAATGTTCATTTCTGTTCCTTAAATTCTTTGCTTAGACTTCTTTGAGATGCGATTATTGCATTTGATATTCCATTTATATCGAAATTGAAATCGTAATTTTTCCCCATGTAGCCAATCACTTTTGCTGCGAACTTGTCACCAGCACCAAGAACATTTACATTGTCTACAAATTTTTCGACCTCAAATACCTTCTCGGTTCCTTTAAAGTATACTTTAGTTTTCACAGGGGAATGGTAGATAAAAGCACCTTTCACCTGTTTTGCGATTTTTTCTGGACTGCCAATAAAATCTCCCTCGCCAGCGAATAGAATATCTATCTTATCCAAACACTCAAAGGGTATCGGTTCTGAATCACAAATATCTGCTGAGATAATTCCTTTGAAACTACTTAACTCTTTAATGAATGAGATTGTTTTCTTGACATTATGATTGATAGAATTTAAATATGCAACATGATGCCACTTAGCAGGAACGGGAATGTCTGGCAAAGACGTTACAATCAAGTTTGGCTTTGATGCCCTTTCGCAAGCGTCTTTGTCAATAAGAATTAACGCTTCACCAATAGCACATGGTTGAACACCAACAGATATAGAACTGTCAAAACTTCTTAGAGCTTCCCAGATATTTGCAATACCTCCAACTGTATTATACGATCCACGATTGGAAAAAACTTTATCATAAGTTATATTTCCATATAATACTACATCTTTCATAGTGACTGCGCTCTCCTGCTATATCCGCTAAAGAAGGTATGTTTAGTCCAATCAAAATCAACATATAAGAATTGTTTGTCTGACATCGTTTTAAAATGACTTTCCCACCAAGGATCTAAAAAAGCAACTGGTAAGTCCTCTTGATTTGCTTGATAGAACGAGACTTTAATTTTATGTCCATGAGCAATGAGTGCATTATTTGAATTTATAACACCATTAACTCGCGTGCTGCCGTTCCATTTTGACGTATCCCAAGCCTGTCTCATTGTTTCAGTCTCAGAAAAAATGGTAATATCGTGAAGCATCTCACCTTCAAAAAATCCAATACCTCTTTTCTCTGCCATAGCCATTTTATCAAAGCATCTTTTAAAGATGTCTTTACAACACACAATCATGTCTGCTCTATTTTTAAATATGTGTGTAGCACCGATCTCTTTTGCTATTGCAATCCCTTCACTAACACATTGAGGATGACCTCTTCCAACCTCTGTGTTTATGATTCTATCGTGCCAAACTAAATGGTCTACATTTTCTACAGTGGAATCGTGAGGTCTTACTCCATGACCTGTTAATATTATTGCGGTATCTGGATAGTTGTGCTTATAATGAGAAACAACACGATCAACCAGATGTTGTTTATACTTCTGATTGTCTTGAATCCAAATATGACTTAATAGAAACACGTTCATGAGTGCCAGTCCTGTATATTAACTAGAGGGACAGGGGTTATAAGTTCCTTCTTAATGCATATATCATAAAGTTCTGCAACAACACCATCGCCTCCATGCCTATTGATAACCTCGGTGCATATCATTTTAAGGGTTTGCGGAGAGTTGTTTGGACAGAATTTATACTTGCAACCCTCCATTATACCCTTATCAAAAAGATCATCTCCAACAAAAGCTGTATCTTCATAAGATGTACCAAACTTCTTCATAATCCAAGGAAGCTCTTTGATTTTGTCTCTTGAAATAACAAGAGGAATAGCTCTTTTATTAGCCATTCCTGTATTGAATCTATCACCAGACACAAGAACCACAGGTACATCAGATGCCATAAACCTACGGATCGCAGTAAAATCTAAGTCGCAATATCTCTTACTAATAACTTCATGGTCTTCATTGTAAGTTTTAGTACCATCTGTCATAACTCCATCAACGTCTAATAACAGAAGTTTAATTGCCATTACCTTATTCCTCTAACATTCGGGTCAATTTCATATTCTTCAAGCATCTCCCTCATCTCTTTAGGATAGTCTGTGATGTTCCATTTACCTTTGACTATTGCGGTTGCTATATAAGGAAAAACGCAAGAGTCATAGTGGTACTTTCCACGCTTCTTATCCAAGAATTGGTCATATGTATATAAACAATTATACCCGTTTTCTTTCGCGTATCCCTGACCAGATCCCTCTAATTGCCAAATATTTTTGTCTGGGTTCGCCTTCAGAACATTTATATAAGACTCTTTGTTCCATAAGGTAGGTTGAACAGCGAATAATAGATTAGCGGTTGTTGGAATAGTTTTTAAAAATCTGCTATTCTTATATGGTGCTTCTAAGAAATTGTCATCACACTTAATCAGCTTGATACAATCAATATCGTCTTCCATGATTGCTTCTACAGCTAGATTCATATATGTCTTACTTACTCCTTCATATAGGATCATATCTTCATGAAGAAATAATAAATAATCAGTTGGTATCTGAGATACTGTTTCTACAAGCCTAGCCGTATAACATGCTGCATCTGTATACTTTAATACATCATACCCTTCAAAGCTATCTTCTTGATCTAGAAGTAAAAACTTGTGGTCAAATTCATATTTGCAGTAACGCTTAAATCTGTCAAGACATGGGGCTAAACAATCATAGTAGGAACTATGTGAGTAAATTGCTAATGACAGGTTATTCATATGTACACTCCAAAGGAATTTTTCTTTCCCACAGCCCTTTCATTTCCATCCACCATTTATAAAATACCACTGAATTGGAAAGATCGCCATCATTATTTGATATTTTTTTTGCATAATTATGAAAATCAGAATCTTTATAGAACACTCCAATTAGCTCAGACCAGATTGTTGTAAATGGTTGCATGATATTCTTATCGCCATAAAACCACATATCTGCTGGTCCTTGGTCAAACATTTCCCAGTCTGCCATATAGATTCTTGCTGGTTTAATATTTGGATTGAATGTAATACACTGAACTGGAGTTCTGTTTGGATTTCTATTAATTCTACCCGTATCAAACCTAGCCTTTATTATAATATCGTAATCATTATTATTCATGTAGCATAGATTAAACACTTTCTGGATAGAATAAAAATGGGAGATTACAGATTGAGGTGGTCTTGGAGACTTATCTACAATGTCCTGTAGACCTCTTGCTTCTACGATTGAATTGAAATCAATTTGAGGCTCGAAAGAAAATGCAACTGGATCATACAGATTACAAATCTTTTCTCTTAGATGTGGTTCCCAGCTATGAATATAAACATCTGGCTTAACAGCCAACTCATCATAAACCCTTTTTACAAGATGATTATAACCATCTTCACCATGAGATTTTTTATCTGTAAGGGAATCAAAATACCCATGTAAACAAAGCGCAACTTTCATTATTTATATCCCTTTACAAAAGACCATGCTCTTCCTTCAAACTTAGAATCAGAATAAATATCTATGTCTTTATATCCTATCTCTTCTAAATCTTTTCTTAACTCTTCTGGATTATTACACCTACTATTCATTGGAAACTTGTAATGATCTACATGATAATCTACCGCTGTTCCTAGATTTGAAACTGAGAAAGAAAACAAGCCTCCATCCTCTAGGTTATCGTACACGCTTTGGAATATCATTTTTCTTATTGTATGACTTGGAATATGCTCCAATACAACAGTTGTCATTATAAAATCATATTTAATCCTTGGTAATCTTTTACTTACAGATCTGATACTGCTGCCATCATTCTCCCAAGAATTTATTTTAGCACCATTAGCGTGCTTCTTTCTTTTTGCATACCTTTTTGCATACTCTGCATTTAATTTAGAGATGTCACAACCATGTACATTACCCCACTCAGCTAGACTGCAAAGGTTTTTCATGTTTCTTCCGCAACCGCATCCGAAATCAAGAGCGTTCTTTCCTTTCCATTTTTCAGGATCAGACTTAACATCGCCAAGAAGGACATCCCAGTAATCTGGGTTTGGATCATGTTCTGAATGATTATCTACTGTCATTCCCTCATGATGTGTATTAAAAAATTCTTTTGCTTCTGCAACATAATCTTCAATAGTCATTTTAAAATCCCCAGTTATTATAGATTTCATATTGTGAACAGTCTGGGTAATCTTCGTTTGGCTGATCCTCTGCGTGTTTAGGATAAACAGAAAGCATCATCATTCCCCACGCTGCCAGTTCTGGTGTAATGTACGAATTGTATCCGAGGAATGGCAGAGCATCTTCACTCATTGGAACACCCTCTGTTCTACCTGACCATCTTTTTTGTTTAAGTTTTTTATACAAAGATTTATCATCTGTTAAAATCATCCCACCTTTTCCTAGTTTCAATGGTTTTTTAATTCCAAATGATAAGCACATTAATGAACCAGAGATATACATGTCTGAAGTAAATCTTTTAGCTGAGTCATATATAGGCAATCCTTCTAGCTTATAAAGACCAGTCCAATCATTCATATCATGATCAAACATTAATTTATGACCAGCTTGTAATATGGATTGAGGAACAGAAAGATATGTTCTTGAAGGTATCGTCACTTCTGTTGGATCAAACATTTCACATGCGATCCTGATTGCATTTGTGCAGTTATCACAAGAAACTGCATATTTAGCTCCTGTATATTCAGCTACATTTTCTTCAAACATTCCAACGATTTTATGCGGCGGGTGCATTACTTTCTCCTGAATACAAGTTCTTGGTGGGAATCTAAAGCACCTTTATATGGAACTAGAATTTCATGCGTCTTGCAAATATGATCGACCAGTTCATGTCCTTGGTTTAATTTTACCAAGAAATTATGGATCTCCATAAAGATATAATCTACCTCAGAAAGATCCTTGCCATAAAGGAAATCGTACTCACCACCTTCAATGTCTACCTTTAAGCAATTTATCGGACCAACCTTTTCAATGATTGATTCTAAACATACTGATTGAACTTCCTCGTCATACTCGGTAGGGTTCCAGCCATGTCCGCTTTCTTCGTATGCAAATCCAGTTACTCCAAAGTTTCCACAATCTTGATTGCCTGCTTTGTTATCATACATCCTAAGCACAAGTGTTTCGCCATCTGCCTTGCCTGCCGCTGCTCTAGTTATTTCAGCGTTACCTACTCCATATTTCTCTATGTTTTGCTTACAGAGAAAAGCATTATTTTCAGAAGCCTCAACAGCATAAATTTTATCAAACAGTTTGTGATAGTTAATGATGAATCCTCCAACATTTGCCCCAACATCCACACATGTTTTTGCGTGCTGAATATATCTCTGTACTTGATATGCTCTGGTGCTTGCCAGAATCTTTGCAAGCCAAGCGTCAGGATTTTTTTGCATAGGAAGCGTCATTCTATAATCTCCAATGGAATTTTTGCGGATTCAAATAGTCTTATACTCGAAATATTTTCAGCTAAAATCTGTGCAGTCGCATCTGGGTATAAATCCTTGATTGATTCTAGCATAAACTTACCAACCCCCTGACTTTGAAATTTTTTAGAAACTGCAATACGAATATCATTATCTACCACCCCTACCCATCCCAAAGGTGATTCACCATCATGAGAAATGCATATAAAATAATTTTTAGACCATTTTTCCATAAATTTTTGGTGTTGTTCATCAGTAATAATACTTTGACTAAAGAAAAATTCTCTGAATTGATTTCTTAATTTTAGAACAAAAGGCCAATATTTTTCTTCACATTTTACCATATACATATTGGATACGTTATCCTCCTAGAATTAATTTGATTCATATAATTTCTTCTGCTTCCAATTCCAGGCATAAATGGATTTAAACTTGAGCCAATATCCATATATGTATTTTCAGGATATTTGCTATAAAGTCTATGAATTGCCATATTACTAAGACTTGAAGCGGCGAACAAAAACAAATGATTTTTAATATCATTTTGTCCAACCCATTCTTCAATAGTATTAATTAAATCATAATCATTTACTATGCAATTTTTACCAATCCTAAAATCTTTTATAATATTAAATCCTAATTCTGAAAGCGAAGCATTTTTGTTAACTATCATTACAATTTTTTTTGTTTTAAATACAGGAGTCATTTCATTAATGAATCTAAAGTAGTTTGCATTTATCATAAGGTTAGACCAACTCAGATGCTCTTGGTCTATATCATCATACCCTTGCTTGATTAGATCCATCTGCCAATCAAAGTAATTCTGACCAATACAGCACCTACAGCTAATTCCTTTGATGTAATTGTGCTGACGATGAACGAAGGAATCAACTAACTTCTGCCTATAAAACTCATGCTCATTAGGATCAAAGTGCTTATGGTCATCCTCCGCATAAGCCATCCTATGAACCTGTCCCTTTACCTTACAATGATCTGCTGCCATGACTATCTCTTGACCTTGCATCATAAATACTTCGCCGTCAGAGAATCTTGCAAATGAAAAGTTTTCACCTTCAATAAGCATATTATTTATAGATGTGAAATCACCTTCAAAGGTTTTATTAGGAGGCATTGTTAGCGACATAGTAATCTCTTTACAACTTTCATATTTACTGAATAGTCTCTATCAACTCCATGTTCTTTGAAATCATCGACAAGCTCTTTGATTCCTGTCTCAAGCTGAGTTCTATGAATGATTCCTAAATCACGATACATTTTTTCTGAGTCTGTTCTCCAAGATCTTGCGTCATTAACATCTTCAACGATTACCTCAGTTCCATACATTTTTTCAAATATTTTAGCATATTCTAAAACCGTCATAGCTTCTTTAGAAATATTATATACCTGATTGAAAGATCTTTCGTCAAATAAAATATCCATAATAGCATTACTAATATCTTTTACATGCAATGATGGTCTACTTTGAGTTCCTCCATGAACAACTATTGGCTCATTGTTTGCAACTTTATCTGCAAAAATATTTAACATAAGATCAAGTCTTTGCCTTGGAGATCTGCCGTATAGTGTTGCAGGTCTTAATATCGTTATATCATACCCACCTCTTTTCATTAGATATTGTAGATAATGGTCTATTTCCATTTTGATTACGGCATATTGAGTTATTGGTTCTGGATATGTATCTTCTCTTACTGGTTTTTCCTTTACTCCATATACACTTCCAGAAGAAACTTGTATAAGTCTTTTAATATATAGTCTTTCACAACTTTGAATTACATTCATGACCCCGTTGTAACTAACATCATGTGTAAATTTAGGATCTAAGTCTGAACTAATATCATTTGATATACATGCTAAATTAATTACTGCATCAGAACCTATTAAATGATTATGAAGATTCTCTGAATCTCTTATGTCACATTCTATTAGATGTACTTTACTTGCATCTTTAAATAATTTTAGATAATCTTCTCTGTTTTTCCAAAACCAAAAAGTATCTATTACTCTTACGTCGTATTGTTCTGATAATATAGGGCATAGTACAGACCCCACATATCCTGCGCCTCCAATTACAGTAATTGTCATTTAATAATACCTTTCAATATATTCAATATTTTCTCACCAGATTTGCCATCACCATATGGGCATTCTAAACTATCTTCAATATTATAGTCTTTAAGCATATGGAATAGATCTGTCAATTCTCTTGGTCTTTTACATAGCCAAGAAAATTCTCCAACTCCTTCTTGTCTTTCTGTTTTATTTCGGCACACAATACATGGCTTTCTAAAGAATGCAGACTCTTCTTGAATACCACCGCTATCTGTTATAACAAGTTTTGAGCTTTTAAGTATTTTTAATAAATAATGATGAGGAAGAGGATCTACTACTTCTACATGATTTAAAATATCTTTATATTTTAACACATTCGGGTTTGGATGTATAGGCAAAACCCATTTAAATTCAGGATATTCCTCTGCTAACAAATCAATAGCTTTAAACCACTTACGGATTTGTTCATGGTTTTCTCTTCTATGTAAGGTACAGAGAATATGTATCTCTTCGTTTACTGGATGATTTACAAGGTTGTCTAGAGCAGTATTTCCAACTACATATATTTCTGAATTATGATGCTTGCCTTCATTAGTTAGATTTTTCATAGCGAATTTAGTTGGACAAAGATGAATGTCTGCCATTCCACTAACTGCCTGCCTGTTAAATTCTTCTGGATATGGCTGTTTATTATCCCAAGTTCTCAAACCTGCCTCTAGGTGAATTACTGGTATCTGTCTATGAAACGCTGCTAAAGCTACAGCAAAAACAGTTGTTGTATCACCCTGAACCATAACATGAGTAGCTCCATACATGTCAGAAGGAATCTGTTTTAGAATTGATGCAACGATAGAGTCAAGCCTCATGTCGCATATATCTTCTATTTCAAGTGTGATATGCGTAAACTCGCGTGCCACTTCATCTACTAGACTACTATGCTGTCCAGTAAATAATAGTTTATATGGAATTTTTCCTGCTATGGCTTGTACCACAGGTTTGATTTTTATCCATTCTGGCCTGGTTCCAAAAGCTATTAATAGCATTAATTCACCTTTATGTGATATATATTTATTTAAAATTAACCCAATCTATCTTATACCAAAAAACATTTTCATATTCTGGATGTTTAAATTTTGAATTTATACGATACTTATTTGATTTAAGACAATCTTTTATAGGTTCACCATTATCAAACTTTTTAATTAATTTTTCATAAAGTAAACTATTTTCAATAGTTTTAGTAGATGTTTTTAAAAAATGTCTATAGTAATCTCCATTTTCTCCTAAATCAATACCAAATGCTTGTCTATAAATAAAATCAGCGATTTTAGAGTGTCTTACTTTATAAACAAAAAATGCATCCTCGTATCCATACGCTTCAAATTGATTGCATAAACCATCTAATCTTTCAAATAACTTTGGTTTTATTGAAAAAAAATCATATCTCAATGGCAGGTTTGAATTAATTTTTTTTTCTTCTGTACCATAATCGAAAACAAAAAATTTACATTCATTTTCAAAACAATTTAACAAATCAAAAAAATTAGGAACTCTATCTACAGGACAAAAAATAAAAGTATCTTTTTCACTATATGGTTTTAATATATCAAAACCAGAATTTATCAGCCTAGAATAATTAAAATCTTTATCATTATCTTGTTCGATTATTGCGTACTCATAAGGTATGTTGTAATCTCTAAGTTTTCTTAAAAAAACAGGAAGTGTTAAATCAAGCTCTTCTTTTCTGTCTCTATACGGAACAATTATTTTATACATCAAAATATATCCTATATTTTAAACCTTTACTGTCTGATTTTTCAATTAATTCTTTGGAGAAATTCCAAGCCAATATTACGCAGTTTCCAAAATATTTTTTTGATTCTGATAAATCTTTTATAGGATATTTACTGTATGGGCAATATAACCCCGTCTTATTTGGATTTTCATCAAATATATATTTTAGGCTTGAGTTGCAATATCCTAGAAATGTCATACCTTTAGCAGCAGAACCGATACCATATTCTACATTGTCTTTTATGAATTTAGACCTTATTGTTTCACATTTTATTTTATATTGTTTGTAAAAATCTTTATCAAAAAGACATTGTTCAAAGTCAAGCGGTTCAACACAAGATTCTTTTTTAGATATTTCAAAAAGATAGCTTTTCCCATGAATATCCTCTACAGAGATATTGTTGATATATAAACCATATCTTTTCAATAATTCTTTCATTGAATTTGTATTAAAGTAGGATATGTGTTCGTGGTATATGGTATCGAATTGACCATGCTGGAACATTTTACATTGAGAAGTCTGTATAAGGATTACAGAATCTTCTTTCATATGGATTAAACAATTCTTTAGAAAACCATCTAGGTCTGACGTATGCGCAAAAACATTTTGAGCTACGATAAGATCAAACTTTTTATTAAAAGTCGCGTGCTGCCAGTAATTATTGACTACTCCATGTTCAGATATTTTTGAAACTATGTTCTCGGCGGGATCAACGCCATATGTTTTCCATCCATACTTCTTAAAGGCATCTAGTTGTGACCCGTCATTACATGCAATATCTAAAACTGTTTTTTTATCTGGAAATTTATCTGTAAACCTTTTAGCAAAACTATTAAAGAATTTTTTTAGAGTATTGCTAGTCCCACTAACATAACAATAATTTTTAAACAATATGTCTGGATTAACAGCAACACTTAATTGTGAATGAAAACATTTTATACAAGTATTTAAAACCAATGGGTATTTATCCCACTCTTGACTTGGGCTAGACTTGTATTCGTTAGCTAGAGGTAGCTCGCCTAAGTTTAATGTTTCATTTAAATGGCTTGAATTGCAGCAAATGCAACGGTTTAATTTTTTCACTGAATTTTTCATGATATTGATTATAGTATTTAAAATCTTTAGTATTTAAAAGTTTATTATATATAGATTCATCTATACATAAAGGTTCTTTATTTTCACTGACATTCTTTTTTAAATCTATTTTTTCTAATCCTCCTGCTGAAATATCCACTATAAAATCAAATTCTTTTATTAAATTAGGACTTATTAAAAAATCAGTTCCACATGAATAATCAAGCCATTTAGATATACTTTCTGAATTTTTATATATGCCGTGATGGACTTTACACCATTTATCTTTATCTTTTTTTAAAGGTAAATTTCCCCAAAAGTAATTAAAAAAACTACATCTCAAATGTATAGGATTCCTAACTGTTACCAACAATGTATACCCATTTTTCTTAATTTTTTTTAAGATTTCTATACATTGTTCTTCACAATTATTATTATTATGATGGGATGTAATTCTGGAATAATTATTTTCAACTGGAAATAAATTTTCAGAACTTATTAATTTTGGTTGCTTTTCTTTTAAAATTTCTAAACATTTTTCATAATCATTAGCAAAATATATATTTCTATCTATATCTTCTATCTGTTCATGCAATACAGACTTTACCGTGGAGCCGCCTGTTTTTGGAATATGAAAATAAAATATTTTTTTAATCATTTATATGCTATAATATAATGTTTTATTACAGGAGAATACTCAATAACTCTATCACATCTATTTACTAATTCTTTTATGCCGTGTGTATTAGGTGCAGAAAACCCTTCGTTAATCATTATTTCTGTTTTAATAAATTCTTTCGATGTTAATTTTCTTATGTTTTTGTTTTTTGTAACATAGTTAGTTTGGTCTTGATAAGCAATATCACCATTACCAATGTATATTTTTTTTACATTATCAAAATTTTTATTGAAACTTTTAATGTATTTAAGGAACAATCTATCATCGCCGCTCCACCCCTCACACCTATTGTCTAACCCATTTGAAAAGCGAAAGACCGATCCTAATGTCGAAAAAAAATCATACCCCTCGTTAATGTCTATAACGCTCTGGTTGCTTTTACTTTCTGTAAAAATTTTCATTTTGTCATTCGGATTACACTCTAGACAAGGCTGTTTAAAATATATGTCTACAGGACTAAAAACAAACGTATCCTCATCTTTTGGATTAAGAATCCTAAAACCTGCGTTAATAGCCTTAGATAAAGAAAACAAATTACCATCGTCCTCTTGTTCTACTATTGCAATCTCATAATTGTTAGTATAATAGTAATTTAAGAATGGAATATTATACAAAAGGTATAGTCTTAGACTAATTTCTCTATCTCTATACGGAACAACTATTTTTAACACTTAAAGCCTCTAAAATTGATTTAAAAGTTTCATGAAATTTAAAATCAAAAGTATCTTCAAACTTACTACAGTCTAGCTTGAAATTGTAGGGAGAGTTCGATCTTTCATCTTCTAACTTATCAACAGATACGACAGGTTTATAAGTAAATAGTGAAACTTGTTTTGCAATATCATTCATATTTGTATTAAAAGAAGAAAGATTATATATCCCAGGATATTTTGGATTTTTTATAATTGATTCAACAGCCCTGCATAAATCTTTTATTCCTAATATTCCTCTACTTTTTTCTCTCCCACATAAAAATATTTCATTATTGTTTATAGCTGAATTATACATAGCGTTAATAACTGTATTTCTAATATTTTTAGAATATCCACATACGGTTCCGAATCTCAAGCCGTAATAATTAACATTAGAAAACTTTATAATATTATCTATTGTATTTTTTGCAAAATCATAAGCATTTACTACGGAGGTAGTATCACATTCTTCTGAACACATTTCTCCATATGTGTTTCCGTAAACACTTGCACTACTAGCATAAATAAAGCATTGATCTTTTCTTAATTTAAAAACTAGATCAATAAATTTTTTAATGTTATTATCAATAGAAGAAAAAGGATATTCAACACATTTCGCTACTGTAGAATGCCCTGCAAGCAATATAACCGAATCAAACGATCTAATAAAATCTTTATCTAATTCTTCATAGTCAACAAGAATATTATTTTCATTTACATAATTTCCTCTCGCTTCTATATCGCAAGTTTCTACCTCATAAGTATCTTTTAAATGCTCATACAATACACTTCCAATATATCCAGTTCCACCAATTATTAAAACTTTTTTAGGTTTTTCTATTAACATAAGTTTTCCATCCAAGTCCTACAAGTCTTTGCACACATTCATTTCTTTCTTTGTAAAATTGTTTATGATTCCTCTGGGCAGAACTAGCAACCTCATCAACCCCTAGCTGTTGCCCATACAATGAACTCCAAAGGTCTTTATTATCAACGGGGTGCGAAGGAACATATGTTTTAATATTACCGTGTATTTGACACATCGCAGAGAAGTGCATATCTTCCCCATTTGCCCACATAGGCTTTTCCATCCACATATATTTAATGTAGCTAGAAGGGAAGAACCAAGCATGACCCACTAGATCAACTTCAACTGTATTCTGATTGCCAGAAACCCATCCGTATCGCGTATTTGGTTGATAAGACGTTTCTTGATTCAGGCAGACTCCAACACCTCCGTAGATTCCATTACACTCATTATAAGAGTCTAGACAGTTCTCAAACCATCTGGGGCCAGGAATAGTGTCATCATCGAAAATAGCAGTAAACTCTGTATCTACTAAACAAGCAGCAGCAAACCTTCCACAATACTTCCAGTTGTAATTAGATTCAATTACTCTTATTCCTGCTTGCTGTGCATAAAGATTAAATGAAGTCCAATCAAAATTGTTTTGATCTGGGTGATAATTTTTCCATACCCAAATTTCTTCTGGAGGAACTGTTTGGTTTATTAAAGCCTTTATTTGTGGTTGTAGATTTTGAGGCCGTCTATAACAATTAAGTATAGCTGTTATCATATAACCGTTTCCCAAAAAAGTTGTGGAGAGTTCTTACATCTATTTTTTACTTCTTCTATACCATATTGTTTAATATCATGAACCGCTCCTATATTTTCAGAACAATTCAATTTTATTCCACAAAATGCTGCCTCTGCTATTGTTCTACAGAATGGCTCAAAACCTACTGGGTGATAGAAAAGCTCTGTATATTTGTTAAATAATTCTGGCATTTCTGAATGAGATTTTTTACCAATAAACTCTGCATTTTTGAACGAATGAATTATATCTTCAAACGACTGATGAGAAGTCCATCCTGCTATAACAAATTGTCTGGATGGATTGTTTATGATTTGTGAAAATAAATTTTGCGCACCTTTTAGGGTATGAATGAACCCAGCGTACAAAGTTTTATCTTCACGCTCTAGATTATAATTGTGAAATCTAGAGTCATCAATAGGAGAGGGGACAATATCTATTTTATCAAAACTAATTGGATAACTATATTGTCTTACATATTCTTCGTAATGATATTTAGATAAGAATATTCTTTTTTTAGCAGAACCATGTAGCATAACTCTTTGATCTGGAGACAGATACGAACTAGAGTCATGTTCAAATTTTACATGATTTTTATGAGAAGTAATAAAATCCCATATACTTTTTACATCTGGTCTGGATAATATATTGTGCATATATCCAGTAACTATCATATCATATTGTTTATTTACAACTGCATCTAGAGGAGAGTTAAAAATAAAATGATCTATTTCATATCCTAAACTTTTGCCAAAGTTAATTATAAAATCATCTGTTCTCTGAGCGCCTCCAGAATTTTCATTTACTGAAAAATCTGACATCCACAATACATTCATTTATTTTTCCTAAAACTCGCGTGTCCTTTATATAACCAGACTATGCACCTGTTACTCCAATTATTGAATAACTTATAGTGCATCCTGATGTACCAGCATTTGTAATTGATAAATCTTTATTGCTTCCATCAACATCAACACCAGAAATAACATCCCAATATTGAAAAACACCATAAGCCTTAACTCTTACATTGCCGCTCCCGCCATTGAAAATCTCTGTAAGGCCATTTCCTGTAGCTCTCACCAATACATCTGTACCAGTCTGAGTTGCTTCATTGTATATACCTATAGCTTTTACTTTTTGAAAATTTACGGTTGGATTTAAATCAAACAAAGGTTTTGGTAAAGCCTGCATATCTAAATAAACTTTTTCTCCAACCCCCAAATCTACCTGATTGTAAACACCATAGTCTGCCTGACCACTTCCAATTCCAGAATAAAGAATTTTAGTTGTATTTATAAAACTGCTCTCAGAAGCGTTTGTATCTCGTATCTGATAGCCTATTTTTGACGTTAATGTTGAAGTTGTATTTGCCATTATCTTCTACCTTTAAATTTTACTTTTTTTATTCTGTATGGTTCCCAATAAATTCCAGTATTTTTAGATTTTTTTGGCAATCCCATATATAAGTATGAAAAACCTGCATTTTTGTTGGAAGCTCCGTTCACCTTCAATCCATTTTGATCTTTTCCAACTATTTTAAATACACCAGTATCTCCCATGCAAATTTTTTCACCGACTTTTAAATCTTCTGATTCTCTACTGCATACGAAATAAGGACCGCTGCCTTGTATAACTTTAATATATGATCCTATTTCGATATTTCTCCAATCTGTTATCTCATTTTTTATAGGAATATTTTTTGAAACAAAATCAGACAAGCAATATTTACACTTTCTGCTTCTGGCAGCATTAACAGAATTGCATTTTTTACATAATTTTTGACCACGACTTAGTTTAATTTCCATTTTATCCCCAATCTTTAATTCTATCACAAATAAATTTTAACTGATCCCATTCTCCTAATTCCATATAACTAACAAGTCCTACCTCAAAAGAGATAGGTTTTGGAAGTCTATAGAATTTTTCTATATTAAAAAAATAATCAAAATACTTTTGATAAAACTCGCGTGCAACAGCAGGCATCTGACTATTGTATACAATAATACCACTGTAATTTTGTAAAGTAATACAGAGAGGTGAGACATAGACAAGTCTTTCTGGAAGCTCTAAAGATTCTTGAAAAGCCAGAGATAAAGGGCATTTTCCTTTTTCTGGTTTTCCAAGTCTAATATGCTTCTTTGCTACTCTAATCATCATCTGTAGATTCTAGCACCGCAAGTCGGTTTACTTCATCAATTTCTATGATTTCATATTGACGACCATGTAACTCAACTATGTCTCCTATGTCCCAAGAATCCCTGATTTCAGCAACAACTACGCTCATAAAGCTATTCTCCCTTTAGACGACTTACAAATCAAATTCAACCTAAGCAAAAACGGTTCTATAACAGACTCAATAGTTTCTTGGTCTATATTTAAAGCAGAAGAAATTGTTGATATTCCTACCGGCTTATTTACTTTCTTTAAGAATTTTAAATATCTTCTGTCATTTTCAGTTGATCCATCCATACCAATTCCTCTCATGGACAGAGAATCCCTCAGATCGCTCTGTGTGATCCATTCAAGGTCTTTCGCGATGCCGTAGTCTCTTACCCATTCAAGCAAGGCATTTGCAATTCTAGGAGTTCCTCTGCTTGCTTTGGCTAGACTGATTATTGATTCATCACTTATGGGTATCGACATGTTTTTGCAATTAGTTTTAATTATTTTTGCAATAGAAATATAGTCGTATAGCGAGAGACTAAATTTTAATTTAAACCTATCTCTAAAGGGTTGAGGCAGCTTTCCTGCCTCTGTAGTTGCACCAATCAATGTAAATTTTGGTAGGTCAATGGATAGTATTTCCTTTTCCCCTTTTTCATTTTCAGAAGGAATATCAAATCTAAAATCTTCCAAAATAGTATATAAGGATTCTGTAGTCTTTTTACTAAGTCTATGCACTTCGTCTATAAATAATACTTCGTTTTCCTTGATATTAGTTATAACAGGTAATATATCTTTGAATGTTTTTATATTACCTCCAAGTATTTGTTTTGTTTTAACTCCAAGCTCATTACCAATAGCTACGCTAAATGTAGTTTTACCCAAGCCAGGAGGTGCGTCAATCAAAACATGACCTAACGCATCTCTCCTAGTTTTTGCAGACTTTATAGCTATTGATAATGCTTCTTTAACTTTGTCTTGTCCAATAATATCATTAAAATACTTTGGTCTTGTCGTCATTTTTCCCTTTGTTTTGCAAAGCTAATAGTATTATTTCTTTTTTGGTCTTTCCTTTAATATCTATGGATTTTACCATAGATTTTGAATCTTCCTTAGTCCATCCTAAAGAAACCAGAGATGATATAGCCTGCTTGACATTATTATCTTTAACAGTATCTTTTTGTGAAACCAATGGTTCGATAATTAATTCTTCCCAGCAAGAATCACATTTATGATTAAATATCTCTTTAGGAATGTCCTGTAATTGAAATGTTAAAAAACAATTAGGGCATTTGTAATTTATAATTACAGAATGTATTTTTGCCTTTAACCTTTTTCTCATTAATCGTCATCCCAAGACGAGATGCCTTCGTCTACAGGCTCAGGCTCAACGACAGGCTCAGGCTCAACGACAGGCTCAGGCTCAACGACAGGCTCAGGCTCAACGACAGGCTCAGGCTCAACATTAAACATTCCTTCAACCTCAAGATATTTTCCAGAAAATACTACACCAGAGCATTCTTTCGCTTCTGCAACATACGATTCCTTGTCATATTCTCCGTAAACAACGTCAACTCTAATTTCTTTTCCTGCCGTAACTGGAATTTCCCATACCTTATCCTTATCTTCATTAAGAAGATTTATATTAAAATACGGACTTGCGATTAGCATGACATTTATATTCTTTTCACGATCATCTTTTTTAACTGTTAGTTTATACATTAATTGTCTCCTTGATCTTTAAAATAGTTATTTTCATATAAGTCTAAATACACCTGATTTACTTGATTAGAGTCAACAAATATGTCATCTTCGTGCATTTCAAACCCTTTTTCTGAAACTCTGTAAGAACCATTTATCATAGCAGTATTAAATTTAAGATGAATAGCTAAGGCACAGGCAGTCAATGGGTCGTCAGCAATAGTTAAAAATTTTGCATCATCACCTATTTTCTTTTCAATTTGCCAATCTACAATATAATATTTTTTCATCTAATTGTCTCCGTTATTTACAATTTCACGAAGTACATTTTTTGTATTCTTAATGCTCGATGAAACTATATTGGGAGATACATTTAATTTATTTGCAACTATTCTGATTTTATTAGATTTATTAAGATGTTTTATCCAAGACATGAAAATATCTTTATCAGTTTTATCAACGATATTATCCTCAACTAAATTGATTATGTCTGCCAAACAACCTTTTATTTCTGCTTTTGTTTCTCTAAGAATTTTATTTTCATTAAAAGATAAAGATGTATAGTCCACTCTTTTTGTTTCCATAATTTCCATAAGAATTTTTATTCTCCTTTCTTTAAGTCCTGTCAGCTTGGATATTTCACTAATGTCATTTGAATCGACTCTTTTGATTTTGTTCATGTGACCAACAGCATGTTTTGTAATATCATATCTAGTTTTTACATTATACTTTGAATCTTTAATCATGTCAATCAAATAATTGGTAACGTATCTAGTGGCTATTGTTGTGATACTGGATTTGTTTATGTCCCAATTATCCACAGCTTTTATTAAAGCTAAGTTTCCCTGTTGAATAAAATCTTCTAAGTCAATATGCTTATTATTAAAGTGAAATTTATTTGCTATATTGTATACTAATGGTAAACATGAGTTTATAATTTCATTCCTAGATGAAATATCTCCACTTCTCATATCCTCATACAATTTAACTTGATCTTCTTTTTCAAGAGCTATGTAAATTTCAGATATTTGTTTGTTATAAATCATTCTATCTCCCATTAATAGTGTCAAATCTTAAATCATTAATAATATCTTCCACACTCTTGCTTTGAGGCAAGGTTAGTCCTCTCCTTGTTTTTGTAGGATGAAATTCTCTATCTTTAGCTTCGGGATCAATCTGTGCATGTGTCTCCCTGTATATCTTAGAGCGAATTATTCTACGGATCTTATTATCATTATATTTTATCTCATAATATCCAGTTTTCCAGTTTTTTTTGGGTAGAAATTTACTATCAACATAGTCGCCTCTGTATTCGCTTGCCCACATCCATTGTTTTTTTCTTTCTAAAGTCTCAAGGGTTTGTTCTATTTGCCTTCTTGTTGTTTCCCATTTTTTTTCTCCTTCTTTTGTTTTTTTGTAGGCATCATCCATCATGATCCATTTTTCTACATGGAATTTGCAATCAACAGAGTGCCAGTCCCACAGTATAATCTGGGACCATACTTGAACACCCCATTCGTTATGATAATGATTTACTTCGATCATGTCAAATGTATCGACGATTAAATTCTCATCACCTAATCTAAATAGAGATAAAAATAAAATCAATCCCATGAATAGATCCATCTAGCAATTACCCCAGTAAT
>Ga0208644_1000033_pt1 | contig 76928 bp, 102 predicted proteins | sample VirMetDEL_Nov_18_FD_184517 | JGI IMG/M metagenome (GOLD analysis project Ga0208644, IMG submission 184517) | Aqueous microbial communities from the Delaware River and Bay under freshwater to marine salinity gradient to study organic matter... | ecosystem: Environmental > Aquatic > Marine >...
ACACAAATACTTTTTAGATATTTATAGAAAAGAAGCGTCTCGTTGATTGAGACGCTTCTTGAGTGCTTGGCGACGTGCCTTTGCTTGTCGGAGTGCCTGCGGTTTCAGTTTCCGCTTCTGCTCCTTCTTAGAATGGTGCTGCCAGTTTGGAGTGTTCATTGTTCTTAGGTCTATGAAGACACTTTACGGGAAAAACCTTTGACTTTCTCAAACTTTATGACACTTTCAAATCTGTCCTCTAGACCAGTTTTGTGGGAGATGACAAAAATGTTAGCGTCTTTAATCACATAACGGATAATCTTAAGAAACTCTTCTGTTCCAAATCCATCGAGTGAACTATCAAACACCTCATCCATAATTAGAAGATTTGTATTGACCGAGTTCTTCATTCTCGCAACTTCTCTCCAAGTGAAAAGAAGTGCTAGGTCAATTCTCATTTTCTCTCCTTCACTAAAAGAAGCATAAGAGAAATCTTCATGAATAGGTGACTGGACGGTTTCGTTAAATTCCTCATCAAGTGTGAAGTTAATATAGAAATCCATCATCTGAAGATAACGGTTAACTTGCTGATTTATCAGCGGTAGATACTTCTTAATGATTTTGGATTTAACTCCACCGTCTTTAAGCAAACTATACGAAAAATCGTAGTAGTTTATTGTGTCTTTTCTAGAAGCGAGTTCGTCGTATGTAGTTTTTAAGTTGTCTTTGAAGGTTTCTAACTTCTCATGTTCAGTATTTCTGTTTGCAAGGTTCTCGGTAAGAACTTGAATTTCATGTTCAAGATCTCTGATTTGTCTCTGACATCCAGCGATCTTAGTATTGTTTTGAGAAATGCCATTCGTTAAGTTTGAAATCTCCTTCGATAGAGCGGTGAATTGACGCTCTCGCTCCTCTTCCTCTTTAATTGCCTCCTCCAGTTCTTTATAACCAGATTGCAACTCCTTTGCTTTATTTTGAGCGTCTGTAATTCTATTTATTCTGAAGGTCTCTTCAATAGACTGTGTGCAAGTAGGGCATACCGTATTCTCAGTAAAGAACTTATGCTCCTTAGTAATAGTAGATACTTTTTGAGATATTTTACCTTTTAGGTTTCCCATCTTACGAAGTTTTTCAGTAGCCCCAACATACTTTTCAAGATGATTCTGAAGTGTTTGAAGTTCCTCATTTTTGCACTGATTTACATTTATCCAATTGTTTTCTTCACTAAGAAGTTGTCCAATCTTTTTTTCTTTATCTTCAATATTTTCCTTCCCGCGATTCTCAAGTTCTTCAATAAAACTTTGCTGCATCTTGACTTTATCGAGAAGAGATTCTTTTTTCAGTTCAAAGACTTTAATATCTTCCTTTAAAGAACGAATCTTTTCTTTAATAAGTGTATTCATAGAAGAGAAGATTTTAATATCAAGCAAATCTTCAATCACTTCTCTACGATGAGCAGCAGAAAGTTGCATAAAAGGAACAAAAGTGCTACTACCCAAAATCACAATTTGAGTGAATGACTTATAGTTCATCTTAAGAACATTTTGCTCCAACCACTTTTGCTGATCAAGTGCTGCAGATGATTGATCTAATGCAGAACCGTTTCTCCAAATTTCAAAAATATTTGGTTTGATTCCTCTTACCACTTTCCATTCAGTCTTGCCAATAGAAAACTCAACCTCAACTCTACAATCCTTTTCATTCACGGAATTAATAAGTTGAGGTTTATTAATTTTGCGGAAAGGTTTTCCGAACAATGAAAATGTTAGTGCATCTAGAACTGTTGACTTTCCTGCACCATTTGTTCCGATAATGAGATTAGTTGTATTTTTAGTAAAGTCTAATTCAGTTTCATGCTGTCCAGTAGAGAGAAAGTTACGCCACCTAATTTTTTTAAATAAAATCATAATCAGAATTACTTGGAGGTATTACAATATCATTGGGTGTAATTAGAGTGTATTGATATCCATGCATTTCACAAGTTTTTATAATTACTTCATCTTCAATTTCAATTACATGCATTTCAGTATATCCATCCTCTTCTAACATCATAGCATATCTTACAGCATCATCTTCTTCCACAAACAAATAAAGGATTTGCTCTCCTTCATCATTTGTCACTGAGTATGCACCTTCAGTTTCTCTACCATTAATAGTTAGAATAAACATATTAGATTAGTTCACATGCTTCTTGATAAATTTCTTGGATCATTTTTTGAACGATGGACTTATCAAAATTTACTTCGGCCTCCTCAATATATCTATTCAATATTGAAAGTGTATCTTCAGATTCAAAGACCTCAAAATTTTCAGTATCTTCAATTACAAAATTTTCAACAACTTTGAGTTCTGATACTCCAGAGGAGTACAACTTATCAATAAACTTTTCAAATTTTTTGGTATCCGTCTTTTTTCTGACAATTACTTTTACAATTTTGTTTTCATATTCACGAGTATCAAAAGTTTGATAATTTGTATCCTCATAATAAATGTTGTAAAACATTCTATAAGGATTATTGACAGGAGTGTGCTCTAGAGTTTCAGTATCAAAAATAGTAAATCCTCTAGTGTCACCTACATCAGTCCAGTAAATCTCATAAGGATTTCCTAGGTAGAAGACTGTCCCATTAGTCGATCTAGTGTGATAGTGTCCCGAGAAGACCTTAGAGAACTTCTCAAATAACTTGCTTTCCAGACCATGCTCCATGACGATTTGTTTATTAACTCTAAATCCTTGGAGCTCAAGGTGCCCCATCGCACAGTGGCAAGTTGAATTTTGAATAAGTTTGAGAGTGCTTTCCTCATTTTCTTGATTAATCCAAGGTATAAAAAGTACTTTAAGTTTATCTAGTAGAACTTCGGCTGGTTCTGAATATACAGTCACATTGTCATATTCACGCAAAAGCAAATCAACAGCATTGACTTGGTTGGTGTTTTTATAGTAACAATCATGATTACCAGTAATTAAATGGACATCAATGCTCATTTCCTGAAGTCTATCAAAAATATTATTTTTTGCCCATAATAGAGCAGAAAAATCAATACCTTTACGACTATCAAAAGCATCTCCTAAATGTATAACTTTATTAATTCCATACTCTTTGAGTGTTGGAAAAAATATATTATTATAAAACTTTAGAAAATAATCGTGAAACAACTTTGAGTTCTTTCTGGCACCGTAATGAGTGTCGGTAATAATTGCAACTTTCATATCACTCGGAGTGTTGTTTTAAGTATAGCACAGCACCTTCTAGCAAGTCAATACTATCATTAAAAAATCCCAATCCCTGATTGCATTTATTGCACAACAACCCTCTAATTTTTCCAGTTGTATGGTTATGGTCTACTGCCAGTATTCTTCCCAATTCACTTTTTTCTGCTCCGCAAATAGCACATCCTTTATTCTGTTTTTCATACATTGCATCATATTCTTCGCAAGTCAGATTAAAATTCGCTTTTAATCTGCGTCTTTTATTATATAAATGTCTTTTTTCTGGATTATTTTTAGTCCATTCTTTTTCGTATTTCCTTCTACATTCTAAATTAGAACAACATCCACTAACAGCATATCGTTGAAACCCACCACATCTTTTACAAGGTCTTTGTGAAATATAATGAGTTTCTCCATTTTCTTTTGCTATCTTTTGTGCATTGTCTCTGGGCATTAGTCACACTATAATCACACGAACTATTTATAATATCAATATCTTAGTTTACTATGAACTCCATCCTTTATCGAGTTGTAATCGGAATAGTTCCCACCGTCAATAGTATTGTCATCTACAAATACTTCAGAAAATCCCGAACGCTCAAGGATTTTGTTTTTGATTTCAAGTTGCTTTTTCTCTTTTTGTATGCGTCTTAAAAATGCATAATGAATAATCTGAGTGAAATAAGCAAATGGGTTTTGTGATTTTTCAGGATTGAAGTTATGAATATACTGAACACAGTTTTCAATCCCATCAGAAATCATATCTTCCTTGAACATATAGTTCACGAAGTTTGGTTTGAATGACAAGTGATTTGCAATTTTTAGGAAACACTCTCCGATGTAGCGAGGAATGGGAGGTTTTGTATCCCAGGTTGTTGCACGGTCTTCTTTTGTTAGTTCTCTGCCAAACTTTTTAATAAACGTTATCTCAACGTCCTCACGATACTTAATAATAGCAGCAAGAAACTCTTTATTATTGACGTAGTGCTCTGACCTCTTTCTCTTGGTCATGACTGCTGTTGTTATCATAAGTTTTATTCATTATTATGTATAGATTATACCACTTATACAAATGCTTGACAAGGTACTCAAAATCCTGTACAATTACCTTTGTGGAGGTTAAAAAGATTATCTTTAGCTATTTTTATAGAGCTTCTCTAGAATCTCTTTAGCATCATTTACATTGGCAAGATATCCCATTCTTCTGCTTATCTTGGATTGATTGTTAGTATCTTTAGATGATTGACGGACAAAGTTTTGATATATAGTGATCATTTCAATATCAAAAGATTCAGATATAGTTAAAATATCTTCTAAATTAATAATAAACATATCTTCTTTAGTTGTTTTTAACCATGGTTCCAACTTATATCCAATAGAACCTGTTCTACTTTTAATTTCAGAAACAATTATTGGATTTGAAACTATAAGCATAGTACGATCTTCTTCTTCAGAAGCTGCTACCTTGGCAAACAATTCCTCACCAGTTTTTAATTTAATTGTTGCATAAAAATCTTCTTCTATCATTAGTCTTTAATCTGTATGGTGATTATTTCATAGTTGAAATTTTCTTCATTGTATATTTTAATTCTTTCTATTAAGTGGTTTAATGTATAGTTTTTTTTTGAATTGTACGTACAATCATCAGAGATGTCGTAAAGAACTGCTTTAGTTTTATTTTTTCCCTTTCTAAGCACTCGTCCAATACTTTGTAGATTTCTAACTCTTGATTTGCTGGGTGAAGCGAAGATAACGTTATGAAGATTTTTAATATTAATACCTGTAGAAAAGGTTCCATAGGAAGCAACGATTATTGCATTGCTTTCTCTTTCTGTAATTTCTCTCACAAGTTCTCTTTCTTCAGCACCAACGCCACCATGAACAAAAAATACTTTTCTATCATCTTGCTTATTACTATTTATTCTTTCATATAAAACTGCTCCGTGTGCTTCTACTCTACTGAACAGCACAAGAGTATTTCCTTTCAAATCTAAACAAAGATTTGTTATAAACTTATTTCTTCTTTCATGCGAGATTAAATATTGTATCTCATTTTCATAAGTTTCAAATTTTTGAGGAGAGTGTTTTAAAACTATACATTGAATATCTAATTGAGATAAATGTCCCTGTCTCATCAATTCATCAGTTTTTGTAACTTTATATGATGGACCAAATAATCCTTCTAAAACCCATTTATGAGTTTGTGTACCATCCAAAGTACCTGTGAATCCAAAACGATACTTTGCATGGTGTAACTTTGTCATAATTTGTATGAGGGATTTGCTCTTGAATAAATGAGCTTCATCACCTATAATACATCCATAGTCCTCAAAGAATGAACGTTCTAGTTTATATACAGATTGCCAAGTTGTAATCGTAACTGGATATTCATTTGTTTTTTCTCTACCGGAATAGATACGATGACAATATGAATCAGCATTCCAACCATAGTCTAAAAAATCCTTGTACATCTGCTCTACAAGAGATGTCGTCGGAACAACTAAAAGAATTTTTTGTCCTTTATCTACATAATACCTTACAAGGGAATAAATCATCAAGGATTTTCCTGAGGCTGTGGGTGATATCAGTAATTTTCGGTTATGTCGTAGAGCATCGTATACTCCCTCAATCTGATATTTTCTTGGGGAATGTGAGCAAATAGATTGCATATATCCCTTTACACCCTCAAAAGAAATCTCCTCATTCTCTTCGTAGGGTGTTCCGTAGAACTTATTGTCTTCAAACTTATAAGTGTATCCATATTGCTTACAGAAGGATACAATCTTATCTAACAGTCCAACATAAATCTGCTTGGACCTCATATCATACAAATGAATTTCTCCATTCCAATTTCTTCCACGATACTGTGGCATAAATTTTGCATTGGGAACCTCAAACTTAAAATGGTCTCTAAGTTCATATTCAATATGAGGTTCCGTATTAATCCTTAAAAATACTTCGTTGGATTTTGAAATTACAAGATTTGTTGTAGTATCAATCACATAAATCCATGCATCTAAATCTATTTATTTACCCTAGTCCAGAGTTAAATCTTATAAATTCTATTGCATTTTTAATTTGGTAAGTTCTATTTTGAATCATTCTGAGAATACTTTCAACATAAACTAGCATTGTATCGTAATAATCAATTTTTAAACATACCGTAGATAGTTTTTCATCCGCATCCAGATACTTTTGCATAGTATCTTTATCTCGAATCTTTTTTGGGAAGGGATTGTCAATATAAACTTCTGGGTCTGATTTTCCTGAATAATATTCATACCTTTCATGACGAATATTTCTCTTCTGCTGTTCTGCCTTTTTTCTCAAAAGAAAAATTGTATTATAAAGTTCAAAATATTTTGCATGAAGAGAAGGGATATTTGTGGATTCTATGTGAAGATTATCCATATCTATTTTGGAATCTTTTATCCACATTTCTTGAATCTTATCAAGATCAATTGTCATAAGGGATTTCCACTCAAGTCAGTTATTTCGTATATAGTATACTTGAAAGTAACATCTGCTGTAAAGTATTCAATATTTGTATCTGTCGCATCGAAGTTGACTGGAGATAATATATATGGCCATAAATCTTTAAACTTAACTAAAAAGTTTGGATTTAATGAACTATTTAAAACTGATAGAGTTCCGTCTGAATATAGATTTAATTCTTTTTGTCCCTTTTTTCTTGATAAATCTACATGAATGTCTTGTTTCTGCCAACTAGTAATATCATTCAAACTTTCTGGATATCCAAGACCACGAATCCAATTATGAATTTCCATATAATTTTTTAGGTCTTCGTCAACTAAAAAACGAATTGTAAAATCCTCAAATAAAATTTTATCACCTGGTATTTCGATATCTTTTAGATAAGTTGGTTGAACTGCAACCCCTAAAGTCATCCCAGGAATATTTGCAGAATTGCTGAAAAATGAGACCTTAGGTGCTCTGTTTAAAATAAATTTAAACGCAGTGGGGGATAGAAAATTTCTATTCTCTATTTGGTTTTTAAAAATATTTGCCATTTTTTTAATTATTTAGATAAAAAAAGGGTCCCTTTCGGGACCCAGTAAAACCTTTATGAAAGAATCACATGAGGTTCTTAACCAGTACTCTTCTGTAGTAGCGGTTAGTGTCGGCAGCAAGGCGTCCAAGTGAGGTTGACTGACCCGAAGCAAGTCCACCTTCAGCGAATGGGTTAGCAACAAGACCGTAACGGGTCTTAAAGCCAATCTTAGGCTGGAAGCTGTTCTCACCAACGGCACGAACCATTTGAAGAGGAACGTATGGGCAATAGAACAGACCTGCATCATAAGGGGAAGAACCCTTATAACCAACAACATAATACTGATTACCACCTACGTTACCAGCAGCACCAGCACGGTTAGTGATGTTAGCAGCATAAGGATCGATATAAACACGATACTTACCTTGGAGAACACCCGCAAAAGTGTTACCAGTTTCATCAACGCTAAGGTTAGCGTTGAGTGCAGGGGTGTAATCAAGAACACCAGCCATAGTTAGAGCGGAAGCAACGTCTGCAGAGCAGAGGATGATGTTGCCCTTTCCACGACGAGTTCTGGTTGCGATCTGGTTAGCATCGCGCTCAATTTGGAACAGAAGACCCTTGAACTTTTCAACCGACCAACGACCGTTGGAATCAACGTCAAGGTCAAAAGTACCAGCGGTAGCAACGTTTTGCTGAGCACCAGCTTCTGCAGTGATGTAGATGCTACGGATAACTTCGCGGTTGATTTCAGCAAGAATTTCGCTAGACAAAATGTTAGCGAGTTCTGCTTCAGCATTCAAACCGTGAATCGCCTTGAGGTCTTGAGCGAGTTCTAATGAGTACTCAGCTTTCAGTGCTCTCGACTTTGCAGTAACAGTGACTTTCTCGATTGAGAATGCCATCTGTGCGAAAGCGTTTGCATCAGCATCACCCAGTGCCTCAGCGTCACCAGTCTTCATACCACCGTGAACGTTATATTCACCGGCAGCGTTTAGAAGACCTGGGTTTGTGTTTGCAGACAGAGCAGCGGTAGTACCAATGCCAGTGTTTCCAGCTGCAAGAGTATTAGCTGCGTTCTGTGCTGAGAAGCGAGTATCTGGCTCATCGAATAGAGCCTCTTGACCACTCTGGTTAGTGTAGCGTGAACGCATTGCGAAGATTAGTCCAGTAGGACCGGTCATTGGCTGAACGCCTGCGAGGTCATATGCGACCAAGTTAGGCATTGAACGTCTGATTAGTGAAATCAGAACAGGATCGAAACCTGCAGTAGGAGCAGATCCACTGAAACCACCTTCAGCACCGGCAGCATTACCGATATTTGTTGGGGCCTCAGTTAGGAATGAACCTGATTGGGCGAAAGACTGTTGCTCTTTAAGAAATTTTTCTTGGTTTTCTAGCAGGACTGCGGTTACCGCTTTTCTATGTGAATCTTTGATTGGATCAAGACCCTCATAGTTGAGGAGAGGTGCCCACTTTTCCTGCAGATGCTCTGAATGGAACATTTGCGTTTACCTTTTGTTGTGTGGATGTTTTGTTTGAATTATATTAAATTCAATTATTTGCTAAATCTTGAAAGTGTATTCAGATAGTGTGCCATTGAACCTGAGAAAGTCTCGGGTGAAATGTCTACACCTTCTGAAATCGATTCTGCTTTAGCTTTTGGAGTTGCTGTTCTTGACGGAAAATATGCTTCCCTCAAAGTCTCCAGTTTTTCACGATATTCTTCTTCACTTTCAAACTCAACACTTTCGGCAAGTGAAGCGAGCTTGTCTTTCTGAGTAGCAGCGAGGCCCTCAGAAACTTGGTCAAAGATTCCATCAGCAACCGACTCAGAGAGACGCTTGTTGAGGGAGATATTCTTCTCAATTTGCTCGTTGAGTTTTGTCTCCATATCATCAAGTTTTTCTACCATGCTCTCAAGCACATCATATTTATCTTCAGGGATTGATACATAATGTTCTTCAAAAAGTCCTTTCAGACCAGACATGAAGGATTCGCTTAGCTCTTCCTTCAGTCCACTCTGAACGGCAAGTTTGTTTTCTGACATCCACTCGTCAGCAACATACTCCAAGTATGAATCAGCACGTTCTTGGAGTTCAGATTTAATTTCTACTACAGTCTCAATGAGTTTTTCCTCATAGACTGCTTCATAATACTCTTCAAGAGATTCGCGGATTTCTGAAACCTTAGATCTTAGAGCAGATTCGAAGATAGTTTTTGCTTTATCTTTGAATTCTTCGGAAAGATCTGCCTCATCTCCCGCATTCAGAAGAGCATTAATATCTTCTTCAATATCAAATGACTCTTCTACTACTTCTTCCTCTTCCTCGTCTTCCTCTTCTTCGGAAGCAACTTCTTCTGCTTCTGCTGCTACTTCTTCCTCACCTTCTTCGAGTTCTTGCTCTTCATCGATGAGATCTTCATCATCAATCTCTTCTTCCTCCTTAACAGCGCCAGACAGCTTCTGCATAGCATCAGCACCTTTAGCGCCGCGAGTAACTACATCACTAACTGTTTTAAGTGATGGTTCCTTCAGTGCAGCCGAATTATCATCAGATTTGTAATTATCTGGAGTTGGACCACCAAGATCTTCCCAATCAGCAGTTTGTCCTGGAGCAATACCTGCAGTTAGCTTTTGCATAGCTTCTGCAGGTTTTGCGCCAGAGTTAACGGCGGTTTTGGATTGCTTAGTGCCTGCTTCCATTTCTTGTAATTGATTGCCACGAGACATTTGAACTCTCCGATTTACCTTTGTATTAAATCTATATTTATTTATAATTTAAAGATTTACGCCAAATATAGTCAAAGTGAATTTAAAAATTCGTTAAAAAGTCTAATTTTATTTTCTTCAAGACTTCTTTGATCTACAAGCATATTAATTTGTTTTTTTGTATTTTCAGCAAGACGCTCTCTTAGGATTCCACCATCCCAAACCCACTCTTTTCCTTCCATAATTCCTTGAACAAAAGCATCAGGTGCAGAAGGATCTGCAACAATATCAGCAGCAGTTGCTAGCATAAAATCTTCACCTACTTCTTTAAACCCTTTGCTGTTTTCTCTTAATGAACCAATACCACGAGAAGAAACGCCGAGACAAACTCCATCATTGAGAAGTGACTCTGCAATCTTACCCATTGGAGTTGAGAGAATTTGTGCTTTACCAATAAAGTTGTTTCCTTCGCGGCAAAGATCTACAATCTTATGAGAAACTCTATCCAAGTTTACTGTTGGACCATCAGGGTGTCCAAGTTCACCAAGAGCGCGACCTTTTTGAACATATTGCGCATTATAACGATTTACTTCACGCTCCATAATGGACATTGGATACATACGTCCATTACGATTAACACATTCTGCTTGTAAGAATGGTCCTATAATGTAGAGTCTGGTGTTTTTTCCAGTTCCTTCTTTAAGAACTTCTACCTTTTCTATTTCTTCTCTAATTAGTTTCATTTTTTTAGTTGGTGAGACCTACTTTTGCTACTTTAATTGCAGGAGATGTCCAAATAACGTCTGTCGAAAGTTTTTCTAAAAATTCAACGCTATTTCCTGGCATACTAAAATATGATGTTGTTGCAGCACCCACAATTGAGGAAATGCCGATAGTTGCAATTCCAGATGTATCATTATGCAATCTTACGCAAGTTGCTCTTCCAATACTAGTTGCTGCTCCAGCTGAAGATGCTGTTGATACCTCAGTTTCAATTATTTTTGTCCTTTGCATCTCTATTGTATAATACTTAATAGTTATTTATTCTTCTTCTATTTCCGAATCCTCATTGTCCCCAAAAAAAGATGCTGCTACAGAAGGTCTATAATTATCAATTTTTTCTGCAGATTTTGCAAAAAGTAAATTTTTAATTTTGTCACTGATTTCTGAAGGAGATTTGTCAGTAACAATCATATCTAAAAGTTCTTCCATCTTACTTTATGATTAACTCGTAATATTTATATCTCCCCACCCTTGGGAAGTTGCGGTGCTTCTACCGCAGATTGTTGTGAACCTAAGTCTGGTTCCATTATTGGTTTCCCAAGGTTCATTTCAGAAGCAGAACCATCAAGTTCCGATTCTAAATCTGGGAGTGCCTCTGGAATAATTCCCTGTTCAATTTCAATCTCAATAATTTTATCTTGTTCGATGATTTCTTCATCAGTTTGGCGAAGAATTTTTCTTCTAATATAATCCTGAGAAAAATACTTACCAACGTATGGTTCTGCTGTTGCAACTAGACTCAATCTTTCGTTTAAAAGTTCAGCCTCTTTTAGCTCAGAGAAATGATTGTCATATAAGAAGTCATATTGAATATGCTCACTCATGACTTCCCAATCATCTGGGGTAATAATGTTTTTAAGAATAAGTTGAGTTCTTAGCATGTCATTGAACATGTTCGAGAATCTTTTTCTCAATCTACCAACAAATTTACTAAACTTAAGTTCATCTCTCAGAATCTCTGAAGATCTTCCAAGATTAAACCCACCATCGCCTTCAATTCTTGATGATGGAACATTTAATGATTTGTAAAGTTTTTTCTTAAAATATTCTATATCTGTAATTTCTCCAAGATTCTGGCCTCCTGGCAAAGTAGAAATTTCAGTTCCCCTACCACCCTCTCTACGTGGAAGCCAGAAATCTTCGAGCATACTCATATGCTTTTTATCATCACGAATTTCTCCAGTGTTAGCATCATATACAAGTTTATTACGATAACGCATCATAACGTCACGAAGATATTGTTCTGCTTTTACTTTTGGTAGATTGCCCACATCAATGTAGAAAATTCTACGTTCTGGTGCGCGTGATAGTCTGTAGATAACAAGTGAATCTTCAATCATTCTGAGTTGATTGAGAGACTTAATTGCTTTATGAAGATATGAAAGAGTATGACCTTTATTCCTATCAACAAGTCCAGAGGTACAATAAGTAACTGCATCCTTAGCAATTTTTATCCCTTGATTCGCTCCAGTTTGTGACGGATTTGATGATGAATATGCTGTTCTTGGATTATATATAAAATATTCTTCAATTTCTGGGAATTCATAATCCATTGGATTATCACTCCGAAGTTTTTGTAGATTATTTAATCCTGGTTGTGAATTCTTTTTCTGCTGCCTAACATAACGCATTTTAGATGCGTCAATGTATCTTAGTTCTTTAATTCCTTCATGTGGATTTTTTAAATCAATTACTTTGTGATAGAACAATCTACCATCAATATACCAATTTCGATATATTTCATGGCACTTTTTATCAAAATCCAAAAGATCTAAAATATACTTAAATTCTTTTCTAACTTTGTTCTTTATACCATCACTGGCATTTAAATTATCTAAGTCTATTTGAACTGGAACATCGTTTGCATCAGAAACAATCGCTTCATTTACAATATCTTCAATGGCACTATCAACCTCTGGGTGTAAGGACATCTCACGATATCTTTTAATAAGTTCAAATTCAGTTCTATATACTCCTTCCAAATCCACATAAGAACCAAAAAACCCACTGCTTGCATAATGGTCAACCCCGTCCTCATTGTTAGGTGGGACGGGAGAAACAGCAGTGGGTGATAAGGGTTCAGAATTCTCAATAGAGAAACCAAATAATTTTGACATGATTTATTTAAGATACTTAATTCTTTTTTATTATTTATCTTAGGTGTTACTAACCATCTTTCCCATATATGCCAGGTTCCCAATATTGAACTTGAAAATCTACAGTAAACTCTTCAATTGTATCTGACGAATCATATGAAAGATCAATTGCAGAAATTGAAGTGGGAAAAATGTCATAGAAAGTGTATGATTTTAATGGTTTAATCTCAGACCCATTTACAGAATTTGATGATACTGTTGAAGAAGGACCGTTTTCTGCTCCTCTTCCAAGTTGATGAACATGAGCATCCTTCATATATGATGTTGGTTGAGTTGCACCAGTATTTGTTCCATTAGAACTAATAAGTTGCATCCATGCCTCAAATGCATTTCTTAGTAGGAAATTTTCATCATTAATGATAGTTACCGACCAAGGATCAAATGTTCTATCACCAGCAACTTTGAGAACTCTACCTCTGAATGGGATAGGAATTTCTGCAATATTTGATGCTGGGAGTTGTGCTGACTTGCACATAAACTTAAACAAATCAGGTCCTTCGCTGTTTTTCCAAACCTCAGCGGATATAGCCTCGGGAAATGCTGGAATTTCAACTTCAAATAAATTTGGTCTTGCGCCACCACCAGCTAATTTTGATTTAAATGCGCTTATTGTTCTTAGAGTGGTCATTTTGAATTCCTCCTTGTGTTATTAATGCAATAATGTTAAAGTTAAACGCTTCCAGCCACTTCTTCAAAACTTACGCCAGTTCTAGTTGCAACAAATGTAAGAGTTACATAGTTAATTGATTTGGTTGGCTTTAAGAAAATGTCTGCTCTAAATTCATTGTTATCAATAACATCTGGTGTGTTATTAGTTTCATCGCAGATTACAATATAATCATAAAGACCCCTCTTTGCCTGAACATCACGTAGATATGGTTCGACAATGTTTACAAAGTTAGATCTAGTTGTTTGATCATTTAGTTCAAATAATAGTGCTTCTGAAGATCTTTGTAGTGCTTGCTCAATAGTTAGGAACAAACGACGAACGTTAATTCTATCAAAAGCAGATGCATATCCAAGAGCAGTTTTGTCTCCAAATAGCAGAGTACCCACTCCAGGTTGAGTGATAATAGAGTTAACTCTTGTCGAATATAGTCTATCTCTTTGATCCTTATTTGGATTAAATGCAAGTTTTATAGCATTATTCAGAATTCCTCTTTGTTGACCTGCTGGCGAGAACCATGGATATGATGTGAGGTTAGTTCTACACATCATCCCCGCAACATCAGAATTGCAAGGAATATATCGGAACTTGTTATTGAATCTATCATAAGTATACTTATATCCACTATCAAATATTGCGTATGATGAAGATGGTAGATCGGAGAAGAACTGAATTACATTATCAGTTTGGGTATTGGTATTCAAAATTGGACTCTGAGAAACAGTTCCAGTAATTAGGTCAGATCTATGGGGAGAAATAACAGCAACACAGTCTTTTCTATTTGATGCCATACTGATCAAATGAGAAGCCTTTGCTTTAGACTCTATTTTAGATTGTAGACCAGGACCCATGATTAAATAATCTAGCGGAACTTCATCTCTATTTGAGAATAACTCATATGCGGTTCTCAAATCCGATAGAGATGCACCCATTCCACCACTAGATGAATAGTCAACACCTCCAGTAAGAGTGTATGATTTATTACCTAAAGCTTTGAAGGTTACATCTTGTGCGTTTTGATCCCAATTTGAAGATGAACCAGTAAATGCTCTGAAGCTTTTGCCAGCAAATCCAGTCTCCACCGGAGTTGTTCCCCAATGAGTGTCTGCACTATCTGATGGATTATTTCCAGCATAAATGTATGAAGAATATCTTGCAAGGTAATCCTTCCAGAATGTTCTTTGTGGAGAATTGCTTGCCGAAATTGCATCAGTAGCTTTTGATAGATTTAAATGTGTTTCTAACACATTTCCACTAATACCAGTTACACTTCCAGTATCATCTACAACAACTACGTGAATAGCATCATTCTTTGAATTTCTATTAAGAGCATACTGAGTTGTGAGTGGTTTTGGCGCAAGTGATTTCCAATAAAGAGTGGAATTCGATAAGTTTAAAGTCTGGTTACTATACCAATCAGTAACAGATGCTACACTATAAGAACCTGCTCCAGTATTAATACCACTGTTGTTGACGAAAGTTAATTGATTTGTTGGTAAGAATGAACTGAATTGATTCTTTTCGGAATATGAAATGTAAGTTTCTGTGCCAGCAACGGAAATCAAGTTTTCAAATAAGACGGCAACACCACTACTGATTGTTGTTCCGATTCCAGCAGACATTGTAATTGATGTTGTTCCAACACCAGCAATAGCACTCCTAGAAAATACTCCTGAAATAGTTACTAAACTGCTAGTTGTAATTCCAGATACGCTGTCAACATAAAAGGTTTTAATACCTACATTACCAGTAACCTCTTGTGATGCTTGAGTGCTTAAAACTTCATCATATGAAGTGCTAGCATCTGATACTCTAGAAACAACTCTAACATCAATAGAACTTGTATTCGCATCTATTGCGGCAGTATTAATCCCAGTAATAATACCTTTTAGATACCCGTTAAAGACTGATGTTGTTCCATCTCCAGCAGCAGTTATTGATGAAAGTGGAACTGTAACTCCAAATCCTATATTAGCACCAATATTACCTAAATCATTTGTGCTAATACCAATCGTTTGATCTGCTAGGTCATCAATAACACAAACTTTAAGGTTGTTTGCCCAACTTCCTGGATTTTTCGCTGCAAAAGTCCAAGACGCTGAATCACTGCTATGATAAGCTTCGTAGTTGTCAAAGTTTTTAATATTTAGAGAAGAATTACTTGCTTCGTTAAGTCCTGCATTAGCATTATTGAGACTATTTCCCGATACTCTAACAACCTTAAGAACTCCTCCGTATGAAAGGAATGATGAAGCACTCATCCAATACTCATACTGACTATCAGACTCTTGTGGTTTTCCAAAAATATTAATAAGTTCTTGCTCTGTTGAGATATCAACTGGTTGTTCAACAGGACCGATAGAAAATGGTCCAGCAATAGCTCCGATATTATCTAATACGTTGTCAGCTCTCCCAACAGTTAAATCAACTTCCCTGGTAAGCACTCCAGGAGATAATTGAGGAGTTGCCATGTTTTTCTCCGTAAGTCTCAGTTTATCTAAAAAATATTTATTAAAAACTTACTTTTCAAAGGGAAAACTTGACGTGAACTACCAGTCTGGATACATGTCCTTTATTTTTTTAATCGAATTATATTTTAAGTTTTTTTCTCTTCTTTGCTCAACAACTCTTTTTATAGAACATTCTTTGCATTCATACGAAAAAGATGAAGAAACTGGACCCCTCTCTTTATGGGTTCTGTAAAAACTATCTATTAAATTTTTTGTTTCTCCGCAAGTTCTACATTTTCTATCTGTAAGTAATAAATGTCCTAATTTTATTTGCTTATCAATACTATCAAAATCCATCACATGTATTCCCACATATAAGATCGATCTCCATATTCGTCAGTAAACCATCTATCACCATCTGTATCAACAAAACTATTTTCATCTAAACCATCGGATATAAAACCAAAAGGTGCCATATCTTGTTCAATTTGATTTCTTTGCTCCTCATATAATCTTTTTCTAACATCTTGGTCCGTAAGTTCTTTGAAATAATCTTGTGCAACTAACCATGCATATATTACAAGACACATTGCAAGATCATCATTACAACCTTCCTCTGCTTCAAATGAATTATGTTTTTGGATAAAAGTTGTCAATTCTGAAATGATTTCATAGTCATTTAAATATAACTTATCTTCCTCAATCATTGTCTTGAGATTTAGACATCCAACTTTTTTAACAGTTTTTGACATCTTGACTCCAAGTTGAGTTTTCTTTCCAGAAAATCCTTGACCAACAATCTGACCTGCTCTACCTCTCATTGAGCACATAAGAAGGTTCTTATATTCCAAATCATATTGGAGAATACTTGCTACCTGATCTCCAACATCATTTACTTCGCATAAGATATATGCTTCATTATAACTTTTTCCAATTTCTTCAATAATACTTGGAAAAAGCATGGGTTTAATTTCATTATTCCTATACTTCGCAACAACTTTATGGGGAAACTGAGTAATATCGACAACAGTGAATGCGGAGTAGTCGTTTCCAACACCTCTAGCTACATCTACAGTGATTAAATAGTCATGATTCTCCATTGGATCCTCATACACATCTAAACCCGCACTGCGTGTCTTAGGATGATCATAGACAAGGTTCCTAAGTTTGGATGGTGCAATTAAAGTATCAACAGATCCTAAGAACTCACACTCAAACTCAACTTTAAATTGCTGATCCGATGTGTTTGCAATTGTTTGAGCCTTCCAAGCATCATCTCTACCAGGAACTTCACTCCAGTGAACATCAGTTGGAATATATTCATTCTTCTTCTTTTCAGCATCGTGCCACATACGGTAGAAGTGATTCATACCGTGAGGAGTAGAAACAATAATTACTTTCGTGCTTTTACCAGAAGTAATAGTAGGATAAACAGATGCAAAGAAGGAATCTGCGATATGGTTTGGAACGAACGCAAATTCGTCAAGGAACAAGATATTGAACGACATGCCTCGGACAGCACTTGCAGATGTAGAAGCAGCCAAAATCTTTGATCCATTTTCTAATTCCAGAGAACCTTTATTCCATGATATGATACCTTGCTGCATCCATTTGGGAAGGTTTTCGTATGCAGTCTGTAACCTATCCAGGAGTTCCCTTGCAGTTGCTGCTTTGTTTGCAAGGATGCCTATGTTCACATTATCATTAAAGACGGCATAGTGGAGCAGGAAGGCTACAACAGTGGTTGATTTACCCGTCTGTCGTGGCATCTTACAAATATTAAATCTGTGATTGTGAAAGTTATTAACTAACTTCTCTTGGAAAGGATACATTTGAAAAGGTTGTAATCCATTGTCAAGAGTAACAATCTTCACATAGTTCTTTGCAAAATATACAGGATCTTCGTTACACTGAACAAATTCTAAGATTTGTTCTTGGGTAAATTCGATCGGTGTATTTGCCTTTTTTAATAACGGATTACCAAGATATACATCACTCACAATAAAACTCCTTAATCTTCTACATAAATGAACGAAGCACTGGCAGCAGTAATATTAGATGAAGAAGAAATTACTGCAGTCAGATAACTGTTAGGTGGAACATGAATACCAATAGAGGTCAAATCAACATCAATAGTATCACCATTGGATACATGATATGCAGCAACTGGTGGTGTTGATTGTGCTGACAATGTAAATAATCCAGTGCTATTCTCAGTGGCATACAAGGATGCGTTGAAATCAGTTTGAGTTGTCCACCTCATATTATTTGCGAATGTTGGATTCCAGAACAGACGAATCACTGCTGGGTCACCAGTCGTATTCACAGAACCAGTCAGTCTCTTAGGAAGAAGGTCTCTGGTGTTAATCTTGCCCTGATAGATGAGTTTATTCTTAAGAGTAACAAGATGATAGAGAGAACCAGGAGAGTTCATCGCATCTGTTCTCGTTGCAGTCACAGAATAAGGAAGTCTGGTTTGTTCAACGAGTCCCTCAACCGCACCCATAAAAGATGCGCCTCTGGTTGTAACTACACCAACACCACCACCCAGATTTGCAGCAACATATCCAATCTTCAATGATGGATTGTCTAGGTGTGGATGTTCATATTTGTTTGAATAATGTTCATGATGGAAGAACATCATGTCGCCATTGAGAGGATTCTCAATTGCATATCGCATCTCACCAGCACCCAACCAACGAAAGTTGATCTGATATACATTCAGTTTAGATGGGTCTAGTGTAACTCCAGAATATCCAGTGCCATCTAGTTTATCCAAATTGAACTCTTCCTGTGGTGTCCAGTATTCTGTCTGTGCTACACCAGTCTGTTTGGTTGTTGTAGTATAAGTTATGGTCGCAGTACTGGTCATTGTGAATGCACCAGCTTGAGCTCCGAGTGATGTTGCTAAGAATGAAATCTTTGCTTGGTCATACTCTTCAAGATACAAGGCATTAAATAATGATTGCAATCTTAATTTTTGGGAAAGTTGTGCAAGGTTTGCAGCAAGACTTCCACCATTCAAAACTATGGGAGTGAAAGCAGTGCCATTAAGAGTAACTGTTACAGTACCATCTGCAAGTTCAGTAAAAGCAAACTGTTGGATATGTGCTTTACCACCATTAGCACGGAGAATACCAAACTTTCCGTTAGTATGAGCATATCCAATCTGAAGTGCCTGTTCCTGATTGAACAAACCTGCTCTCTGAGTAAATCCTACTGGGTTATTTGAGAATGATGCAGTGAATCTACACACCAGACCCTGACCAGGACGGTATCTGACGAAGTTTGTACTTCTAATAACACCATAAGAATTTGCGTCTGAACCAGCACTTACCTTAAATCTAGAATCACCATTGGTAGCAATACCACTGGCACTAAAAGTAAATGTCTCAAACTCTCTAGGATCTAAACCATAAACAGCATCACCTTGAATTTTTGGGGTGAGGGGAACTGCAATAGTTTCTCCAAATGCAGATTCTCCACAAGCACTTGGACTAATGATTTGTCCATACTCATCAGCACGAAGATAAACCTCATGCAGGGTTCTTTCCTGATTTAAATAATCTTGTGTAGTTTTATTCCACTGTGCCATTAGTCACTCCAACTTAGTCTTTCTGGGCGATACCTTTGAGAACTTTTAATATTTAAAGAACCAGATGTTACTGGGTAAATATTGTGAACAATAGCACCTGGATATTCTCCTTGAAGTTGCTCTGCAAGTTCATTCTTAGAAGGTATTCTTCCTTCAATCTCAAGTCTATATATTTTCCCTTCCCAAACAATGTCTGCGACAAACTCTTCCCCAACTGGTTGTGATTGTTTAGATTCATTGCCAATATTTAGAGTTCCATTAAAGTCTCCATTAATGGTAACACTTTCTGATAAAAATTCTTTGAATGATTTCATTTTAGTTACAGTTCCAACGACGGAGGGCTTTGTTAATTCTTGAATCAGGATCTCTTGACGTTTCTGCAGAAGTTAATTTTGATTTCATTCCCCTCATTCTTCTACAAAACGACTTTCTTCTGTTTGCTCTTTTTCCGGTTGGATTTTTTTCAGTTACTGCAGTTTGCAACTTTGAACCTGGATTTTCTCTACGATAAGCATCCACTGCTTTTTGACTTAAACCATCAGTTTTATCCTTGCGGTTTACTGATTGCCAATCTTCAGTTTGTAAGAACTGTTCTCCTGGATTGTAATCAGATACATGATAGGATTGAACTTTTGCCCCCGGATATACCTTTTCAATTTGATCCTGAACATCTTTTCTGCTTGGAGTTTTTATATGCGGAAAAAACATTTTAATACCATAATATTTTCCCCTCCAAGTTAAAGTTACTAAAAGAAGATTACCCGTTTTTGCTGGCAGTCTTACTGCTTCGCTAATACTTGGTGTTTTAATAATATCAATAACGTGAGCAAATGTGTTGCCATTAGCATCTTCGATAGAAACCAATCCTTCCAACTCTTGTCTCCAATTGGAAAACTCTTCTTTTTTTGTACTATTTCCCCAGTTTGCAGCACCGACTCTTCTACATTTGACTAAAGCACCAGATGCATACGCAGAAGGCCATACTTTATAGCGAGATTTGACTTTTTTATAACAAGCATCCTTTTCACCTACTGCTTCGTTAGTTACATAATCTGCGGCAGTATCAATATAATCTGCAGATTTTGTGATTTTAGATTGAACCCATGCCTCAAGATTTCCTTCACCCCGTTTACCCATTTTCTTTTCTAATCTCTTAGTAGCATTTTTAATAGTTTTCAATTCAGAACGAGCCATGGAAAATTCGTTGTCTTTTTTAGTTTCCTCAGTTGTCACGTTGATTGCTTTCCCTTTTCTATCTGGATTTGGATCTTGACGATTTTTGCGACGAAACGCTGCCTCCTCTTCGTCTTTAGAAAGTGCTTTTTTCATTTTACTTGAACCGCACTTTGGTTTAGTTGTTTGTCCAGGTTGCTTGGCACATGGTTTTCCTGCATATTTGCCACCCAGTTGAACCCAACCAGGGATGTCATCAGAAGAACGACTCTTGCTAAACCAGTCATGCAAAGAAGAATCACCACTCTTGTTTGCTTCATCAATCTCATCATGCTCACTATCTTTCATAAGTTTACCGGTGCTCATGACATGATATCCTTTTGGAATTGACTTGCATTTTTTATCCATAAAACAATAGTATTCACCTTTGGGGCAATTTTTCATTTGACTAGTTTGTATTTAGTTTCTTCGCCGTTTGCTCCTTTTACTCTTCCAGCACAATGTGCTTTTTGAGAAAATCCTTTTGGATTTGAGCAATCAATACTCTTTTTATATTTATCAGACCACTCCTCTTGAAACTGTTTAAATGTTTTCATCTGTTTTTTGTGAATGTTGTCTTAGCATTTTTGCCAAATCTGCAGTAGATCCAACAAAAAGAGCATTTGTAACATTAGTTGGACCTTTAGTAGTTTTTTCTTCTTCAACTTCTTTTAATTTTTTTTGAAGGTCCATCAACTTATCGGTTGCATCAGCTACATTTTTTATCAACTGTCCAGCAACCTCATAAGCTCTTGGCATTTCACTTTCTTGTGCCAATTCGAGGATTCCATTAATTGCTTCTTGACCTTTTTCTATCAGAGAATATAAATTTCCCCTTGTATACTCATAGTCTTTCTTAACATCTTCATTTTGAGATAATGATTTTAATTCTTTTTGTTGTTCTTTTATATTTTCAACCTCTGCCTCTACTATTTCTCCAGAAACATTAAATGTATCATTTAAACTATCAAATTTTTTTGTCATTTTCATGAGAATTCGCTACTAAATCCAAAATCATCTCCAACTTTAATTAATACATTATCTGCACTAGTTATTCTCTTAACTTCTGCACCTAAAACGTGTTTAGATGCCGTTGTTTGATCAGAACCTCTAACAACAGTTAGAATATTTCCATTTTTAGAATCAACATACATTTCTTCATCATCAATTACAATATATGTATTTTCTGGAATTGAAGATGCATCATTAACTGTTACCAGAACCTTTGATGCAGTGATGTCTTCGCTTAGAATTGTGGTTACAGTGCCAGTATAATTTTTAGTTGCTCTTGGTTCTACAGAGTAAGTGAGATCTCTTGAACCAGTTTTTGAATCTGGTCCAGAAGAAGATGCTGCAACATATCCAATAGAAACTTTTTTGATAATATCTGAAGATGCTGATTGGACGGGTCCAAAAAGATAAGTTTTTGCAGTAAATCTTAAAGTATAAATGAGTACTCTTCTTGTACTGAAGTCTCCTTCATAATCATCGGACATTGTTATACTGTCCAATACTACAGGTATGTCTCTTTTTTCGTTAATTGATTTGACTAAATTTACTGTCATATTATATGATGGTTGAAAATATGGTAAAATTTGCTCCACAATTTGAAGCATATCATCATTCAATTTAGTCATGATACTAAGTTCAAACTGCATATTGTATGGGACTGGCATGTATAACTTTTTTTCTTTAGTTTCGTCAGATGCCAGCTTAGTTAAAAAGGATTGAGTTTGAGTTACTTTTCTTCCTGGATCGTAATTTAATCCAATAAATTCAAATGACATTCTGGGTAGACTCATTTGAACTGGTTTATTTAAATCAGGAGACTGTTCTAATCTTGCCAAAAACTTTTGAGTTGGTCCATACGCAAGAGGAACTTTTATTACACTAACGGAATCATCAGAACTATCCGTGTGCTTAATATTAATATTATTAAAAAGAGAACCAAATGATACGATAGTTCCTCTCAATATTTCGTTATAAAAATACTCAAACATTTTAATTTTTTAAAAGTACTTATTAAACCTATTAAGTGTATTTATACTATGGCATACCAAAAGGATTTTTTTCATTAAAATCTATAATTTGATCTGCCTCTGATTCTATACTGTCATTTTGTGCAAAAGTGTCATTTATGTCATCGGTGTTTATAATTCTAATTGCTCTACTTGCACCACTTTCAGAACCAACTAGTGTTTCTCCAGCAAGGAAAGATCCAGAGACAATAGAAACCTCCAATACATTTGTTGTAGAGTTCCATGATTTAACTCTTGCTGTTGTATTACTATTAGATCCAGTTATAACTTCATTAAAAACATAAGTTCCAGCACTTCCAACATTTGGAGATCCTATTGTAATAGTTGGTGCAACACTATATCCAAGACCGGCATTCGTTATGTAAATTGCAGTAACTATGCCCGCACTAGTAATGTATGCGGATGCTATTGCAGATGCTGTAGATACTCCAGATTGAAATATTTCATTAGTAAAAGTAACGGTTGGTGGTGAAGTATATCCAGAACCACCACTTGTTACGGTAATAAACCCAACTATACCATCTCCAATATATGACGTTGCAGATGCTCCAGAACCACCACCACCATAAAATTCAACAGATGGTGCAACTGTATATCCAAATCCCGTATTTGCAATTTTAATATTCTGAACTTTTGACTTGTTGGTATTTCCATAACAATCTACTAATCCATCGATCAATGTGGCAATTCCAACTGCAGATACTCCTCCAAATGGTGCAGACGAAATGGCAACCCTAGGTACAGAAGTATATCCATTTCCTCTATTTGATATGGATATTAATCTAACTCCACCATCAACAATACTTAAAGATGCGGTTGCTGTGGAAGCAGAACCAACCAAAGTTAATGTTTGAATATATCCTTCATCTACAAGATTATCATCAATTTCATCAACATTAGTATCGAGAACTTCATCTTCATAACGGAATAATTCACATCTCAACTCATAAACATAATTCTTTTTGAGTTGATAAAAAGGACTTTCGTGCTCAACAAATTTAATTTCAAATAACCTATCACCAAGAGGAAAATATATTAAATCACCTTCTTTAGGTCTAGTTGATAATTGAATGTTTGGTAAGTTTTTTATCAAAGGCGATATATAGTTTTCAAATCTTTCTCTTGATATTGTTAAGACAAGATCATCAGATGGTTGAATACCAAACTTGGACATCAATGTTCCCTGACCCTCAAATCCATCATATGTATTCACATATGCTTCAATTGGATATGCATTATTAAATTTAGATTCAACTACTTCTCTTATTACACTATTGGTTGTTAAATATTGCCTTGGAATGTAATAAACATCAACTCCATACATACGAAGTTGTTCGTTAATTAAATCTTGTATTAATCCTTGTTCTGATTGTGTTCCTTGTTGGAAAAATGGGTTAAGCATATCATCCTATCATGTCTAATGGTGGAAGTTCATAATCTGTTGACATTTTTTCCATTAAACTATCAAGCTCTTTTTGGGCGTCATCATATATTTGTCTCCCATTAAGTTCTATTCCTCCGGGAAGTTTAACACCTTGAAACTTAATAAGATTTTGTCCCCATTGTTTTTTGATTAGTATTGTTAAATACTTCTTTAAAAATGAATCGTTCCAAACTCTAGAAAAATCATTTGGATCTAGAAGTCTCCAACAATCTATAACTAAATAATCATCTACATTCACGCTATCCCAATCAATATCGAGATACAATCTATCCATTCTTCTATTGAATCTTATTTGCTTTTCCGTGTTAAGTAAAAAGTCAATATCTTCTAGATATGTTTTAACCATAGAATATGTTAGAATTTCTGTAGTTCCCCAATAGTAAATGTCATTGAGAAAAAGTTGATATTTAACACTAAACATATTATTCGTTGTAGTGTTAGAACCATCAAATCTAAATATTTTATTAATTCCAATGACGGATGGTGGAATTTGTAAATAATTACTATTTTCTGTGTAAGAAAAAGTAGTAGAAGTTCCTACTATTGTTGTGGATGCTGTTGTTGTAGCAATACCTGCGGATGAAGTCCCTTTACCTCTATCAATATCTGCTTGGGTTATTTTATATTTTAAGTATACCTGAGACACTCCATCAAAATGCCTTTCATTAAAAAACTGAAGTGCATCATCAACCAAATCATCAATTTGTTCATCAGCAACATTAATTTCCAATACTGGGGCACCAAGCTGTCTTTTGCAATAATCAATTAATTCTTGTTTGGTGGATGGTTGTGCCATTTATATAATCTATTCCTTTTAGTATTTATGGTTCATTTTGAATCACTAACCAAACTAATCAAAAGATTTTTAATTTCGCTAAGATCTTCTTTAATATTGGAAACTTCATTCTCCAAAGATTTCATTCTACTTGCATTATCTTCTTTAATTTTTTTATTCTTTAAATAACTTTCATATCCGTTCATATCTTTGTTTAAGATAGCATTAGTTTTTTCATCTCGCAATAATTCTGAGCGACCTTCAATTTTTAAATAACCCATATCAAGCAAGTGCAATAACTCTAAGATCTTTTAAAACTGGTGGAGATGCTTGGTTTGAACCATATGGATTTATTTTTATACTATAGAAGTTAAATGATGGCAAATCAGAAACTGTAAATTCATATTCAACAAACTCTGAATTTAAATTTTGTTCTGTAGAAACTTCTGATTTTATTTTCTTATTATCTGAAGTTCCATCCGCAATTCCAGTTGCTGAATATGTATATCCTGGGAAAGGATAATATATAGAGGTATCTTCTCTGCTATTTTTAATTGCGTAAGAGACTCTTAAATCGCTGGAAGAGTTTATAAAAGCAGAGACAATTACTTTTAATGAAGTTGCAGGAAGTTCTAACTGTATATCTTTTGAAACATAAACAAAGGAAGATGGATCTTCTAGTATAGAAGAAACTCTATTATCAGTCGCATAATTTTGTATTGGATTATTGATCCTATGCGTAACAAATTGAAGGGAAGTTCTATCCAAGTCAACTACAGGTGAAAGATAAAGGTCAGTGGTTGATAAATTTAAGTTAACTGTTACTGATTTATTTGCCGGAAGTTGACCCAATCTTTCAGTTTCATTTACTTTTGAACAAACTATTCTTGGTGATGTAAAATAATTTGGCTTTCCTAGTTCTATACTTGTAAATCCTAAATCAACAAAGGATGTTTCCTGACCATCTACACTTGTCCCAGTCACTGTACGCATTTCTGCTGTCATAAATGTTCCGTTAACTTGCATTGTTTGAATACTTGGAACAACATATTCATATTGAATATTTTGCGAAGCTTTTACTATTGGTCCTCCAGTAGACATAGATTCATTTGCGTATAGTTTTGGATATCCAGTTCCCACACTCCTATCAACCTGACCATATGGCAAATCTGCTGTCTTACCATTTTGTGTTGTATTTATTTTTATTGTATAATAATCCAATCCAATCGGATCCACCACCGTTGCATCTTGAAGAGTGTGTGTAGTATTAATTCTTCTTAAAGATATTCCATTTAATTCATATTTGTAAATTGGCGTTCCTTCAGAATATGTGAATGATAATGTCTGATCAATTCCTCTTGTAATTCCTGTTAAAGAAGTGCTTGTAGTGCCTTCGTAGGAGATTATTTCACTACCCAATAAAATGTATCCGGGATTTGTTGTACCAACTCCAACATTTTCAAAAGTTGCAAAATTAGAAATTTGTTCTGATGGAACAACAATGTCTGCAGTGGAAGAACTTGAATATTCTGATGATAACTTTGTTGGATTTATATTGGTAAATACATCAGATATAGTTACCTGATTTTCGCCGGCGTGCATTCCATGATTATTATGATTTACTTTGATGTGCAATCCATCATTTACTACCGAAATTCCTCCAGATAAAATTGTGACATTTCCACCAACTGTAGAATTTAAATCTGTAGAAATTCCAGATCCATTAATAAACCTAACAGTATTGCCAGCACCGGTTACAAATTCCCCCTGCACGTTGTCAAGAACTAACTCATTTATTCCATATAAATTAGAAACGGACAATTGCAAATTTCTACCTAAAGTTTCAGAACCCAACTGTGATACTGATAAAACATCGCCAACAGAATATCCATTTCCACCACTCAATATAGTTGCTGCAACAGCAACTCCATTTGTTATTGTAATATTAGCAGTTCCATTTGAACCACTTCCAGTAATATTTGTGAGGGAAACATTATTGTAGGTCTCACTTCCAGAAGACGGAGTATAACCAATTCCTGAATTAATTATGTTTAAATCTCCAGTTGCAATGCCTGAAGATGAAATATAATTTCCAGTTGCATTGCTACCATATTGAAAAACTGTATTGCCAAACTTAAAATCTGAATCTTGAACCGTACTTCCAAGGCCGACTCTTATTAATCTAGAATTAAACTCAAGAGGATTTGATAAAATTTTCTGTTGAGTGTTTCCCGAAGATAAGTCTGGATTGAAAAATGTTATATTTCCTCTATCTGAAGTAAATGCTGCCCTATTTAAAGAAAATTTGAGATCTTCATAAGGACTTTCATTCCAAGTCAATGAATTTTGCGACTTAAATAATCCTCCCGATATTGGTTGCTTAGTAACTACAACTTGAGTTGATTCAGCAGAATTTAAATTAGTTACATCTATTTCACCCATCTTTGATACCCAAACATTATAATTGTTTGATTTTGAAGTTAGCACAATAGCATGATATTTTAATCCTTCTAAAAATATTGGAGAAGGAAAAGTTACTCTAGTTGCAATAGATGCATCATCACTTGTTGAAACTTGTGATGGCGTCAATTCAACTTCACTAAATGGATATATTGCTTTTTGAGATGGAAACCCAAGTTCCATTGGTCTAAGTTCAATCGACACTGGCAATATATTATCTTTAGTTGAAAAGTATAAATCAACAGAAGTTATAAAACTACCTTTTTGATGATCTATGTAAAATGACTGAGCTAACGGATCTATGAGTCTCATTTTTATTTTTAGTTCTTCTTATTATTTATTTGAACATTACTTATTTCTTCTGTTGTTGTTGTTTCTGCTCCTTGTAGGTTGCTTAGAACTTGTAGGTACGGATACCGCTCGGGAGACGGGGGGTGAAGGCGGTGCTACTGGCGCGGCACGGGTCGTAGCTGTTTCTGGATTAATCGCCCTACCAGTAACCGTAGTGTTAACCGTGCTTGCCCAGGAACTATTATTAATAGCTTGTGTAACTCTAGCAACTACGTTTTTATCCATCCCCTGTTCAATCTTCTGTATTAAATTAGGGTTAATACCTGCTGTCTTTGCTATTTCTTTTAATCTAGTTGCAGCAGCGTTGCCGATTTTGGCGGTGCCCCAGTTAAAATAAGTCGTTGTTGGTGTTGGTGCTGCCGGCGGTTGTGGTTGTGACACAGTCTCCCCGGGACTGACGTCAGGCCGCCTCTCTGAGATGATCGTGATCGGCACCCCTTCCGACTTAGATGGCCGAGATGGAGGTGGTGGTGGTGGCGGTGGTGGTTCTACATTAATCTTAAATTCTCTGATCATAGTCAAAGTGACCAAAGATTTTTTAATAGTTCCTTGTGCCAGATATTTTTCTTGAGCACTTGAATTGGTTACTCCAGAAATTTGAGCGTTGGTCTCACTATCTGTTAATCTAAAGATTGCGGTCTGTGTATTGAATTTTGGATTGACCTCTTGCTTTGGATCTGGAATGAAAAAAGAACCAATAATATTGCCAATATTATCCGTATGTAATCTGATATTAGTAATCTTTGCCTGAGCTCCACTAGCCTGACCTCTTAAAATCATATCTTTTGCCACATATCCATAATATTCACCTTGTGGTTGGTTGGACAAACTATACGTATCTACATTAAGTATTGTTGATGATGCTCCATATTCGGTAGGTAAAATTTCATTTGGATTATATATATTTCTTTCATAGACCTCCGATGGGCTATTAAAATCACCATACTTATGATTAGCTTGTGCAACTCTAAATTTTATTTGCGGATTATTTGAGGTTGCAGAATCATCAAAACTACCTATAACAAGCTCTCCAACTTCAAATTTGCCAGAAGTCATAGATATCTCAAGTAATTTTGGTATTATATAGGATTTTACATCTCTAGAATCAAAAAATGCATAATGCAGTGTGTTTGGTGTCAAACCTTTTGCAGTAAATTGAATATTTCTAGACCTACAAAATAAAGCTTTATCTGCAACAACTGATGTGGACCTACTTAATTCCTGTTCTCCAATAATCCATTGACTGTTTGCAGTGTCAAAAGTTACTGAGTTGTTAGATGCGGAATTATTTAATAACTGGGTTATAGTCTCTTCTGTAATTTGCTCAGAATCCAAGTATTTTAATACTTCACTAGAATCACTAGTCTCTTCAACCCAACTATCTGATGACGGATATAATGTCATTTTTCCTTCATAAGATACCTTTGAATATGGACTTACACTTACTGTTCTAGTTGCATATGGTTGTTTTATATAATTTTCTTCAATATAATCAAGTGTAATCAATTGACCTGTTCTTTTAGCGCCTGCTCCAATTAAATTTGTATCTGTTGAAAAATCTGCATTTAAATTTGGATTATTACCAACTCCAGGTAAAGAATTAGTTGCTAATAATAAATCTAATGAAGTTACGTGTTCTTGAGATTTTAACTGCGATTTTTCAATATCTATTGAATTTCTAAAAAATGATGAGATACTTTGTGAAGTTTTACTTTTAAAGTTATCCACAAAAAATCCAGATTTAAATCTATCTAAACCATTTTCATCTATGATTTGTAAATTTGATGTATTAGTTTCTAATAATGAAAGTGTTGTATAATTTTCAAGATTTTCGATTCTAGTTTCAAGTCTTCCAATATCAGACATTCTATATCTTTTATATTGATTTAGATTTAATTTAGAATCATTAACGTTAAACAAATATGGAGGATGTGTTATGGTTGCTATTTCTAACGAATCTTCACTAATAATTGGTGGTATTGGAATATCATCAGAAATTCCTTCTGTAACTTCGATTGAACCTCTCGAATCGACAGAAATTTTATCAATTCTTGGGAGATAGTATGAATAATCTAAGAGAATTGATTCATCAGATGCCAAAACATTAGAAGCAGAATTTCCTTGTTCTGTAAAAGATCTGGATAAAAACTCAAATGGAGATCTAGTAGAAACACCTGATGTAGCATTTGAAACTCTTGGTCTAATATCCAGAATGTCAGATTTTCTTAATGTAATATTTTCCGATACTGTTCCAATTTCAGAGTAATCAAACTGATCATATGAATTTATCGTTGTTAAGTCTCCAGTATCTGAAGATGAAAATCCAGCAGACTCAAATATAACTCTAATTTTTCTTGTAGGTGCTTTTCTATTTGAATATCTAACTATTTTTGAATAATCGTAAATGGTATCCTTTTGATTTCTTTCTAACGCAAATGATGCCGTTATATTTTGATCTCCAATGTCAATAGATGATATAGAAGCTTTAATCCCAGACTCTTCAAAAGTTATAACTTCCCCAACAATAAAGGGCACTTGGTTAGTATCAGCAAACTCAATAACTGAATCATCAATTTTTCCAATATAAATTGCCTTAGAATTGCTTAAACTACCTACAAAATGCTCTCCAATCAATAAGTCTCCGGTTTTATTAGTTGGACCATTTAAACTAGATAAAGTTAATCTTGGAGTTTTTGGATTGCTACTTGCATCCGAACTTTCAAATATTCCATAAATTTTAGTAACTTCGGGTTCTAAGAGACATATTTCTCTATCCTGAACTCTGGTTCCATATGGATAACCAGATTCTCCATATATCAAACCATCATTTAAAGTAGTAGATCCTGTTCCAGAAGCGGAATAAATTGATTTATCTACAATTATTGATTTTACTTTATTTCTATTTTTTATCTTTGAAGTGACGTTGGTTTTTCTTAATGTAGCTGTAAGTTTTGCTGGACCGTCTGCAGAAAGTCCACTTATTGTCAATGAATTTGAATTTATTGTAAATTTATCTACAGTTAAAACTTCTGTTGCACCATCTTCTCTTGTTAATGTATATCTTTCTTCGTCAAAAGGAAGGAAGGTTTCATTATCACCTGATATTTGAGTAATTGAATTTGATACAATATTTACATAATACTGCTTTCTTATAGTTAAGTGGGAATTTGTTAAGTCAACTTGTGAAATATATTTTTTGGGAAATTTTGTATATAAAGTATTATCTACAGAACTTTGTAAATTTGTGCTTAGAATTCTAAAATCTGATGGTGAAATAGAGACTGATGGAAGATTGCCATCACAAATCCCAGTAACCGATGTTACACCACTAATTGTTATTGATCTATTTGATATGACGGATTCAATCTTTGCAAAAGAAATGGTCGATAATCCTGCATTAGTATCTGTAAACGCCACTATGTTTCCTATAGTAGCTACGCCAACAAAATTAAAGTCTAAAGATGTTACTGTGCTAATTCCACTAGAAGCAGATGATATTGCAACTTGTCCAATATTTTTTGATGTTACTAATACGGTATCAGCAGTAAATGTATAAGCAGATCCAACTATTCCATAAATCGATTTTACGTCACTAGTTCCATATTGCCTTACTGTTCTAGTTACTCTGCTATTTTCAATATCATCAAAAATAAGTTTTTCACCTAGAGAAAACCTACCTTTTATATCATAAACAGTTAAAGCTACTCCTGCGGAAACATCATATCTTAAAAATCCAACAGCACCACTCTCTTTTCCCCTTACATGAGTCGGTGTGTTTAAAGTTATGGGTTCATTTAGTGATATTTCTGTGTAAGTATGAAGATCATATAGAGATATATCCCATTGATTTTCGTCTTGGTTTGAAGTTGCATATGTTCCAGATTCTAAAGCAAAATCATAAACTCTAGCAAGACCAATTTCCTTTCCTGGTGCCAATGTTTGCAAGGATCCAACTCTAGAATCTCTAAGGCTTACATAATAATCCGTACCAATTCCAATATTCGGAGATCCATAAACCCTATTGAGAGTATATGTTGGACCGGTATAATAATTTAAACTTTGTCCTAAAAGACTATTTGTATTCCTTGGTTTTTCAAAATCAATTAATTGTGTTCCAATAGATTCAACTTCATATCCTTTCACATAAGCTTTGAATGGTGATACTGAATATAATCCAATATCATCAGACGGAACTTGATTATTATATGTTAATTGATTTTCTCCAAATACTCCATTATTTCCCTTTAAATCATTTAAAGAGTTTAAAACTGATACATTTGGTGGTTTTACATAGTAATCACCAGACTCTTCATAAGTTCTTCTTGCAAATTCTTGAGAAAGAATTTCATATTCTGGCGTTTTTTCTATACTTACAACTTGCCCATCAAGAACTTGCATCAATTCAACAAAGTTCTCTTCATTTGTTGAATCAAAAGGCACTTGTTCTAATTTTAAATAGATTATAAATCTATCGGCACCTGGAGCAGAATAATTACTAAATCCTTGAGAATTGTCGAATAGGTCGGAATCGTCAAAAGCAGTTCTTATACTTTCATATACTCTAAAACCAACTCTTGCTGATGGATTTGGAATATATGGATTTAAATATAAAACAGAAGTTGGTACTGATATAAAATGACCTCTAACAAAAAATACACCCTCCTCAAGAAAGACTGAAGATCCAACATAAGTGGATTTAACAGTTGCAAAAGATTCTCCACTAGAAAAAGAAATATTAGAAGGTTCTACTTCATCAAATTCTAAAGTACTTGGATCTATAAAAGATGTATCGTATTCATATATTAAATTCTCTCCAGATAAAAATGTTTTTTGATCTGGATTATCTGGACTAGGTGATATATAAGTCACAAAAATAATTGGATTTTCTCCAGTATCTTTGGCAGTCAAATATCCATCAACTTTGGCAAGAACTCTACTATTCTGCCCTCTTATTGTCAAATCAGTAAAGTTTTGAAAATAATAATCTGAAGGAATTCCCTGAAAAGTTTTTTCTAAAACAACTGTAGATAAATCGTTTTTAAAAAGTATGTTTCCCGGAATAACAATAGAACCATCTTTAAAAATATGACTTCCGAAGGTTTCAATTTGATTTTGTAATATTGATTGTAATGTTGTTAATTCTCTTGCCTGGACGGGAAACCCTGGTTTAAATAAAACTTTATAACTATCACTTATCGAAGAAAAGTCATCAAAATATGGAGAAATGTTTAGATTTGTTTCTTGTGGCATGATTTTTTAGAATTGCAAAATTACTTTAATATCTTCTTTTTGATTTATAGACCTAGTAATTGATGGTCTGTTGTCAACATAAATTATATTACCAGAATATTTTTTAACCTCTGGGTTTGAAACTCCATTTGTAAATGACTGTCCAAGGTAGTATGTTCTATTATTTATTGAAGTTGATAAGCCAGTAAATGCATCGTCAATTGTTAAAGTAACACTTCCCCCAATAATATTCAGATTTCCATCTCCAGTTGGTGAACTTGTAAATCTGTTTAAGTTAAACCCATATGATGGAGCATTATTTTGGGATCCATTAGTATTAAATCCAACCAATGATTTGTCCTGCCAATACTTTAATACTCCTGTTGTTGAATCGTAAGAAATAACCCTACCAACAGCAGTTACTCCAGTTCCTATTGTTTGAGTGAATCTAGAATCTGCAGTAAAAACTGCAGATTCTAATCCTGCACCTGTTAATTTTAATGCGTATACGGCACTTGCCTTTGCATCCGAAAGTAAAGTTGTAGTTTGACCAAATATTACTGGGTTTTCTACAATTCCAACTCTAGCAATTTGATTTCCTGTAACAAAATCCGGATTTGTCGCATCATTATCAATTCTAGAGTAAATTAATACATTTTTTGCCCCGAGTTCTCTATAAATATCTGCTCCATGACCTCCTTTAGGTGGAATGATAACATCAAAAGTTGGTCTAGTAGATCCAGTAGGTGCTCCCCCCGATTCTAAATCTACACTGCCATATGTATATCCAGAACCACCATTTGAAATAGTAATAGATTCTACTTTAGACTCACTGTTAACAACTATTGTTGCCTCTGCCCCGCTACCATCACCCTTGATTGGAACTTTTAAATAAGTTCTATCTGCCGTTCCAACTCCAACACCACGATTTGTAATAGTTATTATTTTTATTTGTCCACTAATAGATGCATTATTTCTAACTGATGCATCTTCAGTATTTGTTTCCCAATCTCTGGGTACAGGTATAAAGTTTGTGGAGTCAAACTTTATAATATCATTCGGTTTTATAGTATAAAGGTATTTCCAAATATAACCATCGCCACTATCTCCAGCACCTCTTGGTTCTAAATCGGTAAAAGTTGGTTCATCTAAAGATGGTTTTCCTGTTGGATTGTCGGGATCAATGCCATTGAAAAGACAAACGTAAACTTTATAATCTCGATTTACTACAAAATAATTTGCATCATATAAACTTATTGCCCCAGATGGTTTTGATGGTTTGCTAGAACTAATATCATGACGGTACATGTCATAAATTGTTCCAGAAGTCCATGTTGTCTTTTTGACAACTTGCTTTACATCACTACTATTAATTTTTTTCAATGCAATCATAGTATCCCAATAATCATTTTCCTGCTCAAAACTATCTCTAGGAGATGGCGGTGTTGTATTCCAAGTAGAACTATAATCTGTTGCATTTGGAAGTCCAACAAATGCATAATAAGAATTTGTGTCTGAAGTAGCTGCAGACACAAAGTTTTTGGCATTCAAAATTCTAAGTTGATCAGTTATAATTGCAGACATTTTTTAGGCTTTTTATTTATTTATTAAGTATAATTTAGATATTTCAACGGATTTGATCTTTCCAAAATTGGAGATGTTGAAATACCAACCAAACCATTGTTATATACTGTAAAAGATTTTGTGTTTGAAGATCTAGAAGGGCAAGAAATTCTTCCCCAACTATATTCTCCAAAAAATTCACTATTACCAATTCCAGATAAACTATTATAATCTGATACACTAACAACAACCTGTGCAACGTATGTAACACCAATACCATATGCGGATGTCTGCGCTATCGATACGGAAGCAACTTCATAAACGTTATCAATAAAAGTAGAACCAATCGATAATACAGAACCATTGGAATATATGGATGTAACACCATTTCCGATGTTTGAATTAAATACTACAAAATAATATCCAGTCTGTATTCCACTTACTGTTATTGCGGTCCCTACAATCGTAGAATCTCTCAAATAAGAATCTTCTGGAATTAATAAATCAAACACGATTCCAGTAGATGCTACACCAACGCTAGTTGTTCCTACACCAGAAACAATTCCAAAGTCGCCAGAGTATGATATTAACTCAATTTCTTCAATAACTGGTGATGGGGATTCAATAAGAACTACTGGCGGATTACTAGTTGTATAACCAGTACCTGCAAATGAGACCATTACGGATGAAATAGAACCACCAGAAATACTTGCTGTTGCTGTTGCTCTTTGAGTGGTTCCTAGTCCAACAGGATTTGAAATAGTAACTGTTGGAGTTGTTGTATATCCAACTCCCCCATCACTTATTACTATTGAGGAAATAGTTCCAATTCCAGAGACAACTGCGGTTGCTGAAGCTGATACTAAAGAATCTTGGGAGATTATTTTAATTTTTTCTTGGAAAGATGCCGTAATATTTTCCCTATCACTATCAAAGAAAGTTTTTACATTTTCAACAAATATTTCTGTAGATGCAACAGAAACTGGTTGTATTATATTGGATAGTGGATATATTCTGGGTTCATAAATGTCTCTATCTTTTCCTATAACTTTTCCATTTACAAATATATCAGATCTCTGTCTACACCACTTTAAAGGTCTTTCATAATTTTCATCATCAGCGATTCCATAACCAAAATAAGGATTTGTATTGAAAGAATCAGTTGCATTTACCTCATGAACAAACCTAGTTTTTTCATCATATTTTGTATTATTGTCTACTAATCTTACATTATCGCCAACTTTTATTGTTTCTAAAATATCAATATCAGCAACATCAACACTCCCAGTTCCTTTATAGAAAAGAATACTGCAAATATCTGTAGATTTTGGTGGTTCTGTAAATCTAATATAACTTCCACCATCAAATACGTATCCGGAATTTGGAACTTGTAAAATATTATTTACAAATACTAACAAAGTAGCATCCAAGTCTATTAAAGATCCTGGTTTTTTTTCTATGGATCTTTGTATTCCATTTATTTTAAGTGGGAATAATGTTGTAGTGCCATCAAAAAGATTTTGGATGGAATCAAATACTTCAATGTCTCCTATAGACCAACCATTAAATTTATCGGATTGAATTCTATCAACCGTAATTTGAAACTCTTCAAATGTGTATGAAGTGTCTGTTGGTATTCCTGCGGTTCCGCCAATAGAAACTGTTAAAACATCACCGAGACTATATCCATATCCAAGATTTCTTATTTCAAAATCTATAATACTAGATCCTTGACCAACAACAATGTCAATCTTTGCTTCAGTACCAACTCCAGATGAAGAAGAACTGTAAACCAATGGAATATTTGAATATGATAATGGAGAATCAAATATTACAATTGGTGAATTTGATGATGTGTATCCAAAACCTGGATTTGTTATGGCAACACTTACAACATTTCCGCCACTAATTGCTGCAGTTCCAATAAACTCTATGCTTGGAGTTCCTAAACTTGAAATTGCAACGCCAACATTAACAATTGTTTGAATTCCTACACGATAACCAGAACCACTATTACCAATACTTATTGAAGATATAGTTCCTAAACCGGAAATAATAGCAGTCCCTCCAGCAGCAACTAATGGCTGATAACCAAGACCACTAGTAGATCCAACAGAAACTATTATTCCACCAATAGGAAGATTTGAAGTTCCATAGTCATATGCTGCAGAAATTCCAGTTCCAACAAATTGTATACTGGTTATTCCTACACTTTCTTTAAGTGTAAAACCACCTTCTATTGATATTGGAACAGTACTTCTTTGTGGTTCTTGTAAGATTTCATTAATTAGTATAATTGCATTACTTGTCGAAATGCCGTCAAGATCTACACCATTAGATTTAAGTGAAAATTCGGAAGAAATTCCATTAAACGAAGATGAAATATCATCAAAAACATAGTTATGTGAATATGCATCTGTTGAAGAACCAACAACACCAGATCTCATAAATGTTCTACCAGTAAAAATAGTGCGTGTTGTAATTCCAACCCAGTCTCTTTCATGTGGAGAATTTGTTGCAGTTCCAATTGGTGTATCTCCAGCTGGAGCAGTAGCAAAATTTATTTTGCTGTTTACAATATTATAATTTCCTTCAGTCTTAGTAACGAGAGATCCTTGAGTATGTGCTTGTAAAGAAGTTCCCATCCAGAATCTATCTACCAAAATTGTATTAGTAGATCCGAAACCAACAGATTTAACTCTTACAATTTCATCATCAATTCTGAGAAGATCCCCACCAATGATATCGCTCACACTATCAACTTTTAATTCATCTGTCGTAGTTAAAAGATTTTCGCTCAGTAGTGTAGTAACTGCTGTAGATACGAGTGGACTTTGAATGTTGTTGTCTAAGGTTACAAGAACTTTAGAGTTTTGATTCGTTGCAACTAATCTATGAATTGTTCCAAATCCAACTGAAGAGTCAAATTCAAATGTATTTGGGTTATATTTTAGTGCATCTTCTGCACTTCTAGAAAGTTTTATTGTAGAATCATTAACTTTAACAACGTAAACAGTTGGTGGTAATTTGTCCGTGAGTCCAATACCCGAAACTGCAGTTGAAGCAATACTTATTCTAACATTATTTGGATCGAATGTGTGATCATAAGATAATTTTTCACCAGTAACAAAGTAGTGATTTGGTATATTGATAGTATTATCATCAATATTCATTATTGCTGGGTTTTCTGGATCAAAGTATCTTTCAAAAATGGCAAATCCTTTATGGTTTAGATTAAATTGCCTCTTAATGTCTGTTTGTGTACCCTCATATGTACCACTTGTTGATCTAATGCTCGCACTATTTAATTCTATAAAAGTATTATCAATTAAGTCATTTTGCAATCCAATTGCATTTTGAAAAACTTTAACCTCAATATCTATAGAAGGGTTTGGTGTGAATAAAAGTCTCGTATATATGGACGAAATATCCGCACTAAATGTCCCCAATGATGAACCTGTATAGATTGGTGCATATTCGATGATGCTAACATCAGTGCCATTGTCAACAACCACAATTTCAGAAACTTGAGATTGGTTATTTGTGGTGTCATCAATGCTCACAATATAATATGAAGCATTATAAGAAGTATTAAGGTATTGTGCAACTACATTTGATGTTGGTGATCCGGAAGAAGAAATTGATGTATAATGCGAGTCAATTTTTCCTGTCCTAAGTGTCGTCGTTCCTACTCCCGTTGATGATGTAGTGTTTGCTATAGATACATTTAAAGTATTAATAATATATGAAACTCCAACACCAACATTTGGAGTTAATGTCAAATTAATAATATCTCCTGAATAATAAGCTCCATATGTTCCAATGCCAAAGGAAGCATTTGTATTAACTGAACTTATTAATTGTCCATACTCAGTCAAACTTATCTCAGAACCATTATGAACTAATAAAATTTCATTAGATTCGTAATAACTTCCATCAGTTCCGCCAATTTCAACAAGAACTTTTGCTGATGTATTCGTTGACGCAATACCAACAATAATATTTTCTGAGGTAGAACCAGATGGAATAATACTATTGGATGAATTGATATTAACAATATCTCCAAGAGCAAAAGTTCCAACCCCAGACAAAGTATCCTTTATATCGTATGAAATTAAACTTACATTAAAGTCATTTACTTCATAATCAACTGGGTAATAGTTTACATAAATTTCATCGCCAAAAATCTGAGCATCAAAATCTCCCATATCATTATTAGTATAAACTTTTGCATACTGATTCAGATAAACATTGTCGGATTTATTTAAAATAGAAACAAAATTAATTTGCCTATTTCCTGTGTATATTCTATCTTTTATAAATGCAAGTATTTTTTTGAAGGCAAAGTTATTTTTTCTATATTTTCCAACTGTTGAATTTTTATCAGTTCTTGCAACGTTATTAAAATCTAAACTTACATCATCTATTTTTAAAACTCTATTTCCAATAGATTGAATATAATCTTGGATAATCTTCGATTTTAAAATAATTTCATCAGATGCCTTATTTGAATCAAATTTAAATACCCTTTCCTTTGCAAGATCAAAGTTTTCAACGCATTCTAAATCGATAGTAGAATCAATATCTACAGTTACAGAAAGTTTACTTTCAGTTTGTTCCGTAGAAACACCAGATAAACTGGTATTTGATTCCAAAATTAAATCGCTAAATTGTTTAAAACCAGCAGTGTGGTTATTGGCATCAACCAGATTTTTCCACTTATCGTGTGGAACCTTTGATTTTATTGAATATGAAAAATTTTGGTAATAATCACTATCCTGTACTGCCTGCAGACTATCATTTAAGAATCCAGAATTTGTGTTCCAACCTTTTCTTACAATAGATGACGGTGAGATTTCATATATTGCGTCAATATTAGACAATGATGACTTTACTTCTGCATTAAGTCCTGAAGATTGACCTATTATGATGTCTTTTGGAGTAAATGAATCTATGCCAGAAACTCTTAAAGTATTTGAATTAAAATCCCACTCTTCAACAACACCTTCTTTTCCATTTGAAGTAGTTATTATTTCTTTTGGATAAAAATCTGCGGATTCTAGTTCAATATTAAATAATGGGAAAAATCTTTCTGGAACTATTTTTCCAAAAGAGTACTCTGGAGCATAATCTCCAGGAATTTCTCCATCTTTAAGATAACCGTTTAAATTAAAAGTAACTATTCCAGCAGCACCTCCAATGTTTGGATGTATGCCTGTTAATGTGAATAGTGCATAATTGTATGCAGATGAGTTGTATCCACGACCAGTAGATCCTAGTCCAACACTTGTACTTTCAATTAGAACCTTTTCGCCTACAGCAAATGGATAATCATCACCACTACTATAAGAAACTGCAAGACCAATAGTTACATCTTTAGTTGAACTATTAAAAGTGATAGAATTTATACCAATTCCATTTGAATTGTTAACTGGTATAATCTTTGGAATGTTTGATAATGAATTTGTATTATTGAGTATGGTCACAATACTATCACCAACTTCATAAGACAAATCAACTTCAGAAATAACTTTGTCTGTCAAAGAATCTATTACGATCAAATCTGGTGCGGTATTATAATATTTTCCTGCGGATGAAATTCCTATTTTTTTAAACTTGTTACTAACAGTTACTTTTAAATTTTGAGGAAGTTTTGCTGTTGGTCTTAGAGTTTTATCTGAATAAAACTCTAAACCAATATCATCAATTTGTATTTCTTTTACTTTTCCAATATTAGTTGTATTTACTTCTAATACTGCCCCAGATCCACTTACTGAAGAAATACTTGTTATACCTGGAAGTGATAGATAATTTCTACCTACAGATGTTATTCTTGTTTCATTTATCGATCCAGATGTGTTTGTAGATGTTGTTGTATATTTTAAAGATGCTTCGGTGGACAAGTATGAAGATTTTTCTGGATTTAATACTACATTATACGTAAAAGCACTTGTAGTAACACCTGATAGTGCAAAAACACCAGAGTAGATACTATCTGAGATTTTTAACTTATTATTTTCTGTTATATTTGATGAATCTAAAATTGGATTAGTTTTTAAAGGATTTTCTTCTTTATTAACTAAAACTAAAGTGTAATATAAAGATTCTGGAAATTCACTGTTTACATTAATAGTTACCTTTGCATTTGCATCTACGCCTATAGATCCTGTTTTTACTACATCAAAGTCATTTCCTGCCTTTGTTTTTTTGAATACGTCTACCAGATTTTTGTCATCATATAAAACAAAATCAAAAGATGATTTGCGAACTGACCCTTTTAAATACGATAAGGAAGAATCTGATACATCAAAAGTTACAGTTTGATTTTTAAATAATGTAATTGGTGGATTTATTGGTGATATTGTTCCCAAAGATGCGCTAGTTATATCAATACATATTGGATTTAATATAGTTGAATCATAATAAGTTGTAGAAAGTTTAATTTTATTATTATCTATCTTTACAACATAATAAATTTGGTTGCTAGTTAATCCACCGGATGGAGAAGTTGATGTGTAAATAACTTTTTGTCCAGTATAATATCCGTGGTTGTTAATTGTAATTGTATTTGTTGACGTGTTAACATCACCTGATACAAAATCTCTTGGATCAATTACAAGTCTATTGTTATATTTGTTATATTTTATTGTATGTGAAGTAGATACTCCAGAAATACATTCAACTCTCACTACATCATCTTTAGAAAGACCATGTGAAGATGCTGTAGAAACTGTTACTAGATTTTTACTAACATCTCCAGTAATAACTTTTTCATAGTTAGTAGTAAAACTATGAATAGATCCAATACCAATACCTGTAAAATACAGAATATCTGTAGTAACACTACTATCAATACCCACAAAAGAACCAACCGAGTTCAATCCAACCCTATTTGTGGCAATACCAATTAAGTTTTCATTTATTTTTGCAGCATATACTATTTGATTCTCAGTTAATTGGAAAGAAGATACTCCGTCCGTTGAAACTGATATTGGATTTTCATTATCAGAACTATATGTTAGCGAGTCTCCAGTTTCTAGTCCATGGTTTAAAAGATATATTGATCTTGTTGGAATAAACAATGAAGTTATTCCAGTTCCTGGATTTGAAAATGTAATAGTTGTGCCAATTCCAACTCCATTTAAAGTTCCAAGACCAACGGATTCGCTTGGATTAAAATAAATTTGTTGCTGTCTTTTTTTACTGTATTCTGCTAAAGATGAGTCTAATACAGCGCCGAAAGTAAATTTTCTTGGATTATCGTATAAAATAGTTGATGATGAATGTGAACTTCCAACTGTACCATCTATAGATCTTTTAACTAAAATCCTATTAGATCCTGTATCTATAGACAATACTTTTACTTTTTCAGACCCTATTGTAAAAATATCATTTTCTATTGTAGTTGGTGGTATAGTAAAGAGATTGAAGTACGTAACAATTCCCGTTGCGCCTGTAGTTCCAATACCAGTAGATAATAATGCAGTTTCACTAGTTACGCCAATTGAATATAAATTTGAAATATATGTCGATAATGTACTAAGACCCGTTATATTGACAATATCTCCTGTTACTAAATTGTGAGGAGACTCTGAAATAGCAATAAAGTCATTGTTTTGTGCTTGTGAATAAAATTCAACATTTAAAATGGAAGTATTGTTGACAGAAATTTGATCAATAGTTTTTCCTAAAATTGATTTTACTTCAGCAGCAGCACTCTGACCGCTCGAATTTTTATTATTAAAAATTAATCTGTCCCCAACTTTATACCCATTACCACCAGTCAATATCCCAATAGAAGACATAGTTCCTGCAGCAGATTCTACTACAGTTGAATTCTTTCTTCTCACATTCTCTAGTGGTTCCAAATACTCGTAACCACTATTTTTATTCAATATATTATAATATCTAGTATTTCTTAATATATTTTTAGAATTTAAATCTACTTTATCTTGATTGAAATGCGGTAAAAAATTCTCATTAATAGGTTTAGATTTATAAGTATTTCCAATAAAATATGGAAATACTGGTTTTCTAAAGTTTTTAAAAGGTCCCGAGGAAGAAACACTCTTACCATCTATTGTTGCAAAATAAGCATATGTTCCATTTGGATATTCTGGTGTTATGCAAAATCTCCCATTGTGCTCATCTAGATCTCCTGAAGAATTAAATTCATAATCTTCAACAAAAAATCCTTTTGGATAAAATGAGGTGTTTGGTCTATTTAACCCCAAAGAAGTCTTTAATACATAACCAGATTCAATTGCTTTTATTTTTGAATTAGAATTTTTCTCATACCCATATGGACCATAAATTGGGTTACCATCATAAGACCATCCAATTATAGGTGAATGTAATTTTGATAATGTTTCTATATTATTTTCAATTATTAAATCTTGGGTATAACTTTGAATGCCATCAAAAGTTAAAACAGATTGCCTCAATTTTCTTGGTGCATATAAATGGAAATACTGCAATCCGTATTGAGAATTTAGACTTTCCGAAATTATTCCATCATCATCCTTTATTTGATTATTTTTTACTATTCTCTCAAATAAGTTGACATTCCATTCTTTTGTTCTTGTATAAAAACTAGCTCCAGACCCAGAAGGAATTACATTTATACTCGATTTGTTTGCAATGTATTCAATTCCACCCTTTATTACTTTAACTTCTACCAAAGAACCATTAGATAATACTGGAGTTAGAACTGCACCAGTTCCTGGTCCAATGAATTCAAATTCTGGTGGAGAAACATATCCAGATCCACCACTAATAACCAATATTTCTACAATAGATTGTTTACTAATCACTGGGACTATTTGTGCCCCACTTCCATTTAGTGTACTGATCTTTGCTTGCCTATTATAGTTTAATATTTCTTCAGACCCATAATTTTTTCCGCCATTTTCTAAAAATACGGACTCAATTTGGCCTCTAACTATTGGTTGAACTTTTGCTGCTAAGTTTTGCCCAGTAAAAGTTGATACTCCAATTATTCCTTCAACTTTTACTGTGACTGGTGGATAATTGAACTGATGATATCCACTACCAACAGAAGTTAAATCTATGTATTGATTTGTTTGATAATAAAAATCCGAAAGCGTTGTAGAAGTTCCAATTTTGGACAATCTAAAAGAATCTTCATCAACTACAGTGACATAATAGGATTGACCATCAGTTAGCCCACCAACTTCTGTCAAACTTGTATTATAAACTACCAGTTCACCGGAAGAATATTTGTGCTCTTTGGCAGTTATTATATCAGATGCAGTATTAATACCTGAAGAAGGAACTGATATTTTTCTTGTTTTGTATCCAGTTCCACTATTTTCTATTTCAATGGAAGATATTTTTTTCTTAACATTTGCTGATACTAATCTGTGAACACCTACACCATATGATGTTAAAGAAACAGTGTTAATACCAGAAATTGCATCTGATTTTGTATTATGCAATTTTACATTAAATGCATCTTGAACTGAAACATAATAAAATGTACTTGTTGACAAACCACCTATTATTTGTTGCCCATCTGGAAAATACTGCACTCTTTCAGCATCTCTAAATTTATGATGAGAAGAAAGACCTATTATATTATCTGTTAGATTAACTAAACCAGAAGAACTTATTGAATTAAAAGACCGTTCATGGACAAATTCAATAAGTTTTGCTTTTGCACTTGCTCCATATCCATTTCCACCACTTATAGATATTACTGGTTCTGTTACATAATCAAAACCACCATCAATAATATCAATTCGTTTCACGCCACCAACAACCTCACAGTATCCAACTGCATCAGATCCATAATCATCTATTATCTGCAAAGTTGGTGGATTTATAATATCATAATTGCTTCCCGAAGAAATTACTTCAATTTTTTGTATAGGTCCAAAATATACTTTGTCCTTTGATTTATAATTTAGTATTTCAACTCCATTTGCAAGTATACCAACTGCACCTGTGTTAGTTGTATTTTCTTTATTGTCTAATACTGGATTTTTTATTTTTCTTACTAATTTTTGTCCACTTAATTCTTTATCGGATAAATTTGAGTACTCAAATTTATTGTTTGTAATAGTGCCAGTGACTGTAATATACTTTTTTTTGTATAACGAAAACCTGCTATAAGAAAGTTTTATATTATTTTCATCAATCTTAAAAATATAATATATTCCTTCAGAAATATTTAATGTATTTGTATCAGAAACAGGTTTATACGTAACAGAATCTCCTGTGTAAAAACCATGTTTTTGTATATTAATATTTTCACCATTAAATGTACCCGAAAAAGTTACTGACCTATCTGCAACTTTTATAGATTCATTAAAATATGAGGGTAAAGAGTTTGATGCAATTATGGTTGCTTTTTCATCGACATCATAATAAACATTTTGCACATTTGTTGAAAAAATATTATTATTTGGATAATTTAAAAAATTTGGTTTTAATACTATTTTTTCTATTTTATATAACTTTGTAGTATCAATTAAACCCTGACCAGAAAATATAAATGAATTAGTGTCTATCACATAATCAACATATGATATAATAGAATCCGTATTTGTAAAATATAATTTTATTTTATCTCCGACGATAAACCTATTAATATCATAGGTTTCTACTTGATATGTGTTATTTGAAGAATCTACTACTTGAATATTTTTAACATTGTATGATACTGGAATATTATAAAACCAAATGTCTTCTTTTAAATCTTTTTCACTTCTACCAAAAGTTTTTATAGAAATCTTATCCCCTCTTTTTGTTAAAATTGGATTATTTAATGGATCAATATCTGATAATACGCCAGTTATTCTTACTTTTACTTGTTCATCAGTTCCGGTTCCAACATATCCATATGCAAATGTATTAAGTCGTATTTTTTGACCAGAATCTAAATTTTGAGTAATACCACTGCACCCCAAAAATTGAGAGTATGATTTTGATGTATATTGTATAGTTAATGTTGTTCCATTCGTAAAAGATAAAATAAGTTCACCCGACTCGGGAAATCCAATAGTAGAGTCTACGTCTATAAATGAACTATTTACTTTAGTGTCGGAAATTATTGTGGTTTGTGGGTGTATTGAAAATTTGCCAAATACAGAACCTTCAGATATAATATCTTTATTATAATCATAATCTAAACTTAATTTATAATAATATTTACCATTTCTATAAATTTTTTCAACATTGCTTATTGACCCAAACGAGGCATTAATACTTCCATATTGATCTTGATATAATGTTTTATTTACTAAAAGTTCTGGGTTTCCTTCTATTACATCTACAACCAAATCTTTTGTTACTCTATATTGTGCATTTGATGGAGTAAAAAGATAATCTCTTGGTTTTATTATCTCTACATCTTCTCCATAAAATGCTCTAAAAAGAATTTTAAAAGATTCATCTGTTCCTTTTGATGAATAAAAATCTTTTGATCTGCTTATAAATGTTTTTGCGTTTACATTAGAATTTAAATCTCTACCTTCAAAACCCGGAATAAATTGTTTCTTTACTTTTTTGAAAAATTCCTTTAAAAATAAAATACTAAGATTATTTACAGTATCTCCTACACTATGAGAATCTAATTCTGTAGTTGAGAAAACTAATTGATCTGGTTTATTCGATACTTCATTAGATGTTATGCCACTAAAACCTCTTGTGCATCCATCAAAAGTTGTATCAGTTTTTGATGTATATGTGATGATTTCGGAACCAATTTTTAGAAGACCGTAAGTATCCGGAAATCCCGAAGTAGAATTGACGGAAATTCTAGTATCAGAAAAATCAACATCAGAAGTTAGTGTAGTTGAGTCTACAATATCAACAAGACTCTCTAGTTTTACATACTTATCGATATTTTGTAAAATATCATAAACTCCACTTTGACTATCTAAAGATCTATAGTATTGAGATAAAAACTCTTTGACTAATGGATACTGCTCTCTAATATAACCTGGGAGTTGATTTTCAACTACAGAACTTAATTTGATTCTAGTGTCTGTCATGTTTTTATTGTCTTATGCGGCTTCCGTTTGTGTAACTTGATGTTGCTTCATATAGAGAAGCAGAAGTATCTGCTTTGGATGATATTTCATCCAGCTTCATATTTAATGTAGTCTTACTAATATCTAGTTGCAAATAAAGATCCTGTTTTCCAATAACATCATTTGATATTGGAATTGCTGATATTTCTATAATTGGTTCTCCACCAGAGTTTTTTGATGTTGATAATATACTAATCGGTTTTAGGAATAATTCTCCTTTTTGATAGTTGATAGTTCCAACAGAAGCTCTCAAAATTCTTGGATTTTCTGATGTTGGATCTGCAAATAAAAACAGTTTTCCGGTCGTTTCATTTTTATCTGGAATATCTCCAAGATAAACAGTTTCATCTATCCCAGATACTGTAAATCCTGATGTTTTAATATTGTATCCATCACGTCGTTTTATATAAAAACTATTACCATAACAAATTTCATATTGAGTAAATGAATTCAATATTGGTCTTAAATTTCTTCTAATCTGAACCTTAGTTATATTTGAAGTTACTGATGCGTGACTATCATCAACTATTTTTTGGAATTTACTATACTTAAATTTAGATCCATAATTATTGAGTTCAGTTGATTTGGAGTAGTTTGAAATATTATTAAATATTAATGTTTTTACATAATCCGGACTTGGTGCTAGATTTGGATTATAATAAACTGTTGAATCAATATCAACGTAAATATATTTGAGGTCTATAATTTCGGGAACAATTCCTGCTACGCTATAATTTCTAAGATTTGCTTTAATATTATCTTTAACACTGTTAGACAAAAACTGAAAATTATATGGTTTAATGCTTATAAAGACTTTTCCATATTGTGGCGGGTCCAAAGTTTCTCCACCAAATACAGTAACTGATTGTGTTTCCGAATATATTTGGGGGATTAATGCTTCATAATCTGCTGCAGTTACTGCTCTATTTTGTGAAGCATATATCTGCGGTGCATATCTTTTGATTGAATCTATGGATTCGATTTCTTTTCCACTTTCCGAAATAATATTAGTTGTAATTAACGATATGCCATCAGAAACTGCAATGCCATTATTATCGAATAATCTTCCCGCAAATCGAAACCTCGATAAACCATTGCCATTCAATCCATTTGTTGTAATGTAAGAAACTTCAATATAATTTAAAGATTCTAATTTTTCTCCAAAAACACCATCACCAAATATTAATTCATATCTTTGATCCTCTACCTCTTGTAGGAAAAAAACCTTTGATGTAGAAGTAACTTTAAGAATACTATCTGAGAGTATAAACTTTCTAGAAGACGTGCTTTCTTGTGTATCTCGCACCGAAACTCTGATACTTGAGGCATCAATATTTGAATTACTTAAAATAAATCTTTTTGATGGGGATTGGTTGGAAGATTCTACATTAAAATTGTCTATTAAGAAAACTCCTTCATAAACATCAATATTATTAAAACTTGCAATTCCACCAACAACCGGAACAGTAATATCATCAAAAACAGTAAAAGTATAACTATCATATCCAATTTGCGATGATGTTGCTACCGTCCCCTTTTTAAGTGTTAATGTGAGGGGATTCGTGTCAAAACTGGAAGTATCTACAAAAAATGAAATATTTGCTCTTGCTGCTGTTCTAGATTTTGGAAAATATCCAATATTTCTTGCAAGAGCAACAACGTTTTCTCTTAATGTTGCACTATCAATAAAAACCTCATTACTAACCATATTAGCATTATATGAGGAAATATATGTGTTATATGCTAACACATCAATGATGCTTGAAAGGTTTGACCCTTCAAAGTCATAATCGGTAAAGTTTGAGTTAGATCTCAAATAATCTTTCAATGAAGTTTTTATTTGATCGAAATCTAAATTGGTAAAATTAACTAACGTCATTATCGTGTTTGTTGTAATACGAATGATAACTGTTGAGGTAAGGCATCTATTCCAACAATTTTATAATTGATTATTGTATTATAGGAATTTCTATCATAGTCTGGCGTAATCTCTACATTAATCAGTTCAACTCTTGGTTCATAATTTTCTATAGTATTCGTAATTTCATCACGAATAACTGATGATGAAAGTTCGTCAATATTTTCAAAAAGCACTTTTGATACTCTTGAACCAAAAGATTCATTAAAAAATTTTTCACCAGGAAGGGTAAATATAAGATTCTGAATGGACCTTGCAATAGCGGTCTCATTTTTAATGTCAATAATATCTCTCTTCAGAGGGTTAATCTGAAAAGTCATACTAATATCTTTAAATTGTTTACTTACCCTTTCTAAAGGCATGAAAAGAACAATAAATCTATATTATTTATTCAACCATAAAGAGGTTCTGTTCCATATTCCCAATCATCATAGTCAACATCATTCCTAATTTTGGCATGAATTTCATTTTGATGATAAAAATCATGCTTTTTGGGTGTTAAATCATCATTTGCGATTTCACGAAGCATTTTTTGCTTCTTAATTTGATCCTCCCACCCATATTCACTTGACAAATATTCAGTTCCCCACTCAACCTTCATGTAATTTTGGTCTTTATCGACTTTTTTAGTCATTTTTTTTCTCTGATTTGTTTAATCAGAACTTTTTAAGGGGTTTCTATCCCAATACTATCTATTTCCAGTGATTATTTGGTTGCTCCCACCAGAAATGAAGGTCTTCAACATCATCATTATAGTATAATGATACAAAATCACTCTTAAATTTGCTATTGACGTTCTCACATAGAGCAACTGTGTAGACATTTTTTAATCGTGCATTTGATATCTCGTTAATTGCACTAACAATCCAAGTATAATTTCCTCCACGTATTACACCTGCTTCAATCAAAACAAAATTTGACCATTTTTTGTGCCATTTTTTGAAATTCTGATAGAAGTCCTCCTTATACTCATCAATTTTTTCATCTGGAAATGGTACATTAACAGATTCGATATGAAAAATCTCTCCACCCATTGTTAATGAGTGAGAGAGATGCTGTGTTACAATACTAGAGTAATCAGGAGAGACGCATAAAAAGCAAGTATTGGACGGATGAATGTCAATATTTGCTTTTTTAATGCGATAAGTCATCTCCTGTATTAGTGCTTTCTCTTTATCTTCAGAAATGAAGAGAAGATTTTTCATTTACCTTGACCACGATACTTTTTTTTACGTCCATTACGAGAGGTTGCACTAAGTAGTGTACGAGAAGATCGCCCTTGACGAGTCTTTTTAGGTGCTCCGGGTTCAAAAACTGTTTTATTGCTTCCACCTTTAGCCATTTAAATTTTCTCCAATTGAATTAAATTAATATCAATATCTTTATCTGAATAATACCTTTCAGATAAGTCTTGTAGGACCTCACTACATTCTTCAAGAGTAAGGTCCATATAAATCTTACGTCCCTTATAAAGTACGTTAAATTTATTCATTAGATAACGCGAGTTTTTTCATGTCCAACTCTAATGCGAGGATCGCACCAAATATCAAATCCTTGCTCCTTTGCATCTAGACAGAATGAAACATCTTCTCCACACATATCTTGAACATTCCCAGATTCAAAGACTTGCATCTTCGGAGCAAACCAAGGATATTCGAGATTTTCAAATACACCATTCTTAATCATAACCCACCCAAAACCTGTGTAGTCTACAGTGAATGGCTTACGACGCTTGCTGATTGATTCCACAGTTTCGTGATTCATAACTCCACCATTTTTGCGGAAATCATCTTCCTCTAACCAGTGTGCTACTGAAGTTGTGTGCCCGTCTTCTGTAGCATACCATCCAGCAACAATTTCTTTTTCTTCTCCTTCTTCATTTAGAGCAAGATCACAAAGTTGCCAGAACTTTTCTGTGTTGAAGACAATATCCGAGTCAATCCAAAGTTGATAATCATAGTTCAACTTTCCATCCCAAGGAATTTGCTTCGGACCTCTAAGAACATTTGCACCCAAACACTTGCAACGTGCAAAGTTTACCATTGATGAGTAATCTTGACTAATTTGAATACTCATTCCATTCTGTACCATATCAAAGCACATTTGTACAAAGTTTTTTAGAAAAATAAAACTACACCCTCTTCCAGGTAAACAGAATACAATACTTTTACCTCGCATTCTTTCTTTAATTGCTTCGTAATTCCATTCCTGCTCTTGTGGTTTGGGTGCAGTAGCTTTAACAGTAAATCCTTTTGCCATAAGAAAAATAAACCTTCGAGTTCAATTTTAACAGTCTATATATGTTTTTGTCAATGTGAGGAATTTAGTATTACCTCCTTATTAATTACAAGTTCTTCGTAAGTTAGGTCTTTTATACTATAGTCTGTATTCATAAGACCTATCATATTCTTTAAATTATTCCAAGTTGCATAGAAATCTTCTTCTTTTACTGAATGTAATAAACACTTACCCTTTGCATATATGTGATATATTTTTTCTTGCTCAACCATAAAAATTTCTCCGGAATTTTTTCTTTCAAATTTATTTTGTCACTGCATTATATATCACAATAATACAAAAACCCAGTGCAATAAAAAATGGACGTGGATAACGAATCATCCAGCCTGCTATTACAACCTTCCAAAAATTCCAATATGGAGTTCTTCTGCGAACCTTGTAAATGCTCATTATACTTCCGGAAAAATTTTTTCTGATTGATATATCGATCGCGTTTTGTCACCTCTGTAGGTTAGGGTAGTGGGGCGTTTTTATATACGCACGGCCGCGCCGCGATATAAACAATCGGCGCAAAACACTGCCGAATAAGTCTACGAATAAAGTCTAACATATGCGTCCCCCACTGTCAAGCAAGGGACGCACAGTTAGTATCAGAACTCGATGCTATCTGCAGTCGGTTCAGCATAAGCAATCGACTGCTGATTGTCCTCGATGAGAGTATCAAGGATGGACAGAATCTCGCTGCCAGTGTTACCTTGTGCCAGCAGAGAAAGCATCACGGACTTGGACATAATAAAGAAGAAAAGTGTAATGAACTGTGTGGTGCCTAGTTTATACTCATGCGACAGGAGTGAGTGTTACTTAGGCGAGAGTGGAAGTGTTCATCAGGTCTTGATAATCGTTCCACTTGTTGATTGCTTGCTCCAGCGTCTCAACATCAGCGAACAGGTCAAAGTTCGCAGGTAGATCTAACTGACCAGTGATGCCCAGATAGTTAACGAACCCAAGAATCTGCATCGATTGGTCATACTCATAAGCATCGAAGATCCGACTGAATTCTTCATTACGAAAATCAGAACATGCGATCAGGTCAAACACATAGTAGAACGGACGACGAATAGCGTAGGGGATGAAGTTCAGCATCAGAGTGTTAGTTAAGAGTGAATGAGTGAGTGTTACTTAAGGTCAGAAGTCAAACACATCGCTATTGATCTGGATGACATTTACAGCAGGGTCATTATACTTAACCCCGTCACCAGTTGTAGCATCTGAACCAAGGTAATCACAGAAGGATTGATAGTCACCACACTCCATAGCAAGGTGATACAAACCCTCATCATTGTTGATCCAGAGAGCAACATTCCAGGTCTCATAATTCTCCCAACCGTTATACTCAGTGGAGAGGACATCGTGTTGATAAGTGGTAGTCATTTGTGAAAAGAAAAGTGTTGATTAGTGGGAAACGGTTTGTATCAAGCAGCAGCGCAGGAAGCAACACTCTCAGGAGTAATCGTGCTCCAAATGCTATCAGTACCGTGGCAGAAGATGTTAGCGGTCACCTGATAGATTTCGACCACTGATGTAGCAAACTCTACGACTTCAGCATAAGGTCCAGCGACGATATTGCTGGTGCCATCAGTATAGCGAATGGTGAAAATGTTGTTACCTGAAAGAAGCATTGTGTGTGTGTTTTGAGTGTTAGTTAGTGAGAAACGGTTAGGGTATCAGGCACCCAGGACATACTGTGCTTTGGTATCAACAGCAAGCGCACGGCAGATATCATCGTGGAAGAAATCTACGGTGACATTTCCCTCAATGTAGTCCCAAAGTGTGGCACGAACATTATCTTGCTCTGCGAAACTGATGAGAGTGTATGCGAACCAGTAGAGTTCTTTGATGTAGTTTTTGGTGGTCATTTAGTGAGAGTTTGGTATGCTTAGTGGAGCGGTGTGCCCCTCATACTACTAGGACACTTTGGAGGTGAGTAACTTTATCTGGTGCGTTCCTGGATCTCATCAAGCACCATAGATAAGACTTCTACACTATCCTCACCGTTCTCCTCTAACTGTTGCATAACGTCTTGCAGTTGAGGTAGAATAGTGGTGACACTTTCTGGCACCCGAATCATCACTCCTGCGCCTAGATTTCTATACTTTAGAGGTCTCATAGTTTTGATAGCATAACTGGGGGTATTTATGGGGGGTTATGCTATCAAAACTAAACTGTCTTATTTGATACAAAATACCCCTAAATCACCATCGGTCAGGTGCATTTAAGTCCTCAACGTAAGCATCACACTTCTCAGCAGGTTCCAACTTGAATAACTTCTCCCAGTCAATCTGATGTGGGTCGAAGTCTGGAAATGCTGTAATATCCAGAGTAATTCTATAACGCTGCTTCTGTGCTTGCTGATACGCAACTGCCATAAGTGTGCTCCGAATGTGTTATGAGAGTAGTCTACAATGCTCAGGAAGACGTGTCAAGTACTTGTGAGTATTTAGGGGTCATTTGTGTATTTTTGTGGGTCTATGTGTGGGATTTCTGATGTGGGGGTGCTTGACATTTCGGGGCGAGTGTGATAGAATGCGGGCTAAGATCACAAGGTCTCAGAGGATTTAAAAGACATAAGTTACAAGGTCTCAGAGGATTTAAAAGACATAAGTTACAAGGTCTCAGAGGATTTAAAAGACATAAGTTACAAGGTCTCAGAGGATTTAAAAGGGACTTAATCACAAGACCTAGACACATTAAAAGGGACTTAATCACAAGGTCTGAGCACATTTATAAGGGTAAATAAGGTCTTTAATTGATACGAATTCATATCATTATCACCTCTTAATAACAATAATTATCACACAAATAAAACGCTTAAGTATATTTAAAAATACATTTTTTAATTGATTTAATACATTTTTAACGTTATTTTGGTAATTTAGACATAAAAAAAGACCTCTGATGTGAGGTCTCTATCTTATACTAATCAAGTGCTAATCTGTACCTTGCATAATCTTCTGCTTCCTTACGTTTGCGGAATCGTGCTAACTCTCCTTCAAACTTTAGGGGGAGATACCTATACTTCTTTCCTTCCTTAGTAATAACAGTTCTGGAGAATAGGTGAAGAGAGTAACTACCTTCTTCTGTATATTCATCCTCTTTCTTAACTATGAAAGGAAGAACTTGTTGATTGTTGAATGATGCTTTGGAGAGTAACATGATGAGAGATTAGTTAGGAACTTCTTGGATTGTTTCAGTGATAGTGATAACTTCTTGTGTATCAGTTAGATAGTCTGTTTGAATAACATTTGGTGCAATGATAACTTGACCAACGACAAGTGAAGAGAGAAGAGTTTCAATCATTTGGTATAATCAAGAATGAGTTGTTCGAGTGTATGGAGAGTCTTTACATTCCAGTTGTTAGTATCACCATTCAGAACTTTTCGATCCATTGTGCAATCTTTTGCAGTGCAGTTTGTTCATCACTACACTTACACTTACGGAACTTAGTAGTGTTTAATCCTTTGGAGATTAACTCTAGTTTGCCATCAGCAAGACAGAAGATTCCATAGCGTGAGTTATGAAAAATGCCGTTAATCCAGGAGTCTTGATTATCAGCACTTACCTTGAAAAAGGTGGAATTGTGATTACCTAACGTGCTATTGTCGATGTGAAGGTAAGGAAACATAATCTCAGAGTAAGTAACAATAATCAGGCAGCGATTGCAGACTCTAGACATACCTCACGGGTTTCCAGAATAGCATAATCGAAACCCTCATTCTCTTCTAGATGTTTTTGATAAGCAACAGCAGAAGAGAAGCAATCAAACAAGCGGAGAGATTTGAAGTTCTCACCTTCATAATCGAATCCACCGATTACAGCGTAGACAGACATTTGGGACATTTGGGAAGTTCTCATACTACTAGGACACTTTGGAGGTGAGTAACTTTAATTCAACTCAATGTTCCAGTCTTTGTCATAGTCAAGATTCACCCAAAAGTGATTCCTACCGTTAGCAGAAGTGAGAAACACCTTATCACCTCTATGTTGTTCAACAATACATTCATCATTTCGATTCATTAAGTTACAGAAACGATTCTGTGCTTTTTTGCTTTTGGGTGTTACAAATGCAATCATTCTTTGTTATTGAAGTATTGAATCAAAAGGACATTTGCTGCTCCAAAAGTATAAGCAACAAGGACAAGAATACCAGTTAGCATTATTCTATCAGTTGCCGAAGAAAGCATCAAACTCGTCTGCAATCTGATCGATTAGTTCATCAGTTGCGTCAAGGTCAAAGACATTACAAACGAAATCTACACAGTCATTCAAATCAGTGAAAGGTGCAGTATTGAGCATAAACTCACACAGTGCAGGTGAGATGTCGGTTTGAAAGTCGAAGGAAGTGTTAATCATACTACTAGGACACTTTGGAGGTGAGTAACTTTAATTCAAAGTCAGTTTCAGTTACTCATCAGTGCAAATGCTTCATTCTGAGTGATGCTATCCTCAGACAGTTGGACATTGCGAGCACAAGCAATCGCATCAGCAAAGTTATCAAAACTACCGAAGTTTTTTTGACTACCAACCCAGCAACCTTTGTACTCATAAATCATTGCTTCGACAGAGAATACATCGTTTTTGTAGTTACGATCTAAACCGTGCTTGATATAAACTTTCCCGTCATTTCGGGTGTAAGTATCAAAAGTCGAAGACTTGAAAGTACGGGAGAAGTCAGTTACAAACTCAGCGGTGAGATCGGTATTCTGAGCGAAGAGATTTGCGTAGTGGACAGTCATTTAGTGGTTTTTCGTTTGTGCTTATACTACTAGGACACTTTGAAGGTGAGTAACTTTAATCGCTCGTGGCAGTTTCTAACAACATCTCTACAGTCTCTTCATCATACAACTCTTCAATCTCAGAGAGTAACTCACTCTCACTGTATTTGTTATATTCAGCAACAAGAGTATCGTATGCAAACTGGACTAATGTATCCATGTCCATGCCATCAATTACATAGTTGGCATAGTTGTCAATCAGAGTGGCAAGTTGAGGTGCAGTAAGTGTCATTTGTTTGTAGGATTGAAATTAGTTGGAATCAGGCAAATGCGCCCAGAGAGAGAAACTCAGAAGCAATCAGTTTCTTTGCGATACGCTTACCGTTGATTTGGTAAGTATAACGGAACTGTCCTTTTACAGTCTTGGAGAGTTTGCAAGTGAGGACAATTTCACCATTCTTGTATGAAGGATTGCCCTCAACGTAAAGAGGGAAGTAGTGATTGCAAACTCCATCGAGGCGACAGTCAACAACACTGTTGCGTTGTTGATAGTTTTCTTCAGCAAGATTCTCAGAGAGTTTGATGCTGTCGTAGAGGTCGTTGATGTTCATACTACTAGGACACTTTGGAGGTGAGTAACTTTAATTGTCAGAGAGTTTGTGTTACTTTGTGGAGTTTGCTCTCTGCTGTAGGTATCGAGTCTCAGTCTCAAATGCGACTCGCTGAGAACCCAGTCCACCACTAGAGCAAAAACCAAAAAAACTTGGATTTCTGCTTGTCAGGTAGTCTGGGTCATTCCCTACAATGAAATCATCAAAAAAAGTGAAAGTGTCAATCAGTGCAAAAAGTATGCTACTTAATCAACAAAAATGTCTGGTCCTTCGACATCACAAAACTCGCTCAGATAATAGTCAATACTAACTCCAACCTCATCTGCTAGTTGACTATATTTTTGATATTGTGTGGCATCGAGGATAAAGAACTTGGTTTCAATCATGGGAGGAAATAATGTCTGCTACAGTGTGAAGTGTGGTGCTGGTAGTGTTGCGAACTCCAGGTGAGAGTATAAAGGCAACAGCAAAGATTAACAGGATTGTTTTCACTTTAGATGGTGACTTGAAAGTGAGTCTTTTGGTTGCCACTGATTAACCTCCACCGTACACATATTCAACAACACCTGCCTCATCAAGTCCTACACTTTCGATGACAGTGAATCTGGCATACTTGTCGAACTCATCAGCATGATATTCGCTGAACTCTTTGATAAACAACTCGCGGCATTGTTCTTTAGTTTCAGCAGCGATAACTGCCATGCCAGAGGTATAATCAGAGAGGACGTTGTTGATGATAAACAGTTTCATGGTTTCAGGTCAGTTAATGATTTTGTACTGCAGAGATTTGATACACCAACCAGTGTTATTTGTGATTACATCTGCGAGACAATCTTCTCCATCAGGTGAATCCCACAGACAGTTTTTAGTCTCTTGAATGATCTCATCTTGCTCTTCTTGAGTGAGATCTTCATAGTCGAAATCAAACTCAATATCAGTTACTTTGTAGTATTTCATGGTGGTTTCAGTGTTAGTCATACTACTAGGACACTTTGGAGGTGAGTAACTTTAATTCACACGAAAATAAGTGCCGTTCGCTTTATTCAGTGTGATAAGTTTCTCTTGAATGTCATTCAGTCCCTCTTCATCAAGTTCATCAACTGCTTCACATTCAGTCCAATCATCTAACCGAACCGCACCAGATTCACTGATGGGAGTATAGTACAGTGTGCCTTCATCATCAATCGAGTAAGCACAACCGTGACCTTCACAAGTGTAGATAATCATCTCGGTGGTTTCAGTCATTTTTGCTGTAGGATTGGGGAGGGAAATCATTGAACAATAGTATTCACATTGGGGTCAAAAGTAACCTCAGTGATGACATCAAAATCTTCAGTCATCTTGACATAATTCCAGAGAGTGTCAGTCTCATCCTCCACATTTTCTTGATAAAGGTGAATGAAACCGTCACTGTCTTGTTTTACATAGCAACCATCATAATTCTCATCATCAAAGACATAACCAGCGGCAATCAGTGCGTCAGTGAAAGTCATTTTGCGTTGCAGTAGTTAGGGTTTGCTTGGCAGAACAATTCTGCCTGTTGTTCTTGATACTCATTGGTGCTTGCATGTGCAATCAAACCAACGCGAAGTCCTAGTGCTAGAGTAGCAATTAGAAAAGCAATTCGCATCAGACTTCATCCTGCATTTCGGAGAGTTTGTTATAGAGTGCATCGACATCTGTGCCGACAAGTTCATTCAATTCTTGTGCAGATTCTTCATCAACGAATGAATCTGTGTGAAACTCGATGAACTTGAGAAGTGCATCAATCTCCTCAAAAGTGAGAGTGGTTTGTGTCATAATCAGTCAACAACAGAGTAACAAGCAACCCAGGAAGGAATCCCGCCTAGTTGTAAAGAACCGTTGCGGGAATCACAATAGTCTTGGGCATCATCTTCGGAGTAGAAAGGTCCAATATACTCAGGAGAATTGAGAGAATTGGAATCGAATCGGACGGTGAAGGTGTTAATCATACTACTAGGACACTTTGGAGGTGAGTAACTTTAATCCCAGATAACTTGTGCCTCCTTGATGTTAGAATCAAAGAACTTTTGAAAGATAGAATCAATCACAGGATACCATTCTTCGTTAGCACTGGGATACCCACATTCTCGTGCTTGATTGAGAAACTTAAGGATGCAAGTTTCCTCATTAGCAGTGAACTCAACACGATTGAAAGTGTAACCGTCAGTCATAATAAGTGTTAGTGTTTCCGTAGTTTAGATAATACCAGAACAAGTTTCTCATTCTTTCTCCATTAGGATATCCATCAAGATGGTTCCACATATGATTTCTCCAAGAATACACACAATACTCAAAGAGATGAATAGAAGTCCAGATATTCCATTTCTTCCAGGTGTCAGTCATTTGCCTCCAGTTTACCGATAAGAGTTTTCAATTCAGCAATCGTGTTACGGTTCCACAGGTTACGATTTCGTTTCACAGCAATAGTGTACTCGTCTTCTGGGTCATCATACCACAGTTTGTTCTGCCATTCCTCATCAAGAGTAGGATCCAAACACTCAAGATCACCAAGAAGTTCAAAGATTTCATCGGCAATAAGTTCTTCATCAATTTTATTCATTATCGATTGCTTGACTTGAAGATGATTTCTTCGAAGAACATCATAAAGATGACGGAGTTCTTCTCTGGTAAATGTGATTTCAATCATTTTAGTTCCTCTTCAATCCTTTCAATCTCAAAGACTTCGTTTAGAAACTCCAAACCATACTTACCAACAACCCAAGCATCTTTATCCTCAAAGAACCTATTACCTATGGTTCTCATATCGTATCCCTCTTTGTTTTTATCAAAGAAAGCAACGACACAACAAGTTTCACCATGAGTTTGAGGATACCACTTGACAAGTTCATACTTGTTGTTACATTTGCTCCAACGGAACTCTATGTTACGGAACCTCATTCTTCTACTCCATATTCAGTGGTAATACTATCAATCACATAATCTCCGCAAGCAATCAGAAGATTAGCAGTTACCAACAAACTTCATAATCAGTAGTGTGCCTCAGAGGTGTCAAGAACTTCGCTGTACTTAGCGATACCATCATAGCAACGCTTTGCCATTTCAGAGTCACCGTCAGCGATGTAACCTTTCAGAAACTCAAAGCAGTATTTGATACGCTGCTCAGGAGTAACTTTAGCGAGTTGTTGTTGCTTACGCTCGTAAGCGGCGTTGTAGGCAAACATCTCACGATCTTCGAGGGAGATGTTGTGAAACTTGCGGTTGGTAGTGTTGCTCATACTACTGGGACACTTTGGAGGTGAGTAACTTTAATCCTGCGAACCATACCAGACAAGAAACCCAAGGATTGCAGCGGCAGGCACAACAATCCACCAGTATTCTACAATCAACCAAATACCAAACAGAATTGCACCTAGGATAAGATAACCACTAACATCACCACCAGAAGATGAATATGAACCACCAGATCTTACCTTTCTCAAGTTGATAATCTGTTCTGCTCCATAGATTCTCTCAAACTGCTCTTTTGCACCATTAAGTGTGTTGGATTGAACTTCCAGTTCTTGATAACCAGAGGAAGAACCTAACCAACACTTTGCACGATAAGTTGCCATTACCAAGTTCCTCTTTGGATGTGGATTTTGCGAATCTCCTGATAAAGGAACTGACGAAGTTTAGGTTCGGTAGTGTTATCAAAAGCATAATAAAGACGATTCAAATACTCATCTTGTGTCGCACATTTGACGACTTCAGCATCAGTCACACCAAGTTCATTGAGTGTAGAACCTGCCTTAACTTTTGGTTTGCCCCAATTTCCAGTTATGCGACCTTCAGTACGAAGTTTGGGACGAATCTTTGAGAGGTTAGAGTAAGTCATCGTGCTACAATGTCAAGAGTTTCCAACAGCATCATAGAAAGTTCCATCTGGTTCTCATCATCAACCACAGGAATGTTCGTCTCTACAAACTCACTAATCAGTTGGGCAAAGAGTTCAGTTGTGCGTTCATCTGCGAATAGAGCAGTGGCAAGTTCATTCTTGAACCCATCACGCAGAAGTTTGAGAGACTTTGTGACAGTCAGTTCGTTGATAGTTTCAGTCATTGTGTTGCTCATTTTGCGTACAAATATGAACCGCTCCAGTCTGCGTTCTCCAGCAGATACTCACGATCTTGAATCAATCGCAGGTCATAACGAACACCTTTGGCAGGAGATTTCCAACTGGAACTCTTGTAGATTTCACCAGTGTTCTTATCAATGAAGCAGTGAACAGAACGATGTCCACCACCATCAACAAAGATGACTTTGTGATACTTTTTACCAGTTTCTACTTGATAATCAATGTCACACTTGCCAGACTTGAGTTCATCAATCTTCTGCTGATGATACCCAGGAGTTGCATCAAATCGCTCAACAGAACGCTGATGCCCACGAATAGAATACTGGCGATAGTTGTCTTTCAGTGCTTCAATCAGCAGCAGAGTGTTCTTATACACGTTCTCTGCGATAGTTTGTTGCGCTTGTGCTTGCATTGTGGTTGTGATCATACTACTAGGACACTTTGGAGGTGAGTAACTTTAATCAACTCCAATTCTTGGGCAGAACGAAGTTGTTGTGAGAGAATACTTCGCGGTCAATGACTTTGAAAGACCCAAACTTGTTGTGAATGACGAAACCTTCGTGGAAGGAATCTTCACCATTGATAGAACACTCAATGTTGTCCAGTTCGTGAATAAACAGGAACAAATCTTCTTTGATAGACTTCACCAACTTCCACAAACGCAGCAGGTTGATGTCACAATCACATTTTTCTGCGATTTCATTTTCACAGATGACCCGTTGCTCCCTGATGCAGGAGTTAATCTCTTTTTTGATTTCTGATGCCTTGCGGTCAGTCACAAACTCACATAGAGTGCTCATTTGCTTGGCAAACTTACACACATCCTCCAAATCTTCACGATAAGGATTCAGTTCAACCTCAGGTTGAACAAACAGAACAGTCTTGGTGCTCGCAAACTTGCTGGTGATAGGGTGTGCTATCATCTCTGGCAGTTTATCACCAGTGTAGTAAGTGTGAGGACAAATGATAATCTCCTGACGCACAATCTCAGGGAACCTGTAGGTAATGGTGTTGGGTTTGAATGTATCCAACCCTTTACCAAAACCAATCCAATCTCCCTGATACACTCGTTTAGTGCGAGGCAAAAACTCCAGGCAATAGATGAGGATTTGGGTTACGCGAGGTTGTCCACCAAAGTGCGTAAAAATGTCATCTTCGGTGTAGCAAAGGCGAATCTTTTTCTTGTTAAATGCTGCTTTCGTGCAGACAAAAAACTTACCATTCTCAGGATTTGTACCCCAAACAATAGCAGGAGCACCATCCATCTTGACACTGATGGTAGATTCTACCTCGTGAAACCAATCCAGAACCGACAGATTGCCCGTCAGAATCTCATCTTCAGGATGCTCTAGGTGCTTGTTTTGCATTGGTTGCCTTGTCATACTACTAGGACACTTTGGAGGTGAGTAACTTTAATTGCGACAAAAAAAGAGAGGGATAAACCCTCTCACATTCACTCAACAACTTGATCGTAAGAGTTTTTGACTTTATCAACCAGTGCAGTGCGTTGTTCAGCAGTCAGTAGATTGTTGCGGGTGAAGTTAATAAATGCCACAAGTCCAATGAGTTGAAGAACACCATTGAACACGGGGATTGCATCAACAACTGCAACAACTTCGTGAATAAGAAGTTGTGAAACAATCACGACAAACAGAATAGCAGTTGTGAGACCAACATTCTTGAGAAGTTCGTTAGAAACATTCTCATTCACGAAGTTCTTAACCTGTGCGATTTTCTCTTGCATTTGTGATAGATTGTGGAGCGGTGCGCTCCTTACATTACTGGGACACTTTGGAGGTGAGTAACTTTAATTCATTGAAGATATGATAGGATTTGCCTCATCTTCCACGATTACAGTTTCTTCACATCGCTTCGTGGCAATGTCAACATAATGCTGAGACAAATCAATACCAACAAAATCCCGCCCAAGACAATGTGCTGCTACACCAGTGCTACCACTACCACAAAAAGGATCGAGAACAGTAGAACCAACTGGAGAATAGACTTTAATCAGATATGCCATCAAATCCACGGGTTTGACTGTAGGATGATCGTTGTCAGTTCCCTTCTCTTTGCGTGTGGCACGAGGAGCATAGAAATACTTTTGATGTTCTGAGTGTACCTCACCGATAATGTTGGAAGGATAGCGACCAGCAGGATTTGCGTCTACTGTACCATACTCTTTGCCACTACCAGTTGTATTACCATCTCGACCAAATGTACGACGCTTGGTACCTTGGGCAACCCAACCTTTAGGAGGTTTCTTGTCCCAAGGTACGCGGGTGTTCTCTGTATCAATGAGACCACATCCCCACTCTTCAAAGTTACTTTGAAGAGATCCCTTGTATGGTTTTTGTGCCACTACAATGGGTTCGTGTGCTGGTTTCAACCGATTAAACTTCGGCATTTTGGTTGTAGTCATCCACATAATCTGGTCTTTGATTGTGAACCCAGCATCCTCAACATTACATGCCAGACGATGATACAATTCTGGGGAACAGAAAGCAAGACAAAAGGCACCTGGGCGAAGAGTACGAAACACCTCACGCCAAATGTCTACACTAGGAACAGAATGATCCCAATGATCCATACCCATTCCATAAGGAGGATCACTTATACATGAATGGAAAGTATTATCATCATGAGTGGATAGAATCTCTTGACAATCTCCAGTTAGAACTTGATAATCATTGGAACTCATTATACTTCTCTTTGCCGTTTGCCTGTGCCAACCATTTTACATCAATCGGTTTGATTTGTCCAGCACGGTAAGAATCAGCAACCTTACAGCAGTGGTTGATGTAGACTTTGCGCTCACTTTCCATCATTACACGTTGAGAGACGATATTGATTTCAGTTGGTTGAATATCAACACCTTGACCCTGTTCCAGGAAGTAATATGCTTTCATATCAACTTCAGGGTTCTCAAGTTGATGCTCAAACATCCAGAACAACTTACGATAGTGGTCAGACTTACGACCCCATCCCATAATGAAGTCATGGTCATTCATCTCAACGCCATAGTTTTCGGTGAGATGTTTACGTGCTTTAGTGATGTCGTAAGGTTCAATAGAGAGTTTGATACCTTCTTCAGCAAGGATTTCAGCAACAAAGTTGCGACGGTCTTTCTTGCGAGTTTCTTTGTATCGAGTGGAAAGAATCTCAAAGACTGCATCTTCAGTCTTCTCAATTTCACCGTATTTGAAACCAAGTCTAATGATATGTTTCACATCATTAGGAGTGCAATCATTCTTCTTTTCCTTGTTTGGATTGTTTGCCATCGCACCAAACTGAAGCAGAGAGTATTCACTTTCACCCTCAATCAGAGCACAAGGGAAGTAATTCCAGGGAAGTTCAAAGCGATTGTTACCATCACGGACAATATACTTGTAGACATTACCCTGATATTCAACGGGAGGATTCAACTCAGACACAGCAGGTTGATAGCAGTGATAATCATAACCACCACTCAAGATGCTATCACGAATCTCATTTTGTGTGCCCTTAAACAGTGCTTGGTCAACACGAGTTTGGCAAGGAATATCAAGTTCACGCGCAATCGTGTGCGACATGACCTCATTTTTGTTAGCAATCATCCATTGCTTGAAAGTGATTCCAGGAGCAGATGTGGTCTTAGTTTTATCATCCCACATCAAGATGCGACCGTGACGTTCAAGCATCTCAAGAGAAAAGATATTCTGTTCCGAATCAATAACAGAAGAAGGATTCAGAAAGTAAGTGCCGTTATAATCAACAAAAGTCAAAACATCATCATCCCGAAGTTCTTGAACATCACGAAGTACACCAGCAGTAGGAACTTCCAGGTGACTGTAAATCGTGGAGGAAATGTTAGAAAGAAGTTGATAAATGTCTTGGACGTGGAATGCAACTTCAGAATCGTAGTTTTCTTTCAGAAGGTCAAGGAGTTGGGTTTTGGTGGTGCTCATGATTAAAGTGATTGTTTGGTTAGTTTAGTTTAGCAGGATTGGGAGATATTATCAACCCCAGTTGAAATTGAGAACATTAGATTCACATTGTTTGCGATTAGAGTGCTTGAAGTAATCCTTTTTACCAGCACCATTCTGAACGTACATATTGCGGATGTAGAAGTCGAAACCTCTATCATCCTGCTGCCACTCTTCATCCATTTGGTGAACTTTCAGAACAGCATTGAGTTCCTCCACAAGGTTAGCAAACTGCTGACGTTTTTTAGGAGAAACTACATCATCAGCAAAGAAGATAGTAGTTTCATTATACTTCTTACTGCTGAAAATGTAAATGACTCCTTCCTTCGGCAAACCGCCATTATAAGTGGGAAATGTTTGCTTAGAAGACTTACATTCAATGTCAACTACACGACCGTTAGGTAGAGTGACACGAAAATCTGGAGATTGTTGTGGACCGTTAGGTTGCCATTCATACTTGAATCCATACTTGTCAAGCAATTCCATGACTTGTTTCTCATGGAGAGGATTATCTTGACTGTTGGGTTTATAGGGGAGAAGTAGAACTTCTTGCCAAAATTGTTTCATAATTTCTCTTACGCAAGCGTAAGTTGAAAGGTTACATTACTACAACACTTTAGAGGTGAGTAACTTTAATTTACAGGAAGTTTGCCCAGTGACTTACCCTTTTTGTGGTCATCTATGAACTTCCTGGCTGATGCTTCTGTCCTACACACTTTGAGTTGCTCTCCGTTGTGAATGACCATCAGTTGATTGCCAAATGGAATCGCAGCGTAGTTACCTTTGCCGATAATAAATCCTTCTTTCATTACACTTTCCAAAAAATCGTGGATTTGGTTGCGGTGGATGACCTATGACACCCTCCAGGTAGAATTACAGAAAAATCAGGGTTTGACCCCTGACTGTGACTGGGTTCTCAGTGAGACTCACCTGCGAACGGTGGAGATGGCAGGTTCGCCCTTTTCAAAGATCGTATCAACCACAGACTGAACACTGCGGGCAGTGGCAATACCAACCTTGCTGTAGACAGGGATACACACAAGACCGAACGATTTGCTATACTGACTCAGGTTGCCAGGTTCAATACGTCCATCGCGCATACCTTTGGCATCATCGTGATGCAGGCGGATGCAACGTCCGATGGTCTGACTGATGCCAATGAAGTCCATATTGCGAAGGAAAAGTACCGCTTCCAGACCGCTGACGTTGATACCTTCTGCGAGGATGGAGTGGTGAAGAACAACGAACTTCTTATCGTTATCCTTACCCCATGCGCTCAGAGTGTCAAAGAACACCTCACGATTGACCTTCTTGCCATCAATAACTGCGCCAGTCTTGGCAGTAATATACATCCAAGAATAACCGCGACATTCCAACTGGAAGCAGAAGTCAGTTTCAGTCACCAGCGATACGATTTGCTTGGTTGCCTTAGCACAAATCAGGATCTTGCCAACCTTGTTGTCATCAATGGTTTCCAGCAGATTCTCCGAATCGCGGTCAAAGTTAGTCTGCTTGCCAGTCACCATAGCAAGTTGCTTGACGATGACTTTGGGGGGCACAATGTAACCACCCTCAACCAACTCAGGAGCAGGAACTTTACAGATGACTTGACCATACACAGCAGCATCATTCATCCCAGGTTTGCCTACAGCAAGGGAATGTTTGGGAGTTGCGGTGAAGAAATAGCAGCGACGTGCATTAGCAGCAAAGTGCTCAGTTGCAGGGAAAAAGTGACGCTGAACGCTGTTATGTGCCTCATCAAAGTAGATGGTATCCACATCAATCTCTGCCACCTGAAGACGCGACAGGGAATTGTAGGTGGTTACAATCAGGCGATGATTGTCAGCATTAGCATCAACCCAGTTGCGAATCTCTTGAGGGCGAGTAGAGGATTCCCAGTGAACTTCTCCAGAGTGACAATGAAATACTTTCGCATTGGTAATAAACTCCAGAAACTCAGAACACAACTGAGTCGCCAAAAGAATACGAGGAGCAACAACAACAATAGTCTGGGGAGTTTCAGACTGCAACTCACGCAGAGCATCGTAAATCATCTTCAGAGTCTTGCCACCACCAGTAGGAACAATAATCTGACCTTTATCATGCTGTTGCATAGCAGCAACACCGCGTTCTTGATGAGGGCGAAGTTGGATTTGCATTGGAATCATTATCTAGTATTAGGACACTTTAGAGGTGAGTAACTTTAATTCGCCTTATTATAGAACTTCAGTTTATCAATCACACCTTGCATTGTAGCACGATTGTATCCATTCGCAAAGGATAGACTTCTCTCAGTCTCGGGATTAGGACCAAAATCAACATTTTGAGAGACATTAACACCCTCTTGGAGAAGGCGAATAACATCATCAAAGACAAAATCGGGGATTTGAATGTAATTCATTGTTCTCAGTGGTTTGATAAGTAAAGACAGAAATAAAGCACTTCTAGAGGCATCTAGAGTGCTCTGGTGGTTAATCAGTCTCCACCAAACATTTCATCAAATAACCAATCACCAGAACGCTCTTTTTCTTCCCAGACTTTGTTAGCGTTTGCTTCAATCATTGCTTTTTCAATCTTCATGTCAATCGGAGAAACTGTGCTGAACCAGTTACCATTGCGATCTTGCCAGAGCATAGTGTTGTTTTGAGTGTTGTCCTTATACTACTAGGACACTTTGGAGGTGAGTAACTTTAATTGGACTCAACTTCCTGATGCTTGTGCTGCTGCTTTTGCTTTTGCTCTCATACGAACAGCAACAGCACGACTCCACTCTCCACCACCTGCTTCATATTCTCTACGCATTTGTGCAAGAATCTCACTAGAAGATTTCTTAGTCTTTTGTGCTGCTGCTGTTTTCTCTTTATTTCTTGCTCTATCTCTCTCTTGACGTGTCATTCCACCGCCACCTTCATGCTCCCACTTTCTGCGTGGTTTTGCTGCTGGTTTCTTCTCTTGCTGTGGTTTTGCTTGAGAGATTGCTTGTGATGCAGTCTTTGGTTGTGTTTTACCACCTTCTCTTGCTTTACGCTCAAGGTATGCTTTACGCTGCCTTTCTTTAGCAGTCATAGCAGCACTTCCTTGAGTTCCTGCAGTTCCAGGTTTTAATTCTGTTGCACCCGCTCCTCTTCCAGGTGCGGGTGCTGATGAACCTCTTTGTTGACCTTTATCTTTGCGTGTTTTATAGGAAACTGGTTCAGTCTTACCACCACCAACTGCTTTCACTCTACGTCTTTCGGGAGCAGACTTTTTGCGCTGTTTACCTATTCTACCACCTTCACCAGTGCGGGTGATGGAAGCACCACCACCCCAACCAAGTTGTTGTGCAGCATCAGCATCAGATTTTTCACAAAGAATCATAAACTCCTGAAAGGTTCTCATTGGTATCTAAACACTTCTTTTTAGTATTTAGATATCTTCATCCTTTGCTTTATAGGAACCCTTGAAGACGCGACCTTCAGCATAAAACCATTTCACACGCTCACGGCGAGCAGCAATCAGCAAATCATACTCCTCTTGTTGTTGCTTAGTGAAGGTGAAATCTTGTTTCCTCCAGATCTCTTTTAGTTCTTGAATGTGGGGCAAAACATTAACGGTGTCAGTCATTTGTTCAGGATACAGTAGAATCAGAGTCAGTAGGGAGTTCAGTGTTTACTTTACTAGGTTTCACACGCACATTGTAAGGACTATTGAAGAACCTGCGGAAAGCAGTAACAACAATAAAAAGCGTTGAAAGTACACCAATAAAACCAAGGATGGTGACAGCATCACCGCTGAAGTTAAGAGTGTCAAGAGTCATAATCAATAATCAATGTTAGAGTTAAGATACTCATTCATATTGAAGTCATTTCGTTCTTCAATCAGTTCGGAAATGTCTTCCTCAATGAAATCAAAGTTTTGGAGTTCTTCAATTTGAATGTCATCAAACCAGTCCATAACTTGTTTGCTGCTTACATTATTAGAACACTTTGGAGGTGAGTAACTTTAATTCAACTAATCTTTTTAACTGATTTTGCTAACTTCTTCAGTCTTTTCGTTACTTCTTTCCCACCACTACGCTTTACAACTAACTTATCAACTTCTTTCTTTGTTGGTTTACCCATTGGCCCTTCATAACGCTGAAGGGTATAAGTTTGAGTTCCATCAGCATCTCTCCTATAAGTTCCAGGAACTGCATGTGGTGGAGTATCTGGTTTCTTACCTTCACAGATTTGATAGAACTCCCTGAATGTTAGCATTTTTTATCAACCTCTCTTCAGTTGCTTTTCATATGCTCGATGTGCTCTCTGTCTTGCAGTTTCTGCGTCTGAGGGACTTTTGCCAGATTTAGTTGCTGCTGCGTGTGCTTCATCACCTGCTGCTTTCTTTTTAGCAGCGTGGTCGGCAAAATGTTGTGCAATTTTATCTTGTTTCTGAGTATTAGAGATAATTTCAGCAGAACTTACTCTTTGCTTTACATTTCTTACTTTAGCACGACCACTGGACACATTCTCAACAATACTTTCTCTCCACTCTTCACTCATATTCACCATAATTGCTTCTGCTGCTTCTGGTGTTTCAGCATATCCTTCATCAAGTAGGTGTGAGAGAATGATATCATAATAATCATAACTATCACGAATACCTTGCTTATCACTCCTAGTTAGACGATTTGGAAATGACTTTTTCTTTTCAGTATTATCAGAAACTGTTTTACTTCTTTTATATTCTTCTGGTTTATTTCTATTAAATTTTTCCTCTCTATCTGGGATTTGAATGCTAAACGACCTTTTAATAAGTTTATCACGAATTTGTCCAGCACGTCCTATACTTTCAAGATCTCCTTTTGATTTCAACTTATCCATTTTATCATGAACTTTTCTGTTGCTGTATCTTTTATATCCTTCATCAAGTTGCTGATTTTCAACAACTTCCAAATATGCTTCTTGAAGATTGCGAAGTTCTTGTGCGTCCATTTTATGAATACTTTTTAGATATTTATGTTCACTCAAACTCAAGCGTCTTATTTGAGTATTTGACTGGTGGAGTTTGATAATCAGACAACATAGACCCATCAATCACAACATGTATAGTTGTTTTATCATTCCAATGTCTAATTGCATTTGCTACAATGAAACAGTTGGTGATAAAAATAGACAAAAACATCACAAGGCGGATAAGAGCAATCCTATCCGCCTCTTTATCAGTTTTTCCTGCTTTTTCACCCAACGATTTAGCTAGCAATCGCCAAAAGGTTTTCCTTTTCTTCATAGATTGACGTGCGTGACTGAATGTATTCTAATTGATTCCACTGATTATGATAACAAATCACAAGCAATCTTTCATTTCTGTGAATAGGGCAACATTCAAGGTTGATTTCATCTTTGGGACGAACATTGTGCTCAATAGTGATATATTTATCACACTTGAAGTACACCCAACCTTCTACACCTTTTCCATTCTCCCATACCACATAATCGTTGATGCTTGGAGTATAGTTATTGTCCATAATATTTAATACAATTTTATTCTACCAAGAACCCATTGGTTGCCTGGACATTCTATACTCCTTTTGTTTATTTGTCCATTATTCCACCACTTTGTATTTTTATTTGAAGGTGGTTTATGTTCCATCATTTTAAGTGTTTCACTTACTTTTTTCTTATGTTCTTCACTGCATTTTTTACCTTTGTTATGGGCGGGTTTCCCTTTCAGTGCCTTACTAATGTTTTTTTTATGTTCTTCTTTTAATTTTATTCCAAGTTTTTTTTCACTCATTTTTCTTTTGGCATCTTCACTCATTATTTTTCCTTTTTTTGCTTTTCGCATTTTTAGTATAGTTTCTTCACTATACACTCTACCCTTTATTGAAGACCCAATTCTTCTTTTTGTTTCTTCGCTAAGTTTTTTGCCTTTATGAGATTCGCTTAATTTTCTTCTAGTTTCTAAACTTTTGATAGCACCACTAGACCCCTCACCACCATTAGTCCTATTTCTCAATATTCCAGTTCCTAAATCTTTTCTACCAAGAACTGCTATTAGATAAGTTTCGTGCTTAAATGCTTCTTCTTCAGTTAAGTTCTTCTTAAGGAATATTATTTTTGTTTTATCTTTCGGTGGTTTTATTTGACCCTTTCCTTTATAAAATGCCCTATTACCTTCTCCTTTACCAATGTAGTAAGGAGTTTTATCTTCTCTTAAATATGCGTAAGTGTAATACATTTGTGCCTTGGCGAGACATATCTATTTATTATAGCAATAATGAAGGGGACTTACACAACTAAAATCCGCCAAGACACAAGTTGATGCCCCAAACCTAAAAAAATGCTGCCTCCAGCGGTGTCAACTTCAATGGCATTGCTGTATAGTTCCGCGTGTCCCGAATATTTACACAAGCACCGATGGTCTTACTATTGACTGGGGCATAGTATTCTCTGGTTTTGGATTTGTAAAATCCCCAAATAGTTCTGGTCGAAGTGCCATTGTTGTAGTCAAACTTGCGATGACAGCGTAACCAAATAGAAACCACGCCACGTTTGTACTCCTCAAACTCATAACTATAACCTTCTGGTGCTTTATGTGGAAATTCAGCAATCATATTCACGTTCAATAGACAAAAGAGTAATCAGTGTTTTTAGTTTAGCAATCTCTTGCTCTTGTTCGCTGATTTTATTCTGAAGACGACTGATTTGTGCTTGGTATTGCTGTTTCAAATCAAACAGCATCTTGTCCATATGGGCAACTTGATGTGTCATAATCAGGTGGTAAATGATTCAACAATAACAGATTCTACATCTTCAGCAAGAGTATATCGTGGTGCTTTGATTACATTCTCACGAAGTTTTCCAAAACAATCTTCATAACCTTCATACTCATAATGATTAGAAATCAAGTTAAAACATTCATCATCATTTTCGGCAATCACATTCCAAAGTCCTCCGTATTCCGAACTAGGAAATCCGATTGCGTGGTCCACAACATAAAAATACTTTGCCATTTGTTTGTGTAAATTACTCCTTCAGTTTAACGAAAATCAGTGTTATTGTCAATGTCACCAGCAAGGATAAGAGCGACACCAATAGTTGCTAACACACCAAGACCAAATCCAGCAATAAAAATCATCAGTAAAACTCTGCAAGATAATAGTCAACAGTCACTTCTTTTTCTGCTGCAAGTCGCTCAATTTCTTTCCAGAAGTCCTGAGCAATCTTTTCACGTTCAGCGTTCATAATCAGGTCTTTAATGCGTTGCGGAATCATTTGAATTGCTCCTCATCTTTAGGACGAATAACCCTGAAATAATATACCACAAGTGATGTCACCATGGCAATTATTGCGGTGTAGATAGAAATTGCGAGTGCTATACTCATCGGATTTCTTTACTTGGAGGTTTCTTAAGATTCTCTATTGCTTGTTGGTGATAGTAAGCATCAAACATCCTATCATCACGTTGGATTAGAAAGACATTCCAACCAAGAATGGCAGCAAAACCAATCAATCCAGCGACAATGTACTTTTTGTTCATTTTTTAACAGTAGGTGCTTGTTGAATATCAAAAGTAGGTACAGGAGCACCACCATTACTGGGCACCATATAAACAGTACGATTGGTGTTTTCCTCACCTTGAGTAATCCACAGATACTGAAGATAAGCAGGATTACCTTTCAAACTATCACCGATGATTTGGTTTGCTTGTGCAACACCACGAGCACGAATCACCTCTGCTTCAGCAAGTTGTTGTGCTGAGTCTTTCTTTGCTTGTGCTTCCAGAACTGCTACCTGACGAGTGTATTCTGCCTTCTGCAGTTCTGCTTTACCAGCAAGAGATTGCTGCCACACATTATACTGTGGACCACCAATAAAGAGGAGACCACCAATCACAACAGCACCACCAATAAACAGAATAATAGCAGGGTCAATATATCCGTTTTGTTTAGTCATTTGTCACCTTCAATAGTAGATTTAAGCAGTTCATTCATTGTGCGACGAGCACGATAGTTTTGGATAATGTCCATTACACAATACCCAAAGGCAAATCCTGCCATAATTGTAGTAATCACTTGGAAGAACCTCCAGTGGGTTTGAAAATAAGATTAGCAAGAAGCACAATAGCAAAATTTTGCCAGATGGTCAAAGAGACATTGAACCAAGACAAAATCAGTCCAAGAAGTGCTGCTTCAAAAAATAGAGCAGCAACAGCAAGAACAATCACACCAAAAGTGAGACCAAGAGCAGTAGAAGTTTTCATAAATCAGACGTGAAGGGCAGCAGAAGGAATTTCAACGACTTCGGGATATTTGTTCCCAAACTCATTACGATTATAGCACACCCACTCACCGTTCAGAGTGTAGAGATATGCGTACTCTTCACCATCAGCAAGATAATCATACTTGTTAGAATCAAACCGAGGAGGAGAATCTTCACCACGATAAGAGTAATAGTTGGGACCATATTCTTCCCTATGACGGTCTAGCAAATCATTAGACCAACGTTCGTTAGTCCAGCAGGAACTCATATCCCCACCATCAATCAGTTCAGAAACTTTCTCTTTGGTGTTGTAGTGAGTGTTGAGAATACGACCCAACCATTCAGGATAACCGTCCCAGTGATGATAGGCAGAAAGAATACTGCCATCAGCGAGTTCAATACCGATTCGGGAGCGGGTTGCCATTTGTTCGTTGCTTACATTACTAGGACACTTTCAAGGTGAGTAACTTTAATAGACAGCAATTAGTTCGCTTGCTTTCTTCCGACTGCCACCTTTCTAATTGCCCATCTCTCGCAAACTTCTTACCATATATTCGGAAAACTTTTCCATCTTTTCGGGAGTAAGTGCTTGTGGTCTTTGACTGATTACTTTTCTGAGTGCATCCATTTCCTTCCACTCATCTTCAGTTAGTTTTTCTTGTTTTCTGGATGAAAGGGTCATGCGTTTGCTCCCATGTTTATGAGCATATCCTAACACTATTTAAGGGAAATGTTGTGTTTCTTAATATTGTCTTTAGAGTGTGTGTAACAGTTCTTAATCTCCATTAAAAAATGGACCAAAATTACCTCTGCTTCCAGGTTTTCTGTCTTCCAAAAGATCCATAATCTCCTCAAACTTCTTACATTGTTCTATGTCAAGAAGAAGTTGAGAGAGTTGTTTGACAACAAGTGGTTTTTCATTTGTTGCAGCAGATTTAATTGCAGCACGAAGATGTGACTCTGCTTCTAAAAGATGATCTAGGGTTTGTTTAGATAATGCCATCAATACTTAACCTCGGGGCTGTTTTCACATTTTTCATAGAAAATCCCATTTTTATAACAGGATTTACCAGGTTCATAATATCTTACCACCTGTGGTTTTGGTGTGTCAAGAGCACAGTATCCTTGGTTGGATAATGCACTCTCAACACAAAATAATAGAGCAGCAGGAGCAAAAAGTTTAAGAGTATACATTATACTTTACGCAGAAGATAAGAACCATCACCTTGATCCACCCATTCTACTTGATCCCCTTCTTTTAGATTTGCTGCTTCAAGCAAATCATCAAGAAACTCAATATAATAATCATCCACACCATCAACACTTCCTCGCTGAACAGGAAGACGCCACTTTACAACTTTATCTTTAGGCGGAAGTGGGGTGTATTCATAACCACCTGCTGCTTTGATTGCTTCATAATCAGCATCAAGTTGTGCTCGCTTATCATAATACTCTGCCTCACGCAGGTTATATTCACGGCACTTTTCTTTCTCTTGATCTGATGCCGCTTTGTCGCACATCGCATTCAGTTCTTCTTCGGTATATTGCTCCGATTCCTCCCAAAAATCGTTCCAAGATTTCTGACACTCTGGAGAAGGGTCATCTTTATCACAAACTAGATTAGATGTAGTGTTAGAGTCCCAACCATCATAATGTTCTTTAGTAATACTTTCGCCATTACCATTCAGAAGTTCAAGAAGTTCATATGCTTGTGATGCTTGTTGCTTGTAAACATAATAGTTTTCTTTCACTACACCAACAATCACATCATAGATTTCTTGTGGAGATGCTTCACCAGCAGACGTTGCATCGTGCATCCATTCTTCCAGTTTTTCAAGTGAATACTTTTTGTAGTCCATAATCAATCTCTGGGTTTAGGTTTAGAGCACTCGTTGCAGTAGTACGAGAACCCATCGCGGAAGTATTTTACTCTCTGGAAGTGGTCTGTGTCAAGTGGTTTCTCCACTCCACACTTATCACAAATCCTTATCTTTTTTGACGGACTTTCGAATTCGTTTGAGTTCTTTGAGTTCCATTTTAATATTTTTGTAAGCAGTGTCAGCATCTAACTTTCCTCCCATTTCTAGAGCAATAATGATGTCTACTCGTGTTCCGAAGTGTGCTAATGCTTTCTCAAAAGAATCCAAATCATACATCTTTATTGATCCATTTTTCTACAGTCAGTATATCTATACGAACATCAACTGCATCAATAGAGTTCATTATCTCATAGAGAGTATTTGAGGTTTCAATATTCTCTTCTTCTAGTTTTGCAATCCTTTCTTCGAGTTCAACAATTTTTGAATAGACATCGTGTTCTTCTACGATTAGTTTTTCAGTAGGAGAAAAATACCACCCAATAAACTTTTTAATCATACCAAACCAATCTCTTTCAAATATTGTTGATAACGCATAAAAGACTGAAGACGAATAGGGACACCTAAACTTTCACAACAACGACAGTAAGATATAAACTCATACCAAGGAGATGTGGGGTCAGTATCACTCATAGCAATTCTTTCCAAAACTGATCACCTTTTTGAAGTGCTAATACAGCAGTTGTGTGTTCCCTTGCGTGTCGGTCAAGGTCTTTCTCTTCAAAGTAAAGATTAGACCTATAGATAGCACAACGGAACACATCAGCCCATAGTTGTTGATTAGGCGTCAGTCTCAGTTTCATTTTTATTAAATCCAAACTTGATTTTTTCTTCCTCAATACGGTTCTTTTGAGCAAGGCCGCAAACAGTTTCCATCACTTTAAGTGTGTCTTCTGTTGTGGCATTGGCAGGCATACGGTTGCGTACAATATCAAACAGAGGAAAGAATTGCTCTGCTGCTTTTTGTACTTCGTCAGGAGTTAGTGGTTTTGGGTTCATTGGGTTTAATTAAATCGGGGTGTGGTGCATAAAGTGGTCCTTCATAGTTTCCAGCAAACTTTGAAAGTTCTTGAACTGCTTTTACAGTTTCGGGAGTTTCTTCCCAACTCCAACTATTTCCATTCTTGTCAACAAATGTGCGAGTTGTCATAGTTTATAATTATCCTTTGTAGAATATGTTTTAGTTTCTTCAAATCCATCTTGAAGACACTTGAGATACCAACGAGTAGCAGTTACACACTGGTTTTCGTTGAGTGAGGTAATAATACCCTTTCCATCTGGGTAATGAGACTGCCAAGTTCCCCATCTTTTTTGCTCCACATAGAAGCAATCATCATATAGTTTTTTTTCCATGATTCAATAATGAGAGTTGTCGTTCAATTTCATACTTGATTGGAAAAAGATGTGAAGTAAAGAATGCTTCATAGTTATTCTCTCTCACAAGATTTCCAATGTTTTCTATCTGTTGCAGAGCAAGAATAAGATTAATTTTGGATGTCATGCTTTATTCCCATCAGTTTTCCGTAGATTTTGGCATAGAACATTTGAATGGATTTATCACCAGTATCTTTAATTTCCCTTTTCACAAGTTCCATTAAAGCATCTAGTTCTTCTACCCTCCAATCAGCATCTATGTTGTGCTCAGTTACTTTCATTTTTTGCGTTTTGTAGTGCGAGTAGTGTTTCTAGTGGAATCCACGCAGGTGGTTCGTCCTTTACTTGTACCTGAACTTCCTTTACTTTTTGGTTTAGGCTCTTGTTCCACACTTCTCTTACGTTTTTTACTGGTGTCAACGGGTTTTCCATCACGATAATCAATCTTAATAGTTCTCTTATCCATTTTATACCTTTCCAGATATTTGTCAAGATGTTCCTGACACTCAAACCAACAGACTGTGGTGTTCTTTTTCTCCCCAAACTCCAACCTAAACCCAAACTTTTCATAAGGGAATAGTTCTGTGTCAATCATAGTTCCCGACAATAAAGAATACCTTGATAGAGGTCTGGTTTGCAGATCAACTCCATTTTAGCACCTCCTGCCCCACTTGCAAGGCGAAATAGTGCAACGGTAACGATTACTGATTGGCAAAGGATGACATATAAGAGTATCCTATCTTTGTTTTTTTGGAAGGGTGCATTGATTTTATCAGACCATTTCCAGTATCTTTGCCAGAAGTTTTTCATCGTCCAGTTACATCCTCATAGTCCATCAATTTACCACGTCTGAAATGTAACCGCAATCGAGGCCAATCCTCCCATTTACCTTTCCATTGTTCTGGATAGATTTCAATGTATTTGGTGATGGGGTGAACACGATACTTTCCATGAACTCCTGTAGGAATCCATTCGTAGTTTAGAAAGAGATGTTTATCATTATATCGTGGATCATCCTTCTCAATAATCTCAAACGTAGAAGTTCCTCTATAATCACCAACCCACAAATAACCAGCAGGATCTATCCAAAAGTGGGACATAGTTCCACTATATCCTTCTTCAATATCTTTTGTTTGACACACTACATTTGTGAATTG
>Ga0208644_1000035_pt1 | contig 76752 bp, 63 predicted proteins | sample VirMetDEL_Nov_18_FD_184517 | JGI IMG/M metagenome (GOLD analysis project Ga0208644, IMG submission 184517) | Aqueous microbial communities from the Delaware River and Bay under freshwater to marine salinity gradient to study organic matter... | ecosystem: Environmental > Aquatic > Marine >...
TGGCGAGGAGAGGTCGCAGCCCAGCGGCCAGTTTCCTCAACGCACACAGGCAGCGAGCGGAGGAGCGCGAGGGAGGATCGCGCACCGCAAACATACAAAAATCGCGGCCAGTGGTAAAGGCTCAAAGAAAAGTGCGTTGAGGTGCGTTTTTTTGCGCTGACCCTCTTGTAATATGGGGCAACTGCCCTTAGATAGGGGTTACAGGGACACAGTGTCCCAAGAGGAGAGACTGAAATGAACACCGTCGAAAAGACCTTCACCTACACCACCCGCGAAGATGGCCGCAAATTCCCCTGCGCCTTCGTTGACCACACCTCGGATGGCAAGGCTATCTACCGCGACATGGTCGGCCGTCGAATCGTCACATCGCGAAACGAGGCCCACGCAATGGCTAAGAGCCGCTCGCGCCTTGAAACGCACGGCATCCGCTGACAAAAGGGGGCTTCGGCCCCCGCCAACCACAGGGACACGGTGTCCCAAGAGGAGAGACTGAGATGAAAGTTCAAATCAAAGAAGCCTACGCTTACGAAGGTCCGGCTGTGCAGTATACGGGCGAAGATGGCTACCCCGATGCCGTGATTATGCCTGTGTTGGTGGCGATCACCACTGACGGTCGGATGTTCCAACTGCCGAATGGCCTCGTCCACGATTATGATGATGACGGCTTCGGCAGCGTCCGTCCGCGCTGGAACATCTGCAAGGCCGACGAGATGGCGGCGGAAGTCATCGCCCGCAAGTTCATCAACGCCGAGCATTGGGTTGAAACCAGCGAAAAGGGTTTGCGCGATTATAGTCGCGGCTCCTATCACTGCTGAGATAGTCTCGAACCACACAGAAAGGGGGCTTCGGCCCCCTTTCCATTGCCAGCCTAAAAATCAAGATGCTCCAGAGACCGTTGACATTTCCCCACCACTCCTTTACGCCGTGAGGCGTAAGGGTGGTGGGGAAAGTGGTCTTCCGCACTGGTGGTGGGTCACACCACGCCCCTGATCCCCCGCTTCAACGGCTTCGCCCACCCGCCCGCAGCGGAAACGCCATACGCCATCGTCGTGTGGTCGCTGGCCAGTGACAGGCACACGGCATCCGCACGGTCTGGCGACTTCAGCCCGCGCTTCTTCATGTCGTCCTTGCTCTCCACCTTGATCTTGCCCGACGACATGAACGAGTAGCGCGGCGCGGTAAGCTCGCCGACCAGCTTCTCGTCGCGTGGCAGCTTCACGTCGCGGCCCTCCAGCCACTCCTTGGCCTTAAACCACAACTCGGCACGCATATTCGCGTAGATCGCGCTGCTGGCCGCCCTCTCGGACACGTTCAGACCCCGCGCTGGCAGCCCTAGCTCCCTCAAGCGGTCCAAGACACCAGCGCCAAGCCCGATGCTGTCCACGATGATCTCAATGGGCCGCTTGGACGGGGGCATCGTGTCAAACTCGATCTTCACCGCCCCGACAAGCTGCATCAGGTCCAGCCCATTCCACACCTTCAGCGGATGCACGACTGGCCCCTGACGCTTGCACAGCACCGAGCTATCGTTGCCGTGCCGAGCCACGTCCAAGCCCCACACGGCCCGCGCATCCTCCGCCACCGTGATCTCCGCATTCAGGGCCGCCTCGACAAGCTCCATCGGGATCACCGTGTCATCCTCGGCGGGCGGGAAATTGCCCAGAACGCGGACGTGATACGCCGGAGACCCCTCGCCATAGCGATCCTTCATCTCGCGCACAAAGTCATCACTCACGCGGGGCGAGTCCAAGCAGGAGACGTGCATCGTGAACCAGTCGTCGCGCAGCCGGTGGTGCGTCTCATAGAACAGCCCGCTCACGCGGGTCGGGTTGCCGGTCAGGATCGTCGTGGCGTTGTGGCCAGACATCGAGCCAGCGGCACTCTCGAACACCGCCTCGGGAACACCCGACGCCTCGTCCGCGATCAGCAAAACGTGCGGCGAGTGGACACCCGCCAGAGCCTCGGGCTGCTCCGCACGGCTCGTTCTGCACGAGATAAACGTGTCGGAGGGCGACGCCTTGCTCTCAATGCGGTCGCTCTTCACCTCCAGCAAGTCGCTCAGTGGCGGCTTCAGGCGCTTGATGAGGCGCTTCACCTCCGCGAACAGGGCGTCGAATAGCTGCGCCGACGTGGGCGCTGTCATCACGACCTTCGACGGGGTGCGCCACAGTATGTGCCAGACCGCCGCGATGGCGACGGCTGTCGACTTGCCGACCCCGTGGCCAGAGCGGACGCTGATGCGGCGCTTCTTCGGGTCGGCGACGGCGCGCAGAAACTCGACTTGCCACTCGTCCGGCTCGACGCCCAACGCCTCGCGGGCGAATAACACTGGGTCGCGGCTGTAGCGTTGCGCTAGCGTAATGAAGGGGTTCGCGGCCTCGTTATGGGGTGCTCTCTCCACGGCGGTTCTCCTGTAGGGTGCCGCGATTATACGCAAAATTTTTCAGGACTGACACCGTGATTTTCGTGATAACCCTCGGCGGCCTCGGCCTCCTTGCGGACGGCGTAGGCGTCCTTGAATGATTCAAATGATCCGAGGTGGCGGTTCCCAATCGTGACGCGCCATAGCCAGCGCCTCTTGTCCCAAGCTATGCCCAAAACTCCAGACATCGAGTCATCCGGCAGCCGCCTGTTTCTGGCATTTTCGGCGTTAGTGGCAGCCCTCAGGTTGGCGATCCGGTTGTCATCCCTGACGCCATTAATGTGATCAATCTGATCCTTCGGCCACTCCCCGTAGTGAATGGCCCACGCAACTCTGTGCGCCTTGTATCTCTTGCGCCCAATCGAAACGCGCTGATAGCCTCGATGCGGCTCCAAGTAGACGGGCCTGCCTGCATGGCTGGAGTTGAAGCTCCGCGTAGCACGGTCACCGTCATCGTGGCGCTCGCGCCATGTGAATGCGCCGGTGTCGGGGTTGTAGTCGATGAGATCACGAAGCTCTTCTGGGGTATGCGTCATGGCGTGGCCTCCTTGTTGCTTGTCTACCCCCGCAGCCTACCCCCCTTGCGGCGCTCCGTGCAAGTGCAAAATTTTTTTGGGGGCCAGTGTGTGGGGAGCTGGCCCAGCACGGCCCACCCGCGCCTTTCGAAGGGGGGGCCAAATGCCGCGGCGCGGCAAAAATGCTGCGCTGCGGCACCGATCTGGCGATAAAAGGCGCATAATCCGTATTATGTAATATGCGGTATTCGTTATGTGTGTGCAATATCAACGTGTTAGCGAGGCAACGCCGCAAATCGCCGCGTTTCTGCGCCGCAGCTATCGTGCAAGTTGCAAAATGCTGCGTGTGCATTGCTGCAAAGCAGCGACGATGCTGCGGTGCGGCGTGCAACCGCGCACGCTCGCAGCGCTCCGGCGGTGCGCGGCGTTGTGGTTTTTGGTGCGTGAAAATAGTTGTTGACATTGTGAGGCGGTTGCCCTAGCTGTTGGGTTATAGGGCCACAGTGGCCCGCTCATAGGAGGGAAATGCAATGACATATTCTGAATCGGCTCGGGGCGTGATGATCAACATGGCACGCGCTTACAAATTGGTCACAGTTGAACACGGGATTGATAAAAGCGAATGGCACGATTGCTGTCTTTACCTTATTGGCAAGAAGGACACGAGAATTGACGAGGAGGGCCACATCGTCTCAGTCGACGCCGGACACGTTTTCGACTGGCTCGGCTACTAATCAACGCAAAGAAGGAGGGAAACACAATGACCAAGGCACAAACAGCCGCCATCATTTACGAGGGACCGAGCATGATCGACGGTAAGCCCATCGTTGCCATCGCCACCTATTCCGGCCGCAACCGGAAAACCGGCGCAATGGTGCAGACATACATACTGAGGGCCGACATTAACCCGCTCGACGCTAGCAAGACTGGCGAGGATGCGTCGATCTGTGGCAATTGTCCGCTGCGTGGTGAGCCGACCAATGATCCGGCTCGCAAAATCGCCAAGGGCCGCCGTTGCTATGTCAACCTAGCGCAGGGCGTGCTCATCGTTTGGCGCGCATACAAGCGCGGCGTTTACGCTCCGGCCGTCGACATTGCCGCCCTTGGCGCGGGCCGCATGGTGCGCCTTGGCACCTATGGCGACCCCGCCGCCGTTCCGGTCGAAATCTGGCAAGCCCTGACGAGCGAGGCCAGCGGATGGACCGGTTACACGCATCAATGGCGCACAACGCCAGCCCTGCGGTCGCTTTGCATGGCTAGCGCCGACAATGAGGCGCAAGGCGTCATCGCCCGCGCTATGGGCTGGCGGACCTTCCGCGTGGCCGCCCGTGGTGAGATAGCGCCGCCGGTGCGCGGCGTCGAGATCAATTGCCCTGCATCAAAGGAAGCCGGTGCCCGCGTCCAATGCGAGGCCTGCGGCCTGTGCAAGGGCGCGGCAAGCGCTGGCAAATCGATCATGATTGCCGAGCATTGATGCTTTCCGGTGACCGCCCCGCAATGGGGCGGCATCCAGAGCGCATCGCTCTAACACAAGGGCCACAGAGGCCCGCGACATAGGAGATACTGAGATGAATACTGGGATCAATAAAGACGGATCGCTCGCCCCGCAAAAAACAGTCACCCGCTATCGCGGCTCTAATGGCGCAGAGTACGAGATTTATCTCCATTGCGCCGATGACGGCAAGGGTGGCGACATCACACGCGGTGGCGCTCCCCTCAAAACCTACGAGGAGTGGCTCAATAGCTAGCCAGCGGGGGCTTCGGCCCCCACCACAAGGGCCACAGTGGCCCGCAACATAGGAGAGAGAAACAATGCAACGAAACGTCAATTTCGGCCGGTGCCACCTCGCAACGTGGCGCGAAGGCAGCCTACCCAAGGCCAGCAAAGGCGAAATCGTGGTGAGCCATGACCAGCGCCACGATGCCTATTCCATCCCCACAGGTGAGGAAGCCGCTTTCCGCGACTGGGTCGCTGCGACTTGGGAGAGCGATAACGAGCCGTGGGATGTTAACGAAACGGCTCAGGCCTACTTGGACCGGCGCGGCATCACGGTGAGGGTGGCACAATGACCAGCCAGCAATTCCGCCACATTCGCCGAGAGCGCGCCCAACGCCGCGCGCTCATGCTAGAACGCTGCGCCGAGATCGTCGCGGCCCTCTGCCTCTTCGCAATCCCTGTCGCGGGCCTCTTCATCGTGTGGGGGCTGCTATGACCAAACAGCAACTGATCGACGCTATGGACGCTGGCCTAGATGTGCGCTGGCACAATGACGGGTATATCTGCTACCGCGACAGGTCTGGGCAGTATCTCAAGACCTTTGAGCCAAACGGCCACACGATTGGCATTTTCCATCGCGATGGGGTCGGCATGAACATCACGCCGTCCGATTGCTACATAAAAGCGCCCCAGCTCTAGAACGCCGCAGCGCCGCCGCTCTATTGATTGCCAGAGTGGCGGCGTTGCTTACTCGCTAACGATGCTTTGCTGAATATCTCTGCCCAGTCTGGGCGCTGCGGTAGCTCGGTGGGGCTTAATGAGAAACCACGGTAGCTTGCTAAAGCGCTGCGTCGCAAGCTACCGTGGTTTCTCATTATAGTCAAGCCCCTAACCAGCGTTTGCGGACGAAACAGCACCTTTCCGCACTTTCCGCACCTTTCCGCACCTAGCATAACACTAGTGCGGAGCCTTGTTTTCATTGGACTTTTTCACCATTGGCGGTGCCAACGCTCCGCACCTTGAAACAGCCATTTTGGCGCGCTTTCGGGTGTTTTCGGGCGCGTTTTCGGGTGTTTCCGCACCTGTTTTTGCGAGGTGCGGAAGGTGCGGAAAAAGATTTTTCGTGGCGGCTCAATATTTTTCTTGACCCAATGGGGCGACTGCCTGTAGGCTCTTTGTATGGGGCACGGTGCCCCGCATAGGAGAGACCGAGATGACCAAATTCTCAATAGTAAGAAATCACCTTAAAGCCTGCGCCGAGCATGGGCTGCCGATCAGGCTGCGCGTTCTGAATGTGCTGCACATTTTGCTGAAGTGACTTTAGCAGGGGCTTCGGCCCCCACCACAACCAAAGGAGAGAGACACATGACCCGCAACGACATCCGCGAATATTCGAGCCGCTTCGACATCAGCGACGACGAGTGCGACCGCATCGCCGCCGCCTCTGAAACAGAGGAGGACTTCATCCGCATTTGGGAGGACGAAGATTGGTGGACCGACCTTCAGCAGGAGCAATAGCGAACAGCAGGGGGGCTTCGGTCCCCACCACCCGCAGGGAGATACTGACGTGGTAACAAAAATATTTTGGCACAACATCCCAGACTCAGTCCTGACCCATTGCCCGAGCCACTTGCTGAAAAAGCATTTCGGCACGTTCATGCAGATCGCAAACTATAAATGCGTTTACTGCGGCGCAAAGTTTGAACCTTCGCAGAAGAAAGCACTGGTCGTCGATCACATTATCCCGTGGCGCATAGGCGGCGAAGACGTGCTAGAAAATTTTGTGGCCGCTTGCCGTGACTGCAATGGAAAGAAACGCACGTCGAGACTGCCCATTTTCCATGAGGGTTTGCTGTTGACGCTCTCAGCAAGACGCGCTGAAGTGTTCAGAAATCGCGTGAAAAATCCAGAAGACTACCCAAAGCCAAAGGCTTGTTTTTATAGGATGCTTGAGGCGTCTTGAAATATACCGCGGGCCTCGGCCCCCACCACAGCCAAGGGAGAGACACATGGCCACCGACGCAGCCTACGTCGCGCAAGTGCGGCAGCACGGGCAAACTTACTACTACTACGGCCAGACAGCCGATCAGGCGCTGACACGGGCACGGGCAGGCACACAAGGCCCGCTGTGGGAAGCGATCATGGTGTTCAAGATGCCTGAGCAGAAGGCAAACAAAATGGAGAACGAACATGAACCACACTGAGATCAAAGCGGCGCGGCAGGAACTGGGCCTGTCGCTGTCGCAATTCGCGAAGGTGTTGGACACCGATCCGACGACCACACGGCGGCTGGAGATGGACCCGCGCCATAGCACAGCCCGCCAGCCCGCGCCGCGCATGGTGCGGCTGGTCACAGCCTACCTCGACGGGTATCGACCCGCCGACTGGCCGGAGGACAAATAATGGGGGTGCATCCAACAGTCCGGCCCGAGGTGGTCCGGCTCTTTAACGAGGGCGTGAGCTACGACAAGATCGCCAAGGCGGTCGGTATCCCGCGCGAACACGTCAGGCAGCACGTATACATGGCCCGCTCGCTTGGTGAGATCGCTGAAGATCACCAGCGCCTCCGGCATAGGTATGGTGAGAAGCGTGAAGCGGTCTATCAGCACCTGCTAGAGGGCAAGTCTCCGCAGCAAATCTCCGACTCTATGGGCATCTCAAAGCACGCTGTCCACCATCACATCCGGTCAATGCGGGCAAACCCGAAGGACCGAGACAGGAGCGTCCTGAGCTACCGGCAGCCCAAGAGCCTGCTCTACGTCGCGTCGAAGGCTGTGGAAGCCACGGGTAAGCAGAAGGGCCGCATGAACGAGTTTTTCCAAGGTCTCGTCGATCAGAGGACTGTCGTGCGCCTATGCTACGAGACCCCTCGCGGTATGACCGTCATGGAATACGCGGCCAAGATGGTCGTGGATGCCTATGCGGATGGCGACTAATACCAAATGCCCCGCGAGAAAATTTGATTTGGCATTTAGCCAAGAAGGAGAGAGAATATGACCAAGCAAGATGATCCGCCGCGTCACCGACAGTTGTGGACGCAAGAGGAGGTGGACAGGCTGACCCACCTATACAATAAAATGGTGCCAGCCAAGTTCATCGCCCGCGAATTGGGCCGAACCCCAAGCTCCATAAACGGCGCAGTGAGCAGGCTTGGCCTGCTCTACAAAGCGCCGTGGTATAGAACAGAGGAGCTAGGCAAAGTCGAGGCCGCCGCGTTGCTGTTTAAGATGCTGCTGGGAGATAGGCAATGACACACGACGTAAACCGCTGGCACTCCAGCCCGCACTCACGGCTTCGGAATAGTGGCGATACGGTCCTGCGTCACCAGTTCAGAGTGGTCGAGCTGCTCACGAGCTTCTGGCCCGACGCGCCCCGAGCGGCCATCGACTACGCCGCCAGCCACGACGAGCAGGAGAGCGTCATGGGCGACATACCCAGCCCCGAGAAACAGCAGTGGAGCGCCGAGCTGCGGCGACTCTACGAGGCCCGTGAGGCCGAGGTGCGGGCGCAGATGGGCCTGCCCCACTGCCCGCCGCACTGGGCCGCGCAGGTGGCCTTCTGCGACCGCCTAGACGCACACCGCTGGGTGGCCAAGCACTGCCCAGAGGCGCTGCACGATGGCGGCTTCCCAGAGTTGCGGGAAGACCTGCTGCGGCAGGCCGAGGGCTTCGGGCTGGGGGAGGTCTTCGGGCCGGAGGGGGTAGACCATGACCAAACCAATCCTTGAGGTTGGCCAGACCTACGAAGAGAAATACGCCGATGCGCTGGCCAAGATGGCCAAGCGCGAGAGCACGATCATGCGAAAACGCTTCGGCAGCCGCATGGAAACGTCGATGGCTAATCAGCGATACAAAATAGGCGGCGCAAAGGGTGCCGCCGTCAGGAACGCCAAGCAGAAGGAGCATGACGCATGAGCGACGAAAACGTGATCTATCTCAACGAGACCACGACCGAGGACATTTCGCCGGAGCGGGTCGTAGGGGGCGCCCTCGACGCCAACCTGTCCGTGGCTATGGTCATAGGGCGAAGGCAGGACGGGTCGATCTACTTCGCGTCCAGCACCGGAGACGTGAAAGAGGCGCACTGGTTGGTCACCGTCGTGGCGACGCACATCGTCACGGGCTACACTGAGATGCGGGACTAATCCTCGTCATCCTCGACAACGCTATATTCAGCGTCAACGATCTCACGCTCAAGCGCCTCGCTCATCAGCGCAGCCGCTTGGGCGTGTAGGTCGTTGATGCTGATATTGACGTTTACATCCTTCTGGCGTGTATCATACTTGTCGTTCAACTTTGAGGCGATCCATTTATCCGTATCGACCTGCAAGCGGGCGACTTGGACGTTCTCCGCTGTCGCGGCCTGCGCCGTATCGACAGCCCTAGCGGCGTAAACGTGGGCGGCGTTACGCAACACCTCGTTGTAGCGCTCGCGCCGCCCCTCAACGCTGTCCAGCCAGTCATACCACGATGACCAAGACAGGCAGCCATTCGGCGCTTCCTTGCTGTTCTGGAACATGATCGTCCGCACCGTCTCGCCTGAGAGGATGCGCTCAAACATGGCCTCTTCGCCGTATTCCTCCAGCCAGCGCACCCGCGCTCTAGTCAGTGGTTGGCCCATTGTCATTCCCCTTCGTTGCCATCTCGCCGCCCAGAGCGGCGTATCCGCATATATCGATCCACGAGTCCGCGTGGTCAATGGTCTCCAAGAGGCGCGCCATCTTCATCCAGATCATCATCAGCGCGTAATGCTCCCGCGTCACCCTGCCATGCGTCCGCAACGCCTCTTCAGCGATCAGGTTCACGCCGACCGAGATGCGCCGGAAGTTGTCCTCGGCTGGCCCGTAGTCGGCCTGCCTCTGGCCGTCGATCAGGCCGAGCGCGGCCCCCAAGATGTCGCTTCGGTTCATGTCTTGTCCCCCGATGGTCCGACCTGCAAGATGCGTCGGATCGTGTTGAGTTGAATGATGCGCCCCGTGCGCTTGGCGCAGTAGTGGAACCGCCGCCAGTCTGCCTCGTAAGCCGCTGGACGGTCGGCCTTAATGAATAGCACAAACGCGCCCTCATCCGCCAGCCGTCGCATGGCACCGCCAAGCCAGCGATCTGGGTCGTGATCCCAGCCAAGATTAGCGCGGTAGGCGTAGCGCACCACGTCGCCACGCTTCATGGCCCACAGTATCTCCGCCGCCTCCTCTGGATGCAGCGCGTCTATCTCAAAATGGTATTGCATCCCCGTCCCCTAAATCCTGCTCGCTGATGCGCGTGATCCTCGCACTCGGGAAGCTCCGCAGCGCGGCCTCCACAATCTCATTTGATGCCGCCGCGATGATCCGCGCCGCGTCCTCCGCCGAATACACCGCCCACGTCGGGTTCTCGCGCCTCACCGTGGCCACGTCGGCCCTCGGCCCGCAGATCGCGACGCACTGGCCGCGCCCCTCGCCCAGCACCACCGCAAATGCTCCGCGCTCCGGCAGCGGGCTATGACCAGCGTCTATCGCGGCCTCCTCCAAGATGTCCCACGCCTTGATGAGCCGCGTGGCGATCTCCGCGCACTTCACCGCATTCTCGGCCAGCATGGCCTCGTGCAACTCCTCGTAGACCTGCTCGAACCGAAGGGCCATAGGCGGCGATACAAGGCTTCGCAGACGGTCGCCCCACTTTGACTGCATCTCCCTCGCCTTGCGGTCCAGAGGCGCTACAGCACCGCTCACGGCGGCTGGGTAGGGCCTCCCGTAGTCCGTGGATCGCGGGTCGTATTTCTTCGCGTCCTCGATCTGTTTTTTCGTCGGCTTTCTCACCATAGCGGACACTCCTCCCAAAGCTCCCCGATCTCCATGCTAATCATATCGGCGCGGGCCACGAACCCGTTGTCGCCCTCGGCCTCACCGGCCAAGATGACGCGGCCCCGATTCTCCATGATCTCGGGCGTCGTGTATCCCAACACCCAGCCCCGTGTCAGATCGGGCGTGACCTGCGCGAAGGCCAGTATGTCGCAGAACTGCGCCTGCCGCTCCCACGACGCCATGCCTAGCGAAACCATCCAGTGCGGCTGCGGAGCTTGGCTCCGGCGCTTGGTCTTCACCTCGATCAGCATCCCGTTCATCTCGATGTCGTGCGTGAACTCGTCGACCATCGCCAGCATATCGACGAGGTGGGAGCGATCCGCGAGGTGGTCGAACACCAGACGCTCGCCGACGAACCCAGCGCGATTGCCGCTGCCAGAGACGAGGCTATTCCGCAGAACGCCCATCGCTTGAGAGCGCTCGAGCGCCTCGTCCAGCATCCACGGCTCTATGTCCACTTCCGTCACCATGCGGCAATGTTATGCTGCGGCGCGGCATTGCGTCCAGCAAAAAATGAGGGGGCCGAAGCCCCCTCGAGTTATGCAAGCTCTGCCATATAAGACTGGAGCTTCCAGTAGACCTCTTCTCGGTTGGCGCAGAAGTTGTCGTCGGACCGTATGCCTTCTCCACTCCCGTCATCCTTGATTAGCCAATACCCCCACCCAAAATCGTCTCGATCCGCTTCGATCTTGACGCCAAGGGGCTTGGCAAACTTACGCAATTCGTAAAGCGTCATTTCTCTCTCCTTTTCAAAAAGCAGCGACTACTCCCGTCGCACCCCCAGTATATCAGGCAACTGCCCCAATGTCAATATGCTGTTTTCGGCGTATATTCACCGCCCCGCCTCGTCTCCGGTGATCCACTTGCCGACGATGACACAAGGTGCCTCTCGGCCATTGCGCTTGTCCTCTATCACCTCGACGCGCAGCACGTCTGTCTCGATCCACTTCTTGACCATCGCCGCCACGCGGCCCTTGCCAGCCTTGTCCTGCGTGTCAATGCCCAGCACCGCGCCGACCGTGTGGCCCACCCAGTTCTTCGCCTGAATGCTCTGGCGGCACGGGTCGTCGTCCTGTTCCGCCTTGCCCACGGCCTGTTGGACGCGCATCGTGTCGCGAGCCGTCACGCCGTCGAAGAGGTCAGGCATCTTGAACACCTCGGCCACGCCGACCCACTCGCCGTTGCCGATCTGAGCGCCGACCATCTTGCGATAGACCGCCACCGCAGCGGGCGGTGCTAGGTTGGCCTTGCCGTCGTCGACGCGGAAGATGCCGCGAGCGTCCTCACCCTGCACGCCGAGGCGCATCATGTCATCCTCGCTAACCTTGTTAATGATGCGAGCGGCCCGCGCCGCACCGATCAGCGAGCCAGCGCCACGGACGCTGTCGATAGTGGCCTCGTCGCCATTGCCCTTGCGGATGTGGTGGACCAGCACGATGGACGCGCCCGTCTCGTCGGCGATCTGGCGCACCGCCGCAACGGCCTTGTTCATGGCGGTGTTATCGTTCTCGTTGATGTCGATGGCACCGACCCACGGGTCGATGACCACGACGCCGATGTCCTCGGCCGATATGCGCTCGCGCATATATTCGATCAGCGCGTCGTTGATGACCACGCCGTCCCGCGTCTGCGTCACAAATTTCGCTTGGAAGTCGCGCCCTGCGTCGAGGAACAGCCGCCCCTCAACCTCATCGCGCTTGACGTTGTGGTGCTGCATGGCGGCGATGAAGCGGCGCTGCATCTCCTCCAGCGGGTCTTCGAGGTTCATCACCCAGACCTTGGCCTGCTCGTGGACCTCCTCGCCCAGCAGCGGGCGGCCAGTGCAGATCGCCAGCGCCTCGACGCTGATCATGCTGGTCTTGCCGACGCCGCCTGCCGAGGCCAGCACCGACACGAATGAGCGCAGGTAGTGCCTGCCGTATATCCACCTGCGCGGCGGCAGGGCGGCCCCGTCCCACATATCGAAGGGCGTCGGCCCACGGAAGCCCTCTCGCACCTCCTGCGCCTTCTGCTCGGCCACCGGCTTGGCGGCAGCCAGAGCATTCCGCAGCGCCTCTACGCCGTGATCGCGCAGGTAGTCATTGGCGTCCTTGGTCTGCGCGTCGATGTCGACGAAGCGGACGACGCTCACGCGGATCGACCCGTCGTAGTTCAGCGCGTCCGCGACCCGCTCAATGTCGAGGTCGGGGTCGGCGCAGATCGTCACGTCGCTGGCTCTGGGCGGGACGTAGGTGGACATCCCCGCCTTGCCGAATGTGCAGACCACCGTGGCCGCGCCGCCAGCGGCCTGCGAGATACTCAGTGCGTCCTCCGGCCCCTCGCACAATACGATGGGGGCGTTCTCGCAATCCGACGCGATGACCATCGCGCTGTTGGCGATAACGCCGCGCGAGTATTTGCTGATGCCGTTATGCTCGCGCTTCTTGCCGTTCTCGTCGACCAGCACGGCCTGTATGCCGGTGATCTCGCCGCTCGCGTCGGTCGCGGGGAAGATGATCGCGGGACCGCCATAAACGTCCGGCGAGAAGCGGGCCACGCCGACGGCGCTCTTCGCCGCGATGTTGCGCCCGTTCAGGTAGCGCAGCGCGGGGCGCACCGCGTCGTGCGTGTCCTTCGTGATCGCGACGCCGCGCTCCCACGCCATACGCGCCTTCTGGACCTTCTCGGCCCGCTGCTCGTCGTCACGCGCCATCAGCCCGTCGGCGGCCAAGCGGCCAATCAGGCGGTCAAGCTCGCTGGGCTGGAACGGCAGGTCGGTCTCGTCGAGCGTCTTGGGGTTCTCCGCGCCCCTCTTAAACCCGCTCCCGACCGTGGCCATGATCTCGTGCTTCGGCAGGCCGATGGCCTCCGCCGCCGTGTTCAGGGCAAAGATCGCCGTGTCAACGCTCGCACCCTTCAAGTGCGCGTGGCGGCCCAGTGCGAATGCCGCCTTGTTCAGTGTCTGATTGCGCTGGCCCGCTGCGGCATGTTGCACGTCCGCAATCGCCGTCTCCGTGACCCTCTGAAAATATGCGCTCATGCCTCTCCCTCTCCAAGGTTCGGGGGCGACCTGAGCCGCCCCCGTGTTGATCAGAAGCCGAAGGCGTCGAGGTCAGTTGACGCAGCCGGTGCGGCAGCCGGTGCCGGTGCCGGAGTGACGGCGGCCATGACGCTCGGCTTCGCGATCCACTTCGCAATGGTGAAGCCCAAGTCGTAGCTGGTCCCCTTGCCAACCGCAACGGGTGTCGAGGATGTTACCTGCACGATTGGCACCATTCCCATGCCAAACTCCGGTGCCTTCTCGGCGGTGTTGTAGAGCTTGGCGATGAACTGCCCCTGCCCGTAGCTGTTGCCGCTGAACTCGGCCTCGCGACCGTCAGCGAGCCAGCACTTCACGAGGAAGCCCTGCTTATGCTCATCAGACGGCTTCGCGGTGCGCTCGCTCGGCGAGGGCCACGGCTCCCACTCACGGCGACCCACGTCAAGCACCATCCACCCGAAGGTGACGTTCTTGATGTCGATGGCGATACCCCGCGTCATGTCGAGGCTCTCCTCGCCGTTGTCGCCGATAAAGCGCCAGCGGTTCTGCGGCATATTCACTCTAATATAGGCGGCACCGCCGCCCGACGATTCTCCAAACGAAATTGGCATAGCTGGAATCCTTTCCTTGTTAGCCGTTTGGGTTTGAGTAGCGGAAGGCCCAGCGCGGGATTTGCAGCGTCTGCAACGCCCCGTATCCCGTGCTGAACTCCCCGCTGGTTTCTGCCCGCTGGATCATCTCCAGCGAGGCCTTCACTGCCGCCACGCCCTCGTCGCGCGACGCCCAGTCAAGCTCGTATACGCCGCAGGCGAAGGGCGGTTCCTTCTCGACGGCGATGAAAACAAATCTGTCAACGTCGCGGCCATCAATAGCCATGACGCGGCGATAGAACGCCTCCTGAATGTGGTAGCCAAGGTTCGCCACCTGCTTGGCGAAGCCCTCTGGCGATGCGTCCACCGTCGTCTTCACGTCGATGATCGCGTCAATGTCGCGCCGCCATCCGTCTGGGCGGCAGCGCAGGTCGAGGCCATACAGAGCATCGTGCGCGAAGATGCTGGCCTCGCAGACCAGATCGCCGCTCAGAAGCTGCGCGGCCTCTGCGTTGGCCCTGACGGCCTCTGCCATGTCCTTCGCCTGCCGATACTCACCCTCGGGCAGCAGGATCGCGCCCTCCGCGTCGGCGGCGACCTTCATGTCGCGCCAGTCATTGCCGCGCCGCGTCTCGGGGCCGCACCAGATCATCTTCGCCATGTGCGGCTCTAGGATCAGCGTGTGGACGGCGGTGCCGATGTCAAACGCGGCGCTCTCCTTGCGCTCGCCGTATTTCCAGTGCGCCAGAGATTTCTGCGCGACGGTTTTCACCGCCGACGCGCTGATGCTCGGCAGCTTGTGGTAGTCCTCGTTGCTCATGCTGTAGCTGATGGTCATGCCTTGCCCCTCCCGTAAAGCGCGATCAGCAGAGCCTCCGCGCGGTGTTCGTCTTTTTTGCGCTTCAGCTTCTCGCTGAGATGCGGAAACCACTGGATCGCCAAGCGTCTGGCGCTGTCCTTGTCCTTGGGCAGGTTCATGCTGCGCTTCCACGTCGGCGGCGTCACCAGCGTGAACGGCACCCGCGTCAGCGCGACAGTCGCCGTGATCTGCCCGAAGGCGTAGCCCAGCCTGAACGTGCTGCTCACGCCCTGATTGGGCATCGCGCCCTGCTTCTCGATGTAGACGTGTTCGGGGTCGGCGAATGTGCGGATCAGCCGCTCCAACTCCGCCACGTCAACGCCGCCCTCCTCGAACACCGGCAGGTCGTGGACCTCGGCGTGATCGTCGCCGATCAGTGCCACGCCGCCAGTGCGGTAGCCGCAGTCGATGCCGACAATCATGCGCGGCCCGCCGTTTTCTGCTCGTGCTTGGCCTGCTCGGCCATGTCCATCACGGCCAGAGCCAAAGTGCCGACGGGCAGGCCGCAGTTGACCAGCGCGGCAATCGTGACCTCCATCGACCCGTATAGCACAGTCGTGATGTCGCTCATGCCCATGCGCTCGTCGATCAGATCGGCAACGTAGCGGCCCATCATGTTGGCCCCGCGCCGCGCCAATGCCATGTCCTCCGGCGTCACCTCAATCGGCTCGTCGTCGTCCCAACCGTCTATGTCATCATCGCTGATCATCGTAGTCCCTCGGCTGCTCGTCGTTGAAACCCAATGCCCGCGCATGGTTCAGCGCGGCCATTCTGATGTATGCGCTGACCGTCAAGCCCATCTTGTTCGCCGCCAGTAGGATGGCGGCGTATTGAGCCTCGGTCATGCGGGTCTGTTGGATGCGATCCATGCGCCTGCTCCCTGTCATGTGCGAAGCATTACACACCTTGCGGGATGCTGGCAAGCGGTTTATCGTGGCGGCAGGTTCAGGAGGATTTCACATGACCGAAGACGTGCAAGACATGATCCAGCGGCTGCGCTTGGCGCACCGCATCCACAATCCCGTGGCCACCCTCAGAATGTGCGACGAGGCCGCTGACATGATCAGCGACCTCGCGGGTAGGCTTGAAGCGGCAGAGGCGAAGAAGTCTACTGCGCGGAAGACAGTTGGCTGAGTAGTCCGGCGGTGGCTTGTGGAATGGCGGACATCATGCCGCGCTCACCGGTGCCACGAGGAATTGGCGACAGCAACTGATTTGGGTAGTAGATATTTTGCCCAACCCAAGACTGGGCGAATCGGTTTCTGAGTGGAGCCAGAAACCCTCCGGCCAACGCCGCTTTTCCGACTGCTGATATGTCGCCGGATGCCGCTGCCATGGCCGCGCCTGCGCCTGCGGGACCAGCACCACCAGCGCCAGCGGCCATAAGGCGCTCTTGGGTGCCGGACGACCTAGTGCGCTGCAATACATCGTAGCCAGCCTTGGCAAGCTCGGCGAGATCGCCGCGACCGCGCTGCACATTGCGACGAGACTGATTGGCGAGAGCGCTCATCAGCATACTTGGCGTGAACTGGCCTCCCTTGGCGTAGCGTGATGCCTCGGCGACTGGAACGATATTGGCGTATGCCCTATTAGCCGCAGCCCACGCGCTCGCCATACTTGTCTGGCCTGCGGGGATGCTGCCGCCAATAGCGTTGTTCAGTAGCTGTCTGGCGTCGTTAGAGAACTGCCTTAGGGCGGGGTTGTCTGCTGCTGTTGCGCCTTTTCTGAGACTACTGGAGATTTGCTGATATGCGTCTCCACTCATTTGCGAGTATTTCGTATTGCCACGAATGACGGTCGGAGACCTCGGGTTTGTGGCGATGTCCAATATCTGCGACAGAACCTCCCGAGGTCTTTCTCCGGTTCCGCCGTTCAGTGTGAAATCGTCAACAAGGGCTGTTATATCATCAACAAATTTATCGTCGATGATGACATTGGTCCGGCTGGCCAAGTCGTCCAGCGTATTCCCTGCGGCAGTAAACGCATCGTCGATAACTTGTGGAGTGGCGCTCTTGGCCGGTATCCCAGCCTGCCGCAGGACGGCTTCCGTCCACTGCTCAAACACTTCGTTCTGCATCCGCTCTCCAGCCCGAGTGGCCCCTTCTCTCGCGAGAAGGGTTCGGTCAGCCGTCGCCATTCCAGCGGTCGGCTGGACGCCATACTTGTCAGACAAGACACGCGCTGACGCGAGTATTTCTTGGTTTGCACCTCCAGTCGGCGAGATCAGTGAGCGCACCGCTCCTTCCCCAGCGCCAATCGCCAGCGGCGCTACAAGCGAGCCAGCGAAGCGGGCATACGGCTCAATCGGCTCACCCTCTGTCATGGCACCAGCAGTTTCGCTTCCAATGGCAGGAGCCACAGCGCCATAGGCGAGCTTTCGCATCAACCCTGCTGGGCCAAAGGCAAGGGCCGTGGGGGCAAATTCGGCAGACGTGCCAGCAACTTTTCCGGCAAATGTTTGCGGTTCGTAGGCGGTAAAGTCCTGCGCTCCGAGCTCCGTAGCCATGCGGCCAATATCGACGGTCGGGAAGGCGGTCAGGCCTTCTACGGCGGCGGTCTGCTCTGGCGTCATAAGGCCGAGCTTTTCCATTAGGGGACTGACGGCATACTTCCTCACGCCGCGCTCAACAGCCGACGGGATGTTCAGGATGTTCTCGATGCCGGTTGCCAACCCAGCGGGAGCGGCTCGCGCTACATCCTCTGCGACACCGACGCTCGGGCCGCTTGCATATTGCTGCGCCGCGCTGATCGCCGCTTGCTCGCCGTCAGCCTCGACGTCGTATCTCTTGCCTCCGATTTCTATTGTGTAAACTGGCATCGTCAGTTGCCCTCCACAGGCTCGCCGTCAACGGCAATCACTTTGGCCTGTCCCGCTGCTGCGGATCCTCCGGCAAGGTCAGCGCCAATGTTCGGATATGGGACAGGCTCGCCGATTGCCCGCGCCTCGGCGTTTGCAAACACCTGCCGAAGCTCCTCAAGCGCTTTTTTGTATTCGTCAACATCACTGAAGCGGTTTTGGATTCTGGTGACGGCATTGGTGGCTGCGACGCCTTCCCTGTCACTGATGGGGCCGCCACCCTTCAACTTTTCAAATGCGTCCACGAACGCCTTTCCTCTGATCTGCTCGATCTGAGCTAGAAGCGCGTTCTCTTTTCCAGAGAAATACCATCCGGCCCCAATTCCGCCCTCAAATCGGCCCAAGACGCCGGGCAGCACGGGATTGTTCAAAATATCAGTGATCAGTGTCTGGGCGCTTCTGTAGTTTTCAATGTCTGGCCCAGTCTCAATGGCCCTAGCAGCCCGCTCCGCAGCTTCGCCGCGCAGAACCTTAAGCGCCTCAATAGCCCTCGGTTCGTCTTGACGTGACAGGGTAGTCATGGCCAAAGCAAGGTCATCGTCGCTCAACTTGGTCGGCTCATTCGCGGCGTTGATTGCGCGGGGGACTGGCATTAAAGGCGCGGCAGGCTCAGCGCCACCAGCGGCAGGCTGCGGGGCGGCTGCTGCAGGCTGCGGGGCGGCTGCGGGCTGGCCAAACACCGACCCCATTGCGCCTAGGCTCGACTGCCAAGCCGCGATCTGCGCGTCGATTGCGTCGGTCGGGTTGCCGTAGTCTAGCGCCTTCTGACGTTCAGCCATGAGGCGGCGCACCTCGGCCATCGCGGTCAACTCACGCTGCTGGCGATTTTCATCAACCAGCCGCTGCTCCTGACCCTGCCGGAACGCAAGCTCTTGCCCGTAGCGGTGCTGCGCCTCAAGCCCGCCCAGCGCCTCGCCAAAGTAGCTTGTCTGGTTTCCACGCAGCGCGGCTGCCGCGTCGCGAAGGGCGGCGAAGCCGAGCATCGTGCGCTGACTGCGCGACAGGTTCTCTGGGCTGAATGGCTGGTAGCCAGCCGCTTGCTGCGGGGCCATCTGCGGCGGTGTCATTTGGTCGGCCATTTGCGTCCCCATTACTCTTGCAACGTAGTTTTGCGTCTCTTCATAAGGCGGCACTCCGCCATACTTTGCCACTGCGGCTGGTCCGGCGTTGTATGCCGCCACCGCCAGAGTCGGATCGCCAAACCTCTTGAACTGCTGCGCGAGGTATTTCGCCGATCCGTAAATGTTTTGCTCGGGGTCGTAAGGGTCGACGCCAAGCTCCTTTGCCGTGGCGGGCATAAGCTGCCCAATGCCTATTGCCCCCTTGGGGCTTAATGCGCTTGGGTTCCAGCTACTCTCAGCGCCAAGCAGGCTCAGAAACGTGTCTACGGGTATCCCGTAGGTCTGGGCCGCCTGCGTTGCTATTTGCCGGTAGTCTGCCATTACTTCCACACCGAAGCCGCTTGGCCAACGCCTGTCAGAGCTCCAAACCAGTCATACGGCTGGCGCTGCACCTCGCTGCCGCCATACTGAGCGCCAATCGGTATATCAGCCAGCCCGCCCAGCGTTGCCAGCGGCATCTGCTGCTGACGCGAGAACTCTTGATACGGCATCGCGAGGTTCTGCAACGCAAGCTGCGTCTCCGCAGCGCCGAGGCCGCCGAGGCCAGCGGCAGACGCGCCAAGACCAGCCTGCTCTGCCTGCGCCTGCGCCATAGCGGCTGCCTGCGCCTGCGAGTAGCCCTGCGCCATGAGGTTGCTGATCCCCGCCTCGTATGCGGCAGCCCGCTCACCCTCGTAGACGCCACGGCGGCTGGCGTCAAACGCGCCGGAGCGGATGATGTCGCCCTCTTGGCCGGTCATCTCCTGCGCCCGCTGACGCGCCATCGCCGCGATCTGCGGGTCAAGGACGGTCTCCCTCATCGCCGCGAAGTTGGCAGCGGTGCGGCCCGCAATGTCGGGTGCCTCGCCCATGCGGCGGTAGACATCAGCGGCCTCGCCAGACAGCGCCGAGAGCGGCGCGGTCATGGCGCCGCCATAGGGCGTGATGGGCTGCGTGGCGATGTCTTTCGCGTAGGGGAACAGCGTCTCCTTCAGGTATTGCTCCTGATAGGATGGTAGCTTGCTCTCGGTCGTCGTCTTTACTTCGCCGCCCATCTATATCTCCAATTCAAAGTGCGACCAGCGCCGCTCGAAGCCCACCCTGCGGGCGTATTGTGTCCAGCCGTCTCGACCGTTTGCCTCTATGGCCTGCGCCTCGCACTGCTTGGCGCTAATCTCGACGGCACTCAGTGCCTCTGCCCACCACTCGCTCAACTCTGACCCTGCTAGGTAGTCTATGCGGAGAGTGCGGCGGCGAGGGTGCTGCACGAGGCTCGTCACGAATGAGCCGATCAGCTTGTCCTCTACTTCGACGACCCACGCCAGCGAATTGCCAGCGGCGATGTCGTCGTAAACGTGTTCCGGCCCGATGTTCCTCGCCTCTCTCTCAATGGCCGGAGCGAGTAGCTCCAAGATCGCGGGCCAGTGATCGTCGATAGAGGCCCGAGGAACGTAGTATATGCGGACCCTTGCAGCGATATTATCATCAGCGGCCAGCGCTGTCATCCGTGGACCCTCGTTATCACGATGGTGCTGGCTGGCGCTGCGGGCGCGTATGCTGTCGCCGCCGTGGCGTCGAGAAAGCCATTCGTATCGGTCGTGGCCCACATGGCCTCTAGGTAGTCGCCAGCATCAACATGGAACACCGCCGACCTCGAGGCCACAAACGTGGCCCCGTTGTTTTGCAGGCTGTTGACCATTGTGGCTCCCGCGGCGTTTGTGCCGTTGATGCGCGGCCAGAAGCGGAACGTCACCGCCGCCGCCGTGCTGGAGGAAATCTGGGCGGAGAAGCTGATCAAGTATTCACCAGCCTCTGTGAAAACGATGCGGCTCGGATAGGTGCCATCGTTGGCGATCCCCTCTGACAGCGTCGGCGTGTAGGTTAATTCGTATGGCGTATCCACCGCCGCCGCCGTCACGTTGCTGGTGATGGTCCCTCGGTAGTTACCATCCTCCAAGATGATTTGCCGGAACTCGCCGTTCTTTGACACGACCGGATAGCCCGCCACGTCATCCCAGAGCAGGATGCCGTTCTCGGCAGGCACGGGGTTGCCAGCCTTAAACTGCATACGCGACAGCGCCCGACCGAGGTAGGTCGAAAGCTGACGGCCCCAGACCTTCCAGTCGGGGCCGACGGGTGGCGGGAGGATCGCGCTCATCTGCGGCCCGCCGGTTTCACGTCAAAGCGGAACTTGCCGACGCGCCATTCGCCGCCGACGTTGCCGGACAGCCGCATCCTGATCTGGCGGCCCTGAAAGCGGACGCTCGTCGGGTTGCCCATCGTGTAGGGGCCGTGAGATGCCTCGTCAGCCGTGGGGTAGAGGCGCGTCTTGAACGTGGCCGTCACGTCGCCGAGGTTGATCTCGTCAGGCACAAGTTCAGTGACGGCAGCGAGGTTGTCGCCAGCGCCAATGCGGAACGGGCCGCTCTCGGCGTAGACCTCGGCCCCGTCGTAGTTGAAGCCCGTCTCGTGGTCATAGAGGCGGCCAGCGGACGAGGCCCACACGGGCTGCCGGAAGATGCCGCGATCCACGCCAGCCGTGCGGTCGATGGACCCGACGAGCCAGTGGCCGTCGTGGAAGTCGTATGCGACGTAGCTGTCGATCTCGGTGGAGTTTGCGGAAGGGTAGAAGAACCACACCTCGCCGTTCTGCCCGTTGGCCACGGCCCACGACTTGGTGACCTGCGCGGTGTTGATGTTCAGGAAGACGCGGTCCCACACTGGGCATGGCACCTCCTGAACGCGGGAGCCGTCGTAGTAGTAGAAGCCGCGCTGGCCCATCCAGTAGACGCCGCCAGCCGTGTCGGCGATGGCCTTGCGGGCGACGGCGCCGCACGCTGTCCCCACCCGCTCAAACTGGTAGATAAACGGCGCACCGACGTAGACGGCGCGGTGCGCGTCCTGATCCGTCACGACCAGCGTCTGGCCCTGCGTCCTCGCGGCGCACATGATCTGTCCGCTCGTCTGGAGTAGCTGGTCGCCAGCCTGATTGGTCGAGGCCGGTGTCCAGAGCGTGTTGTCCTCGAAGTCGCACCACTGCACCTTGCGAGGGTTGCCGCCCGCGCCGAGCGCCATTAGGAAGCGCTCCTCGGTGACGATGAGGCCGAGGTTGTCGGTCGGCGCATTGGCGATAACAGCCGCAGGGGTGCCGGTGTTAAGCTGCCACTCGTAGAGCTTGCCGTCGGCGCTTGAGCAGGCGACGAGGTATTGCCCCCAAGTGTCGAGCGCCCACGTCGTGACCTCGCCATAGTTGCCAGTATCTGGCCGAGCCTGCCCGTAGTAGCCGGTGCCGTAGTAGCCGCCACCGAAGCCGGTATTCACCGTAGCGTCCTCAACGCCAGCGGTCAGGCCAGCGGGCGTGATGTCCGAGGTGACCCCGCCGGATGTCGTGACGTAGAGCTTGTTGTAGGTGCCAGCCGCGATCCAGCGGGATAGGCTGTTATCCTGCCACGCAATCATTCCACGAGGCGGCGCGGCATATTCCACATCGCCTGTGCGATCTACCCAGCCGCGAATTGGTCGCAGGCTTCCCTCGTGCCAGCGGACGAGGTTGCCATCGCGCCAGCGGCCCTCGCTCTCAAGGTCGGTGCCGTGGTTGTGGAAGCCTGCGGGGGGCTTTATCTCGACGAGTGCCATCACACCACCTCGTAAATAATAAGAACAACGCCATTGCCGCCATTGCCTGTGGCGTTTCCACCGCTGCTGCAAGTTGCCCCTCCGCTCCCAGCGCCGTATGTCGGGGAGCCAGTAGAGCCAGAGGTTGCGTTGTAGCGAGCATCCGATGCGTCAAAATTGGTTAGTGTAAGGGTCTGGCCGCGATTTGATAGATAGGTCTGTATGACTGCTGGTAGGTCATTTTTGTTGCTGACCTTCGCGCCAGACGTTGCACCGCTTGTTGAGGCAGAGCTGTCGTAGCTGCTCGCAGAAAACTTAGGAGCGCCGCCGCCAGTGCAGGCACCCGACTTATCACCTACACGCTGCGCTTGGCCGGATGATCCGCCCGTGTAGTTAAACTGGTTGCCGCCTGACGCGGTTCCACCGGACGCAGCCGCTGCCGTAGAGGTATCTGTGCCGCTGCCGCTATCTTCATCCGCTTCACCACCGCTACCCCCATTCGCTGTCAGACTGGTAGACGCGCCAGAGACTGTTGTTGCGCCACCCGCGTTGCCTGCTAGAAAGTGGTCCCCAGCAGAAGTGACGCCAGAGCCACCAACTCCAATAGTTATTGAGTAGTTACCAGTGAATGAAGCACCAGCGAGACGATGGTGGCAAACGCCGCCTGCGCCGCCCCCACTCGCCGCTGCAACGCCAGTAGTGAAACCAGCCGTGTCCCAATCTGACGAACCTCCAGAGCCGCCAGCCCCCACCGCGAAGATGTGGACATATGTCGCTTGGTTGGCGCGTTTGGCATATGTGCCGCTGGCTGTGACTATGTCTATTACGTCAAAGGTTTTACCTCTAAAGCTGTCCATGTTGATTGCGCCAGAAGTTGCGACACCAGAGACTACGCCGTAGTAGTCTCCAAGCGAAACAGCCGCGCCACCTCCAAATTCAGTCTTAATCGTTGAAAGGCTAACAGCGCCTGTTGCTGGGATTGTCATGTAGATACTCCCCCATACACCCTAGACTGTTCCGTATGCTGTAATGTTACCGGCTACGGTTAGGTTCCCAGAGGTGTCGAGCTTTGCCTTGCTGACGCCTGCATACTTGAAGTGCAGGACATTGCTGATGATCTCGAAGGACCAATCTGATGCGCCGTTGTCGATGACGAGGCTGTTGGCTGTCAGGGACGCAGTAACGTCAACTGCTCCCGTAAAAGACGCACCACTTAGGTTTGCTTTGGTGGTCGATAGGTTCGAAAACTGTGTTTGGATATTGCTCGTCAGGCCGTCGAGATACGAAATCTCGGTGGCCGTCACCGTCCCAACAAGCGTGTCAATCGCCTCAATGGTCGTGTTAAGCGTGGTTCCCCAAGTGTCCTGAGACGCACCTACCGTGGGCAACGCCCAATTCTGATTTGTCGTTGCCATCTATGTCTCCGTCCAATCTGTTGCGTCGGACGCGGCTGGCGTCCGTGTGTCTGATGCTGCGGCTCGCTGCGTCCATATCTCTGAGGTGACAGCCTCGTCGAGCCACTTATAGCGAGCGCTTGCCGCGATTATAGCAGAGATAGCCGTGGCGGCGCTAGTTGCAACGCGGCGCGGGCGTGTCATGTCGCATCACCGCAGGCCGCGTCTATCTGGGCAATAAGGACAGCGCCGCGAAGTATAACGCGATCAGGAGCGCCAGCAACCAAAGCGTCAGCAAGTTCCGATCTGGACGCTTTCGTGCCATCACATATCGCCGCCTGATTGACGCTGACGCAGCCAGTCAAGAGCAGCAGTGGCATCGTTAGGGATAGTCGTGTCATCGATCCTGCGCCTCGTCTCAACGTATTCGTTAATCTCCTCGGCCTCGTCGGCCTTGCCTTGATCTGTGCGGCCCTTGATGTAGGCGTAGAATAGCGCAACAACGACACCGCCCGCTACGGCCAGCCACGTCTTGACCTTGCCACTCAGCGCCAGCCAGAGGCCCATGCCCTCACCCTCTCACGGATAATGAACAGCGCGGCCAAGCCGATCACGCCAGCGATGACCATCGCCACGATCTGAGCAGTGCCATCCAGCGCAGCAAATGCGCCAATGCCAGCGGTTCCGGCGCTGACAATCTGCACGGCACTGGCCTGCACAGTCTTGCTCTGCGAAATGCTGGCCCGCTGCGGCGCTGGCTCTGGCGGCACTGGCGTCAGGAACAGGGCCATCTCAGCGGAACGGCGGCGGACCAGCCCGTTAAGCACCTTGCCGCCAGCCTTGTTCCAGAGTTGGATTGATTCAGCAGCGGCCATCTTGTCGCCAGCGTTGAAGTGGCGCAGGGCCGATGACTTGGCGAAATTGGTCGTGCCGATGTTATAGGCCAGCGAGGTGAACGCGGCCATCTCGTTGGCGTTGATCGGCGCAGTGATGAGCGGCGCGATTTCGGCGGCGAATTTGTTGACGCCCTTCTCAAGCCAGTGGTCGGCCTCTGCCTGCGTGATGGTCATGCCATCGGCAGGCTCAATGCCAAGGCCAGCGCGGCCAGTTGTCCCCCAGCCAATCGTCCAGACGCCTGCGCTATCCTGATACGCCTTGAGCTTGCAGCCCTCGAAGTTCTTGATGAGCGATATACCAGCCGCGTTTATCATTTGCGTAATGCCTCCTCGATGCCGTCGAGCTTCTCAAAAACTCGCTTGAAGTTTTCGCGCACCTCCTTGAACTCGCGGTCATGCGCCTCTTTGGTGGCCGTAGCTTGCGCCTTTAGCACCTCAATGTCGGTGTGGTGCGACTGCTGGCGGCTGAACATCATCCAGACAAAGCCCCCGACAGGAAGCACGATGTATTTGAGGATCATGTCGAGGGCGTCCATGCAGGCTACTCCGGCGGTTACCTTACTTGCTGATGTCTCTAGGCTGCCGCCCAGCTTTTTGCGTTAGACGCTGCGGGCGTCCATGTTTCTGATGATGCGCTGGCCTCAGTCCATGTTTCTGCGTTAGACGCTGCGGGCGTCCATGTTTCTGATGATGCGCTGGCCTCAGTCCATGTTTCTGCGGTGACGGCCTCGTCGATCCACTTATAGCGGGCGTTTGCCAAGACTATAACAGAGGCGGCTGTGGTTGCGCTAGTTTTAAGCCTGCGCTGCCCTCGCGGCGTAAGGGTGGCCTGCGCTGCGGTGGGCGCGGAAGCGTTGACCGTGTAGGCGGCGGTGATGTCCGCCGTAGCAGTTTGCTGAACCTCTGCGAATGCCTGCCGCACCAGCCGCGCCGCCGCGCTTGCCGGTGCCGAGGCGCTCGCGGCGACACTCGACTGCCGGACCAAGACGGCGTCGGCCGCCATGAGCGCCGCAACGCTCGTCTGGGTGGCCGCAAAGATGACCTCCGCGAAGGTCAACGCGGCGACAGTAGGAACGCTGGTCGTGATGGCGCTGGATGTCAGGCCGTGTTCCTGCGCTATGCTGGACGCGCTGACGGTTGGCGATCCCGCCGTAATGGCGGAAAGCGTAATGCCGTGTTCCTGCGCTACGCTGGACGCGGCGATAATTGCAGCGCCTGTCGTAATGGCGGAAAGCGTAAGCGCGAGTGTTTGCGCTACGCTGGACGCGCTGACGGTTGGCGATCCCGCCGTAATGGCGGAAAGCGTAAGGCCGTGTTCCTGCGCTACGCTGGACGCGCTGACGGTTGCAGCGCCTGTCGTAATGGCGGAAAGCGTAAGGCCGTGTTCCTGCGCTACGCTGGACGCGCTGACGGTTGGCGATCCCGCCGTAATGGCGGAAAGCGTAAGCGCGAGTGTTTGCGCTACGCTGGACGCGCTGACGGTTGGAGCGCCGGTCGTGATGGCGGAAAGCGTAAGGCCGTGTTCCTGCGCTACGCTGGACGCGGCGATAATTGCAGCGCCTGTCGTGATGGCGCTGGATGTCAGGGCGTGACGCTGCGTTACGCTGGACGCGCTGACGGTTGGAGCGCCGGTCGTGATGTTGCCGCCCGCAAAAGCGACCACCACTGTGGCTATCGCGGAGCCGACAGAAGGCGATCCAGTCGTGATGGCGGAAAGCGTAAGGCCGTGTTCCTGCGCTACGCTGGACGCGCTGACGGTTGGAGCGCCTGTCGTAATGGCGGAAAGCGTAAGGCCGTGTTCCTGCGCTACGCTGGACGCGCTGACGGTTGGATTGCCCGTAGTAATAGGGGCGGCTGTCAGAAGGTGGACAACCGCAGCTTCTACCCCATCATCCGCTAGGGGCGCAGAGGCTAATGGGGAGAAACCGAGCATGGCTTACCTCAAGGTTTGGCGGGCCAGATCACGCTATACGGAAAACCCTCTTGTGCAGTAATATCACGAAGTGCCTGACGATACGATGCCCAAGCTGGGGACATGGTGTTGTCGCTCAGGGCCATCCAGTCGGTGTCTGACAGCAGGCGGTTGCGCTGGTTACGGATTTCTTCTGAAAGCCTTTCACCCTCATTTGCGTTGTAAGCAATTTCATGGGCTTGCCGTTCAGCAATTTCACTAGGAGACAATTCTACAATAATGCCGTTTACATATTTTTTCATCATGCCACCCCGTAAAGCCGAATTGTGCCAGTGTCCAAGGTTTCAGTTGATGGTAAGATTTGAATATCGGTAATAGTTGCTGCTGTGTCATAACTTCCCGCATATGTCGCTTCCTGAACATAGTCAGCCGCAGTGCCAGTGTATCGACCGCCAATATTAAATCTTTGCCCAGAGGGTTTGGCACCATGCAAATAGTAACTTAAACTTATTGTATCTGTTGGGTTTATGGCCTCTGCCAAAATAATTTTAGTATCTCCACCTGAAACACCACGGTTGGAAGCGCCAAGACTACTAACAGCAGCATACCTATACCTCCCACCCCAGTAGTAATCTCCCGCCCCACTAACAAAAGTAGAACCATTGTCCGTAGAGACACGAAGCCATATATCTGCCCCAGATGCGGATGTTGTCAGCCCGTCAGCAATAAGCTGGTAAACTGAAAAATCTCCAGTCAATGAGAGATCAACACTCGAAACTGAAGAACTAATCTCTGTCGTATTTATGTGAGACAGAATGAGTGCCATTAGACCGCAACGCTCCCGTTCATATCTTCTTGCGCCATAACCCAAGCATAGCACTTGTCGAGGAAGTTAGCGCCAGCCGCAGCTTCGACCTCTGCCAAATCGGCATGGTAGCGGCGGAAGTCCACCTCACGGGTGTCGTCACTGGGCGTGGCCGTGGCATAGCCAGCGACATCAATCATCACCGTGAACTTGGGGCCGCCCTCGCGCATCCGAGAGACAGCCGCAGTGACGATGCGGAAGTAAGCGCCAGCAAACGGAGTGCCATACTGGCTGGTTTCAAGGTTCAACTGAATAGCCATCGTGGCCTCCTTAGTAGGTTACTTCGCTGGTGTTTACCGTAGCCACCCAGCGAATGTTGGTTGCAGCAGCCCCAGTCACTTCGATCTTCAGGCCACCGTTGGTCGTATCAGCCGAGAGCGCCATGCCCCAAGCTGGAGTGTTGTCCAGAACAGTTGTAGCAGAGTTGACCAGCACTGTCGTTCCCGCCGACCCTTCCCTGCGGATCAAGCCCTCGATCTTCCAAGCCGCACAGGCAGTGCCTGCCGAGGCTTGCTGACGGGCTACGATGGTGCCGTGGAAGGCAAAGGCAGAGTTATTGGGTAGGATGATTTGGTTGGTGGTGTCTGCCGAACCAGTGTTTGACCCTCCGACTAATGCAATCGGGGTTGCATCCGTTGTTTGACGGCTCAAATACCAGTCGCTCTTTTGAGCCAAAAATCCAAGTTTGGATGCAATCTGGCCCTTCTTACTTGCCGATGCCCCGATGCCATACGAACCCGCATAGGTTTGCGATGTTGTATTTTCCGAACCTATGGCAAATGAAACCTGTCCAGATGCAGTGTTGTTATTCCCAAATGTGTAGGCATTATTTGCAGAGGAAGTATTTACATACCCCAAAGCTATGGCATTTGTGCCAGTGGCAACAGAAGAATACCCAATGGCTGTTGCCCTTGTCGTAGACGCCCTTGCGCCACGGCCAATAGCAATAGAGTTAGCGCCGAGCGCCCCATAGAAAGATGAGCCGATTTCTTGAGCTGCGGCAAAAGCGGAAGCGCCAGAGGCATATGAATGACCAAGTGCTATAGCGTCGTTGTTTGACGCAACGGCACTACTACCAATAGCCACAGCATTATCGCCAGTAGCACTAGGCGCAGTCGGGCTGGATGGGTTCTCAGCATACAGTTCAAGGGCAGAACCACCACCCCCGCCAATCGCAGTGCCATTCAGCAGCAGGTCAGTGCCATCGCTCGACAGCGTAACGCCAGAGCCAGAGCCAGTGTGATCTAGTTCGATCTTACCCATCAGTAAGTAACCTCGCTTGTGTTCACAGTGGCGACCCACCGAATGTTTGTAGCGGCTGCACCCGTCACAGTGATAGCCAAGCCACCGTTGGTTGTGTCAGCAGTCAGTGCAATGTCCCACGCAGAGGCACCAGCCGAGGCATACAGCTTGTTCTTGATCCCGTTGCCCAGCACAGTCGATGCAGCGTTGGCGTCACGCAACAATGCCCCCTTGATTTCCCAACTTGCGTAGTCGCTGCCAGATGCTGCATCTTGCCGTGCGATGATCGTGCCGCTGAAGCTGTAGGCTGAGTTGTTGGGAAGGATGATTTGGTTATCGGTAGATGCTGCACCGCCATCTGTCGTAAGGGCAGCGGGTGTTGCGTCGGTGGTTGCAATGCGCAACGGGAACATACCATTTTGGCTGTCACCATCGTTATTAAAAGCTCTGCCACTAAACGCAAATCTTGACTTAACCCCTTGATCCTTGGCGCTAAAACCTAGCACTACGCTGTAATCAGCACTGCCAGTAGAACTGTAGCCAATGCTTACGCCACGTAAACCTGAGTGTGTGCTGCTTCCTTCTCCATCAATCACGATAGAACCACGGCCAGAGGCAACGGCATCACCAATACATATTGAGCTTAACCCTGTTGCTTGGGCAGTGTCACCAATGGCTGTTGAGTAATTGCCGCTTGCCTTCGCTTGATACCCAATCGCCACAGAGTTAGCCCCAGTAGCGCCATAGCTAGAAGTGTTGTTGGCTATAGCTGCTGCGAAGCTGTCTGTGCCGGATGCGTAGGCTTGACCAATAGCAGTAGCGGCTGACCCCGTTATGGCGTAGGAATTATAACCGAAAGCGTTAGAATTTACAGCCCGTGCTTGGGCAGTTCTTCCCACAGCAGTCGAATCGTTTGAGAAAGCGTCAGAAGCGTAGCCGATGGAAATTGACCTTGCGCCAGCCGCAGTGGCAGTTCCACCACCTACGGCAAATCCATGAGTGCCAGACGCTATATTTCCACTTCCAAGTGCGACTGAATCGCTGCCAGACGCAGTGCTGTCGTAGCCTGCTGCAAAAGCTCCAAAACCAGAAGCTAATGAACTAAACCCAATCGCCACAGCATTCGTGCCAGTAGCACTAGGCGCAGTAGGACTAGACGGGTTTTCAGCATACAACTCAAGGGCAGGCGGAATATCCTCAGCCGCAGCCGACACATACACCACCGCAGAGCCGCTTAGGTTCAACGCAGCATCGGCATTGGAACTCTCAAGCACAGTCCGTGTCAGGGTGGTGCCAGACGCCGTGTAGGTGCCTGTGCCGATCTCCCAGTCCGTGCCATCCTCGATTACGTAGCGCACGACATTCCCGTCAGCCACGCCAGCGTCAGCAAAGGTCTGGTAGCCACTCTCAGCAGAGCCGAGGGTGATCGTGCCAGTGCCAGTGGTGGCCGTGGCAACTTTGGCTCTGTTTACGAGAGTGACCATGTTTCACCTATCCTGTTGTCGAGACTTAAATCAGATTACGCAGGGTCAGGGATACCGATTGCGACAGACGACAGGGTGAAGGTGTTGCCAGAAGTGACCGACTGCGAAGCTGTGAGCGAACCCGTAGCCAGCAAGCGGCTGTTCGAGGTGTCCACGATAGCGTAATGGGTTGCAGTGCCAGTGCCAGTGACCGAGCCATCGGTGATAGCAGCCACGACAACCTCACGGCCCCCGCCAGAGCGGTCCTGTGGAGCGCCAATCGACAGCGAGGTGCTGTTGCCCAGCGTGTAGGTGCTGGTGGCTTCAGCGTAGCTGGTGGCTTCCTGAGATGTGATGTCGATGCGATTTGCTTCGGTGTCGAGAACGGTTAGGCCGTTGTCGAACACCCGATCATTTAGTGTAGCCATTTGCGGCCTCCGAGTTTAAGTTGCGTGTTGCTCATTTTAGTCCAGAGTGATGTCCACGTCACCCGCTGGGAAGCGGAGAACGTCGTCCGTCGTGATCGCCTTCGACGTTGTGAGCGCGGCGTAGGCGATCTGGTTGCCGCCCGACGAGGCGTCAAACACTGCGACGTGCGAGATTGTCCCCCACGACCCAGTGGCGGCGTCGAACTCGACTGCGCCGCTGTTGGTGGCGAGGTTGCCCGACACGGTGAACGTGACAGCCTTCCGGCTGTAGTTGTTGCCGCTGATCTCGGTCGCGCCGGAGCCATCCTCGTTGGGGTTGGCCGTAAACAGGCCTAGATACCAAGCGGTAGGGCGGGTGACGGCGTCAGACGTGAACGTCCACGTTAGAACATTCGTTTCATAGTTGTTGGAGAAGCTCATTGGCCATCCTCTTGCAGTATGGCCGCAAGGTCGGCGGCCTCGTTTTCAGTGCTGAACTCACTTGCTGAAAAGTATATCATCCGCTTCTCCCCGATGCTACATGGCCGCAACACCTTGACCAAGCCGACATCCAGCGCGGCGAACACAAACAGGTCAGCCTTCGAGCCACCGATCTTAAAGCCATACATCCGGCCATGCTTCGGCGCTGACGCGGTCTTCACCTCGGCGCGCAGCATATTGCCGCTGGGCAGTATGGCGATCAGGTCAAAGGCGGCGTCGTGGTGGTGGACCTCGATGCCAGCCATTTGCAACTTGTAGGCCGCGAAAAACTCACCGGCCCTCCCGACTTGGGTTGACCGGCGATCTCTCAAGCCATCGCTCGCGGTCTCATTCGGATCGACGACGACCCGATGCTGGCGCGGTCGCTCTGGACGCTGAGAGCCTCAAGCGCCTGCCGGTAGAGGCCGCCCCACACCGCGATCCGCTCGTCATCCTTGAGATACGGCGCGGCCTGCATGAGGGCGCCGTAGAGATACAGGTCGGGGGCGTCGTCGAGCAGCCAGTTGCTGGCCACGCTCGCCGACAGCGCGGGGATTTTGGCGTAGTAGGTCAACTCGCCCTCGTATGTCCCATCCGGCGCTGGTACGACCTGAAACTCCTCGCCGACCATTGTGAAGAACAGAGGGCGGCGGTTCGACGAGTGCCACGCAAGCTCCTCGGCGGCCTGATCCGGCGTCACGTACTCCAGCGTCGTGATCGGCGACGTGTTAAGCTGGAAGCGGATGTTTTGCAGCCAGTCGGACGGGATCGCCGAGTAGCCGCTGTCGATCTCGGCGGTCGCCCGCTTCATCATGCGGTAGTCGCGTATCTCGCGCTGGAATTGGCTCTCGGCCAGCGAGATAAACGTCGGGATGACCGAGGTCAGGTCATCGCGCAAGAGCCAGTCGGCAATGGCCGCCTTTAGCTCGGTATATGTGGTGATGCTCATAGCGTCCCGCCTCGTGTTCTGAACGCCCTATTGTCAGGGTCGTTCAACCATTTCTTCAGCGCCGCTGGATCGTCAGCAATGCCGCGCCGCTTGAGGTCATAATACACGCTGAGTGGGATCGACGCCACACGAGCCAAGTCGCCAAACTTGGCCTTGCTGTCGATGTCGGCGTAGCTGCGCTTGTTCACATTGGCGATGCTGGAGACATCCTGCACGGTCTCAATCGCAAATTCGCCATTGTCCTTGACGTGCCAGTAGCGGGTGATGCCGGTCTCTGGGTCTACGTCGAAAATTCTCTTGGGCATTCGTCTCTCCTCACAAAGAAAGAGGGCCGCCGAAGCGGCCCCCTCTAGTTCTCAGATTAGGCAGTGGTCAGGTCGGCGATGAGGCCGTGGGCGGCCTCGTTGGAGACCTCCAGACCGCCTTCCCAGATCAGCATCGCCTTAGAGGCGTCGCCGGTCTTGGCGAGGTCGACCTTCTGGATCGGGCGCAGGTTGCAGACCGCAGCCATCTCGGTGTCGAGAACCCAAGCGTCACGAGCGCGTTGGAACCTATTCGGCACAACCGAAAGTTGTCCAAAATCGGAGAGGTATACGTCTGCGGCCCCAATTATCGTGGTGGGGCCGTCAGCCGGAGCCATGTAGCGCTGGGCAGCGATGCCAGCAAAGCCGGACACCTTCTGCTTGTTGAACGCGCCGACCATGAGGACGGACGGGTTGCCGCCAGCAGTCCAAACGGACGACATGACCGACTTCAGCATATCCTCGGTGAAGGCGCGCTGGGTGCCGTCGGTGCGGGCGTCCGAGCCGTCGCCGGTCGGGGAAGCGCCGTCACCAGCGAGGCTGTCGTTGGTGGCGATCCAAGCGCCGAGACCAGCGGTCTCGGGAGCAGTGCCGGTGCCGCCAGCAACGCGAGCGTTGTTGTCGGTCAGGACGGCTTCGATGTCGCGCTTGAGTTCCTTGCCGCGCTTGGCGACTTGGTAGGCAAGCTCGCTGTCGCGGCCCGCTTTGTCGACAGCCTCAAGGTTGTCGGCAACGATCACGGTGCGGCGCAGGATGTGGGTGTAGTTGCCCACGCGAGTGGTGGCCGAGGTCGAGTCAAACGACGAAACGTCATCGCCAGAGATGCGGGCAGTGGCGTCGGCGGCAGCGAGGCTGTCCTTCTGCCACTCAAAGTAGGTGTTCGACACCGACTTCGAGCCGACATTCGACTGGAACGGGGTTTCTTCGGGCGAGATGTTCGCGATCACGTCGGAGAGCGACTCGCGAATGCCCTTCGCATCGAAATGCGTAAAGGTGTTGGTTACGATGGCCATGATGGCTCCTCACAGTTTCCCTGCGAGGAGCCTATGTCCTCACAGGAGGGTTTTGATTGCAGCCGCAGCGTCAGACACGCGGCCAGATTGCTTCAGGCGTTGTTGCGCCGTTTCAAATGCGCCCTTGGGCCGTGACTGTGTCCCGCGAGAGCCTGCCTTCATCACCTTCGGTCCAGACTTGTTCCCACCGGCTTGCGCCTTGCGAACATTTGTCTGACCGCGCTCATAAAGCATTGCGTTTCGGGCCAGTGCCACCAGTGACGCGCTATTGATTGCGTCAACGTCCTGCGTGGAGAACCCCTTACCCAGAAGAAACTCGCGAACCTCCTTGGCTTCCTTCGCCAGTGTGTTCGCGTCCTTCCACGCGGGGATAAGCTCCGGCAGTCGCTGCTCTTCAGCGGCGCGATACCGTGCCATTTCCTCTTGAGCGCGGCTTTGCTGGATTGCCATCAGTCGCTGCTGCTCCGCCTCAACAGCCTGAAGCTGCTGTTGGCGCATTTCAGCGGCCTTCTTCCACTGGCGTTCCAGTTTCATCGCCTCGGTGGGATTCTGCTGATACAGGCTATCCCAGTCCGGCTCGTTGCTGAGTTGCTGCTCAATCTGCTGCCGGAGTGCGGGCAGGAGTTGGGCATATTGGGCGCGTTCCGCTTCGATCTCAGACTGAAACGCCTCAAACGCCTTGCGCTTTTCGGCCAGTTCCTGCGACTTCCGCGTATAGTCCTGCTGCCGCGAATACCCGTTCAGAAGCTCATCTTCCGTGACCTCGATCTCTTGGCCGTTCACCTTCACTCGGAAGGTTCGGCCCTCTTCGGGTTGGAAGTCAGTTTCGTCTTCGTAGCCTTCGCCATCATCAGGCTCCTCGGCAGCTTCCGCCTCGACGGCTTCCTCTGCTTCGGGGTTGAGGTTTTCATCCTCGGACGCATCAGCGGCTGAAGCATTTTCCTCGGGCGAGGGTGCCATCATTGCCCTGATCTGTTCTTGTGCGCTCCGCAGGTCGGTCCCCATTGGGCTGCCGGTATCTGCCATTGCTGGTCTCCATTATATGATTAGCCCTTGCGCTGTGCAACGGCTCCGCCATCAATCAGCGATTGCAGCTTGATGCGGAGCGCGTCCACGCCAGCCAGTTGGGCGTGGAGCATGATAAGCTCCGTGGTGTTTCCCGCATTTGCTGCTCGGAATGCCTCGAATATCTCGGCCTCCATTTCGACGAGGAAGCGGGATAAATCCCCGTCGTCCTTGAGGCGGGCCGCAGCCCGCGCATCTGTGATGATCTGGTCCGTAGTCTTACTGGCCACTCACGGCACCCTTGATTAGATCGGACTGAGCCTTGAACGTCTCGCGATCCAGCGCCGTCTCTCGCTTGATCTCCTCGACGCGGAGTTGGGTGCCATACTTGGCCTTGAACTCCTCGGCGGTGACGTAGAGGTCCATCTCCATCTTGTCGCGGGAGAGGTTGTCCTCCATCATCATCTTCTCGCGCTGAAGTTGAAGCTCTGCGGCTTTCTTCTGCATATCCGCCTGTATCTGCTGGATTTGCACGGCGATCAGTTGCTCGTTGATGTCGGGCTGTGGCGGCTCCTGCGGCGGCGGCTGGAATTGCGCCGGATCGTTCCAGAAGCGGTCAGCGTCCTTGAAGCCCGCGAGCTTCGTCATCTCGGTGAGCGTGTTATAGAGCTTGCCCATGTCGGTCAGCGGATTGACCGGACCCATCGTGGCCATAGCCTCCTTCTGCATCTCGCCGATCTGGCGCAGCATCATCATGCGCTCGTTGTCGGTGCCACGGCCAAGGCCCACGTTGATGCTCACGTCCATCGTGGCGTCCCACCAGCGCGGGTCGATCGGCACAAACTCATTGCGGAGCCGAACCATGCGAGGCTGGTCCTGATGCTTGCACACGAGGCGCAGGATGCCACGGAACAGGTCGCGCATACCCGTCTCGGCGAAGATGCGGGCGATCATCTCAATGTGCTGCGCGGCGGCGTTGACGGTCGCGTTGACGGCGGAGGCTGTCGACGACTGCAGCGCGTCAGCGTCCAAGCCCGCAGCGGCCTTCGAGATGCCGGTGCGCGACTGCTTGGTCTCGTCCATGTATTGCAGCACGGGGAACGCCTGCTGACCGACAAACGGCATGGCAATCGGCTGCACCTGACCGGCGGAGCGCTGGCGGATGATGCCACCGACCTCGGTGTTCATCACGTCTTGCAGGTTGACCTGACCCTCGGTGATCGCGATGCGCGGGTGGATCGCCATCGCCAAGCTGTCGAGGGTGTTCCGCATGATAACGGACTTGATGCGCTGGATGTCCATCACGACATCCGCCGACGAGATGCCGAAGAACTCGTGCGGCTCGGGGTCGGGCGTGAACGACGCAAACGGCGCGAAGTCGCAGGCCTCGTCCATCAGGATTTTGCGTCCGCTACCGGCCACGCAGACCTTGCGAAGCTCGGCGATGCCGTCGCCGTCACGGTCGACCCGTATATACGCCTCAATATACGTCACCTTCCGCATGGCGCTGTCCTTGCGGTCAGCGGTGCGGCTGGTCAGCGCCGGATTGCGCGTGTAGCGCTCGACGTTCAGGTCCATCTGGTCGGTGTCGGAGGCAAGCCCCTCCACCTCGTCGGCGTCGTAGCCCATCGCGATCAGGTCGGACACGGTCACGACGCGGCGGTGGCCCACGAAGTCGGCGCTCTTGATGTTCTTGGCGCGGCGGTCGATGAGGAACTCCTCCGGCGGCACGGCCTCAACCTTCACGCGGCCATTGGAGCGGCGGTGGGTGGCGACGACATCGTGCAGGAGCGGCGGCTCCATGCCCATCATCGCCATCTCCTGCGTCTGCTCCATCGCGGGGTAGCTCTCGACGACATCCAGCGACACGTCGGGATCGGCGGAGAGCATCGCCAGAGCGGCGTCGTCGAGGCCCGTCATCTCGGAGGTGCTGGTCTCAACGGACTCGTCCCAGTAGAACTTGAGGATGCCGTTCTTGCGGATCAGCGCGTCCTTGAAGGCCGAGTGAAGCTCCAGAAAGCCGTTATTGTCGCTGTGGAAGATGTAGTTGACGTATTCGGTCGCCTGCATGGCGGCGGGAACGTCCTCGGCGCTGCGGGGCGCGAACTCGACGGTCTTGTCGGACGACGTGAACACCCGCATGAGCGACGGCATGATGGCCTGCACGGTGTCGCGCACGTCCATGCTGACCACTTGGCTGCGGCCATCCTCCTCGTCGCCGTATGGCTCGCCACGGTAGTATTCCGTCGCCCGAGCGCGAACCGGCGACACGGTGTTGTCGATGAAGTCGATGGCATCGTCAATCTCGTTGCGGAGGATGCCTTGCAGCTTCTCGTCGCTCATCCACTCTTGGTTGATGAGTTCCTGCACCTCGTTGGTCAGTTCGCTTGTTTCGTAGTCCATGTTATTGCTCCATAGGGGAGAGAAGGCCAGACGGCCTGTTTTGCGGGCGCACTGGCTGATCTAGCCCCATGAGTATTTGCATCAAGTTTGCCCCAGATGGCTTTGCCTCTGGCCTCGTATTCGGCACACTCGGAAACAAGGCTGCTATTCTATCTAGCTGCTGCTGCTCGGTAAGCTCCTTAAGGGGAACGGAAAACTTGTCGCGGTTGAACAGGTCATTTGGGTCTTGGCTCGCGGCACGGTCAAGTATCCCTAAGACGTATTCTCTTGTCTCTGGGGTATTGTAGACGTAATTGCGCTTTCCGCTTTCATCAAAATACATCGTGCGCGGGTTGTCTGCGTTTCCAGCGCCGGAGTTGTAAACGCCAAGCGCCAGTGGCCAGCTTCCCATTTCATCGTATTTCTTCTTGAGGAACTGTCCGCCAGCCGCCACCTGATTGCGCTGATCACCCTCAATGTCGCTAATGGACAGCCCAATCTCCTTAAGGGCGGCAGGCGTCATTTGAGTTAGCCCGCTCGCACCCTTTCTGGACACAGCTTGAGGATTCCAGCCGCTCTCCTGCGTGATGAGGCTCAAGAAGATACCCTCTGGAATATCATACATCTGGGCGACCTCTCGCGCCCATTCACGAATGTCTGACCCCTGTTCTGGTGTGCCGCTCAAAAGTCCCATTACCACTTCACCTTGTCGGCCCAATACGCTGCGGACATCTTGCCCTTGGCGATGTTTTTCGCGTGACGCGCCTTGAACGACGCTTGCCGCGCCTTCTCGCTGGCCGTCTTGGGGCTGCTGCCAGCGCCCTTGACGCCCTGCTGCCCGAAGCGGATCGTCTTCACCTCGTCGCCGGACTTGGCCACAACGACGTGGCTCTTCGTCGGGTGCGACGGGGTGCGCTTCGGCTTGTTATAGCCGGACACGCCAACGCGGTCGAGGCGAGGGTCGCGGGGCATTAGAACGTATATGCCCCAACAACAGGGTAGCCGTAGCCACCACCGCCTGTGCCGGTGCCGCGAATGTTGCCAGAATACGGGGCCAGAGGGTTGTGGACCCACGGCAAGCCGCCTGTCGGGGTGACGACGGGCAGCTTGCTTGGCCTGATCTGGCTCGTGTAGTCAGGGCCAGTCATGTAGCTGTCATAAATGCCGCCGACAAGCGGGAAGCTCGGACTTCCCATAGACAGCGGAGACGTGAACATTCCTCGGGGTGGCATATTGACTGGCGAACCCCAGTCGCCCATTGCAAAAGGACGCGGCGGCATACCATACTCGCCGCGACCGCTATATTGCAAAGGCTCCTGTCGCGGACCGACTACAGGCCGAGTTTGAGGGCCATACTGGAGAGGCGCTTCAGCACCACCACCGCCGCCACCCTGTGGCCGCGTCGGACGCGCCATAGGCCGAGACGCTGCGAGCCGCTCCCGATAGCCCAGAGGCCGAAAGCCGAGGGCATTGGCGAGGTCAGCCAGAAGGCCGCCCTCGAAGCGCTGACCGGCACGGCCACGGCCACCGCCGTCGAGCATATCGCGTAGGGCGCTGACGCGCTCACCGCTGGCGTCCGTATAACCCCAGCGTCCGGTGTCCTCGGGAACGCCCTCTTCACTTTGCCACTGACGGCCAGATAGTATGCCCATTACTTTTTCCCCTTCTTGCGCGACTTGCCAGCCTTCGACATGGCAATCGCAACGGCCTGCTTCTGTGGGTACCCCTCACGCGAAAGCATCGAGATGTTCTTTGAGATCGTCTTGGCAGATTTGCCGCGCTTCAAAGGCATGGAGCCGTCCCCTAATTGCTTGCACACACAATAACAGCCTTGCGCAGACAAAAAAAGGCCGCTGGGCATGGCGAGGAGAGGTCGCAGCCCAGCGGCCAGTTTCCTCAACGCACACAGGCAGCGAGCGGAGGAGCGCGAGGGAGGATCGCGCACCGCAAACATACAAAAATCGCGGCCAGTGGTAAAGGCTCAAAAATCTGCTCCAGAGACCGTTGACATTTCCGCACCACTCTTTTACGCCGTGAGGCGTAAGGGTGGTGCGGAAAGTGGTCTTCCGCACTGGTGGTGGGTCACACCACGCCCCTGATTCCCCGCTTCAATGGCTTCGCCCACCCGCCCGCAGCGGAAACGCCATACGCCATCGTCGTGTGGTCGCTGGCCAGTGACAAGCACACGGCATCCGCACGGTCTGGCGACTTCAGCCCGCGCTTCTTCATGTCGTCCTTGCTCTCCACCTTAATCTTGCCCGACGACATGAACGAGTAGCGCGGCGCGGTAAGCTCGCCAACCAGCTTCTCGTCGCGTGGCAGCTTAACGTCGCGGCCCTCCAGCCACTCCTTGGCCTTAAACCACAGCTCGGCCCGCATATTCGCGTAGATCGCGCTGGACGCGGCCCTCTCGGACACGTTCAGACCACGCGCTGGCAGCCCTAGCTCCCTCAAGCGGTCCAAAACACCAGCGCCAAGCCCGATGCTGTCCACGATGATCTCAATGGGCCGCTTCGACGGGGGCATCGTGTCAAACTCGATCTTCACCGCCCCGACAAGCTGCATCAGGTCCAGCCCATTCCACACCTTCAGCGGATGCACAACTGGCCCCTGACGCTTGCACAGCACCGAACTATCGTTGCCGTGCCGAGCCACGTCTAAGCCCCACACGGCCCGCGCATCCTCAGCCACCGTGATCTCCGCATTCAGGGCCGCCTCGACAAGCTCCATCGGGATCACCGTGTCATCCTCGGCGGGCGGGAAATTGCCCAGAACGCGGACGTGATACGCCGGAGACCCCTCGCCGTAGCGATCCTTCATCTCGCGCACAAAGTCATCGCTCACGCGGGGCGAATCCAAGCAGGAGACGTGCATCGTGAACCAGTCGTCGCGTAGCCGGTGGTGCGTCTCGTAGAACAGCCCGCTGACGCGGGTCGGGTTGCCGGTCAGAATCGTCGTGGCGTTGTGGCCAGACATCGAGCCAGCGGCACTCTCGAACACCGCCTCGGGAACACCCGACGCCTCGTCCGCAATCAGCAAGACGTGCGGCGAGTGGACACCCGCCAGAGCCTCGGGCTGCTCCGCGCGGCTCGTCCGGCACGAGATAAACGTGTCGGAGGGCGACGCCTTGCTCTCAATGCGGTCGCTCTTCACCTCCAGCAAGTCGCTCAGTGGCGGCTTCAGGCGCTTGATGAGGCGCTTCACCTCCGCGAACAGGGCGTCGAATAGCTGCGCCGACGTGGGCGCTGTCATCACGACCTTCGACGGGGTGCGCCACAGTATGTGCCAGACCGCCGCGATGGCGACGGCTGTCGACTTGCCGACCCCGTGGCCAGAGCGGACGCTGATGCGGCGCTTCTTCGGGTCGGCGACGGCGCGCAGAAACTCGACTTGCCACTCGTCCGGCTCGACGCCCAACGCCTCGCGGGCGAATAACACTGGGTCGCGGCTGTAGCGTTGCGCTAGCGTAATGAAGGGGTTCGCGGCCTCGTTATGGGGTGCTCTCTCCACGGCGGTTCTCCTGTAGGGTGCCGCGATTATACGCAAAATTTTTCAGGACTGACACCGTGATTTTCGTGATAACCCTCGGCGGCCTCGGCCTCCTTGCGGACGGCGTAGGCGTCCTTGAATGATTCAAATGATCCGAGGTGGCGGTTCCCAATCGTGACGCGCCATAGCCAGCGCCTCTTGTCCCAAGCTATGCCCAAAACTCCAGACATCGAGTCATCCGGCAGCCGCCTGTTTCTGGCATTTTCGGCGTTAGTGGCAGCCCTCAGGTTGGCGATCCGGTTGTCATCCCTGACGCCATTAATGTGATCAATCTGATCCTTCGGCCACTCCCCGTAGTGAATGGCCCACGCAACTCTGTGCGCCTTGTATCTCTTGCGCCCAATCGAAACGCGCTGATAGCCTCGATGCGGCTCCAAGTAGACGGGCCTGCCTGCATGGCTGGAGTTGAAGCTCCGCGTAGCACGGTCACCGTCATCGTGGCGCTCGCGCCATGTGAATGCGCCGGTGTCGGGGTTGTAGTCGATGAGATCACGAAGCTCTTCTGGGGTATGCGTCATGGCGTGGCCTCCTTGTTGCTTGTCTACCCCCGCAGCCTACCCCCCTTGCGGCGCTCCGTGCAAGTGCAAAATTTTTTTGGGGGCCAGTGTGTGGGGAGCTGGCCCAGCACGGCCCACCCGCGCCTTTCGAAGGGGGGGCCAAATGCCGCGGCGCGGCAAAAATGCTGCGCTGCGGCACCGATCTGGCGATAAAAGGCGCATAATCCGTATTATGTAATATGCGGTATTCGTTATGTGTGTGCAATATCAACGTGTTAGCGAGGCAACGCCGCAAATCGCCGCGTTTCTGCGCCGCAGCTATCGTGCAAGTTGCAAAATGCTGCGTGTGCATTGCTGCAAAGCAGCGACGATGCTGCGGTGCGGCGTGCAACCGCGCACGCTCGCAGCGCTCCGGCGGTGCGCGGCGTTGTGGTTTTTGGTGCGTGAAAATAGTTGTTGACATTGTGAGGCGGTTGCCCTAGCTGTTGGGTTATAGGGCCACAGTGGCCCGCTCATAGGAGGGAAATGCAATGACATATTCTGAATCGGCTCGGGGCGTGATGATCAACATGGCACGCGCTTACAAATTGGTCACAGTTGAACACGGGATTGATAAAAGCGAATGGCACGATTGCTGTCTTTACCTTATTGGCAAGAAGGACACGAGAATTGACGAGGAGGGCCACATCGTCTCAGTCGACGCCGGACACGTTTTCGACTGGCTCGGCTACTAATCAACGCAAAGAAGGAGGGAAACACAATGACCAAGGCACAAACAGCCGCCATCATTTACGAGGGACCGAGCATGATCGACGGTAAGCCCATCGTTGCCATCGCCACCTATTCCGGCCGCAACCGGAAAACCGGCGCAATGGTGCAGACATACATACTGAGGGCCGACATTAACCCGCTCGACGCTAGCAAGACTGGCGAGGATGCGTCGATCTGTGGCAATTGTCCGCTGCGTGGTGAGCCGACCAATGATCCGGCTCGCAAAATCGCCAAGGGCCGCCGTTGCTATGTCAACCTAGCGCAGGGCGTGCTCATCGTTTGGCGCGCATACAAGCGCGGCGTTTACGCTCCGGCCGTCGACATTGCCGCCCTTGGCGCGGGCCGCATGGTGCGCCTTGGCACCTATGGCGACCCCGCCGCCGTTCCGGTCGAAATCTGGCAAGCCCTGACGAGCGAGGCCAGCGGATGGACCGGTTACACGCATCAATGGCGCACAACGCCAGCCCTGCGGTCGCTTTGCATGGCTAGCGCCGACAATGAGGCGCAAGGCGTCATCGCCCGCGCTATGGGCTGGCGGACCTTCCGCGTGGCCGCCCGTGGTGAGATAGCGCCGCCGGTGCGCGGCGTCGAGATCAATTGCCCTGCATCAAAGGAAGCCGGTGCCCGCGTCCAATGCGAGGCCTGCGGCCTGTGCAAGGGCGCGGCAAGCGCTGGCAAATCGATCATGATTGCCGAGCATTGATGCTTTCCGGTGACCGCCCCGCAATGGGGCGGCATCCAGAGCGCATCGCTCTAACACAAGGGCCACAGAGGCCCGCGACATAGGAGATACTGAGATGAATACTGGGATCAATAAAGACGGATCGCTCGCCCCGCAAAAAACAGTCACCCGCTATCGCGGCTCTAATGGCGCAGAGTACGAGATTTATCTCCATTGCGCCGATGACGGCAAGGGTGGCGACATCACACGCGGTGGCGCTCCCCTCAAAACCTACGAGGAGTGGCTCAATAGCTAGCCAGCGGGGGCTTCGGCCCCCACCACAAGGGCCACAGTGGCCCGCAACATAGGAGAGAGAAACAATGCAACGAAACGTCAATTTCGGCCGGTGCCACCTCGCAACGTGGCGCGAAGGCAGCCTACCCAAGGCCAGCAAAGGCGAAATCGTGGTGAGCCATGACCAGCGCCACGATGCCTATTCCATCCCCACAGGTGAGGAAGCCGCTTTCCGCGACTGGGTCGCTGCGACTTGGGAGAGCGATAACGAGCCGTGGGATGTTAACGAAACGGCTCAGGCCTACTTGGACCGGCGCGGCATCACGGTGAGGGTGGCACAATGACCAGCCAGCAATTCCGCCACATTCGCCGAGAGCGCGCCCAACGCCGCGCGCTCATGCTAGAACGCTGCGCCGAGATCGTCGCGGCCCTCTGCCTCTTCGCAATCCCTGTCGCGGGCCTCTTCATCGTGTGGGGGCTGCTATGACCAAACAGCAACTGATCGACGCTATGGACGCTGGCCTAGATGTGCGCTGGCACAATGACGGGTATATCTGCTACCGCGACAGGTCTGGGCAGTATCTCAAGACCTTTGAGCCAAACGGCCACACGATTGGCATTTTCCATCGCGATGGGGTCGGCATGAACATCACGCCGTCCGATTGCTACATAAAAGCGCCCCAGCTCTAGAACGCCGCAGCGCCGCCGCTCTATTGATTGCCAGAGTGGCGGCGTTGCTTACTCGCTAACGATGCTTTGCTGAATATCTCTGCCCAGTCTGGGCGCTGCGGTAGCTCGGTGGGGCTTAATGAGAAACCACGGTAGCTTGCTAAAGCGCTGCGTCGCAAGCTACCGTGGTTTCTCATTATAGTCAAGCCCCTAACCAGCGTTTGCGGACGAAACAGCACCTTTCCGCACTTTCCGCACCTTTCCGCACCTAGCATAACACTAGTGCGGAGCCTTGTTTTCATTGGACTTTTTCACCATTGGCGGTGCCAACGCTCCGCACCTTGAAACAGCCATTTTGGCGCGCTTTCGGGTGTTTTCGGGCGCGTTTTCGGGTGTTTCCGCACCTGTTTTTGCGAGGTGCGGAAGGTGCGGAAAAAGATTTTTCGTGGCGGCTCAATATTTTTCTTGACCCAATGGGGCGACTGCCTGTAGGCTCTTTGTATGGGGCACGGTGCCCCGCATAGGAGAGACCGAGATGACCAAATTCTCAATAGTAAGAAATCACCTTAAAGCCTGCGCCGAGCATGGGCTGCCGATCAGGCTGCGCGTTCTGAATGTGCTGCACATTTTGCTGAAGTGACTTTAGCAGGGGCTTCGGCCCCCACCACAACCAAAGGAGAGAGACACATGACCCGCAACGACATCCGCGAATATTCGAGCCGCTTCGACATCAGCGACGACGAGTGCGACCGCATCGCCGCCGCCTCTGAAACAGAGGAGGACTTCATCCGCATTTGGGAGGACGAAGATTGGTGGACCGACCTTCAGCAGGAGCAATAGCGAACAGCAGGGGGGCTTCGGTCCCCACCACCCGCAGGGAGATACTGACGTGGTAACAAAAATATTTTGGCACAACATCCCAGACTCAGTCCTGACCCATTGCCCGAGCCACTTGCTGAAAAAGCATTTCGGCACGTTCATGCAGATCGCAAACTATAAATGCGTTTACTGCGGCGCAAAGTTTGAACCTTCGCAGAAGAAAGCACTGGTCGTCGATCACATTATCCCGTGGCGCATAGGCGGCGAAGACGTGCTAGAAAATTTTGTGGCCGCTTGCCGTGACTGCAATGGAAAGAAACGCACGTCGAGACTGCCCATTTTCCATGAGGGTTTGCTGTTGACGCTCTCAGCAAGACGCGCTGAAGTGTTCAGAAATCGCGTGAAAAATCCAGAAGACTACCCAAAGCCAAAGGCTTGTTTTTATAGGATGCTTGAGGCGTCTTGAAATATACCGCGGGCCTCGGCCCCCACCACAGCCAAGGGAGAGACACATGGCCACCGACGCAGCCTACGTCGCGCAAGTGCGGCAGCACGGGCAAACTTACTACTACTACGGCCAGACAGCCGATCAGGCGCTGACACGGGCACGGGCAGGCACACAAGGCCCGCTGTGGGAAGCGATCATGGTGTTCAAGATGCCTGAGCAGAAGGCAAACAAAATGGAGAACGAACATGAACCACACTGAGATCAAAGCGGCGCGGCAGGAACTGGGCCTGTCGCTGTCGCAATTCGCGAAGGTGTTGGACACCGATCCGACGACCACACGGCGGCTGGAGATGGACCCGCGCCATAGCACAGCCCGCCAGCCCGCGCCGCGCATGGTGCGGCTGGTCACAGCCTACCTCGACGGGTATCGACCCGCCGACTGGCCGGAGGACAAATAATGGGGGTGCATCCAACAGTCCGGCCCGAGGTGGTCCGGCTCTTTAACGAGGGCGTGAGCTACGACAAGATCGCCAAGGCGGTCGGTATCCCGCGCGAACACGTCAGGCAGCACGTATACATGGCCCGCTCGCTTGGTGAGATCGCTGAAGATCACCAGCGCCTCCGGCATAGGTATGGTGAGAAGCGTGAAGCGGTCTATCAGCACCTGCTAGAGGGCAAGTCTCCGCAGCAAATCTCCGACTCTATGGGCATCTCAAAGCACGCTGTCCACCATCACATCCGGTCAATGCGGGCAAACCCGAAGGACCGAGACAGGAGCGTCCTGAGCTACCGGCAGCCCAAGAGCCTGCTCTACGTCGCGTCGAAGGCTGTGGAAGCCACGGGTAAGCAGAAGGGCCGCATGAACGAGTTTTTCCAAGGTCTCGTCGATCAGAGGACTGTCGTGCGCCTATGCTACGAGACCCCTCGCGGTATGACCGTCATGGAATACGCGGCCAAGATGGTCGTGGATGCCTATGCGGATGGCGACTAATACCAAATGCCCCGCGAGAAAATTTGATTTGGCATTTAGCCAAGAAGGAGAGAGAATATGACCAAGCAAGATGATCCGCCGCGTCACCGACAGTTGTGGACGCAAGAGGAGGTGGACAGGCTGACCCACCTATACAATAAAATGGTGCCAGCCAAGTTCATCGCCCGCGAATTGGGCCGAACCCCAAGCTCCATAAACGGCGCAGTGAGCAGGCTTGGCCTGCTCTACAAAGCGCCGTGGTATAGAACAGAGGAGCTAGGCAAAGTCGAGGCCGCCGCGTTGCTGTTTAAGATGCTGCTGGGAGATAGGCAATGACACACGACGTAAACCGCTGGCACTCCAGCCCGCACTCACGGCTTCGGAATAGTGGCGATACGGTCCTGCGTCACCAGTTCAGAGTGGTCGAGCTGCTCACGAGCTTCTGGCCCGACGCGCCCCGAGCGGCCATCGACTACGCCGCCAGCCACGACGAGCAGGAGAGCGTCATGGGCGACATACCCAGCCCCGAGAAACAGCAGTGGAGCGCCGAGCTGCGGCGACTCTACGAGGCCCGTGAGGCCGAGGTGCGGGCGCAGATGGGCCTGCCCCACTGCCCGCCGCACTGGGCCGCGCAGGTGGCCTTCTGCGACCGCCTAGACGCACACCGCTGGGTGGCCAAGCACTGCCCAGAGGCGCTGCACGATGGCGGCTTCCCAGAGTTGCGGGAAGACCTGCTGCGGCAGGCCGAGGGCTTCGGGCTGGGGGAGGTCTTCGGGCCGGAGGGGGTAGACCATGACCAAACCAATCCTTGAGGTTGGCCAGACCTACGAAGAGAAATACGCCGATGCGCTGGCCAAGATGGCCAAGCGCGAGAGCACGATCATGCGAAAACGCTTCGGCAGCCGCATGGAAACGTCGATGGCTAATCAGCGATACAAAATAGGCGGCGCAAAGGGTGCCGCCGTCAGGAACGCCAAGCAGAAGGAGCATGACGCATGAGCGACGAAAACGTGATCTATCTCAACGAGACCACGACCGAGGACATTTCGCCGGAGCGGGTCGTAGGGGGCGCCCTCGACGCCAACCTGTCCGTGGCTATGGTCATAGGGCGAAGGCAGGACGGGTCGATCTACTTCGCGTCCAGCACCGGAGACGTGAAAGAGGCGCACTGGTTGGTCACCGTCGTGGCGACGCACATCGTCACGGGCTACACTGAGATGCGGGACTAATCCTCGTCATCCTCGACAACGCTATATTCAGCGTCAACGATCTCACGCTCAAGCGCCTCGCTCATCAGCGCAGCCGCTTGGGCGTGTAGGTCGTTGATGCTGATATTGACGTTTACATCCTTCTGGCGTGTATCATACTTGTCGTTCAACTTTGAGGCGATCCATTTATCCGTATCGACCTGCAAGCGGGCGACTTGGACGTTCTCCGCTGTCGCGGCCTGCGCCGTATCGACAGCCCTAGCGGCGTAAACGTGGGCGGCGTTACGCAACACCTCGTTGTAGCGCTCGCGCCGCCCCTCAACGCTGTCCAGCCAGTCATACCACGATGACCAAGACAGGCAGCCATTCGGCGCTTCCTTGCTGTTCTGGAACATGATCGTCCGCACCGTCTCGCCTGAGAGGATGCGCTCAAACATGGCCTCTTCGCCGTATTCCTCCAGCCAGCGCACCCGCGCTCTAGTCAGTGGTTGGCCCATTGTCATTCCCCTTCGTTGCCATCTCGCCGCCCAGAGCGGCGTATCCGCATATATCGATCCACGAGTCCGCGTGGTCAATGGTCTCCAAGAGGCGCGCCATCTTCATCCAGATCATCATCAGCGCGTAATGCTCCCGCGTCACCCTGCCATGCGTCCGCAACGCCTCTTCAGCGATCAGGTTCACGCCGACCGAGATGCGCCGGAAGTTGTCCTCGGCTGGCCCGTAGTCGGCCTGCCTCTGGCCGTCGATCAGGCCGAGCGCGGCCCCCAAGATGTCGCTTCGGTTCATGTCTTGTCCCCCGATGGTCCGACCTGCAAGATGCGTCGGATCGTGTTGAGTTGAATGATGCGCCCCGTGCGCTTGGCGCAGTAGTGGAACCGCCGCCAGTCTGCCTCGTAAGCCGCTGGACGGTCGGCCTTAATGAATAGCACAAACGCGCCCTCATCCGCCAGCCGTCGCATGGCACCGCCAAGCCAGCGATCTGGGTCGTGATCCCAGCCAAGATTAGCGCGGTAGGCGTAGCGCACCACGTCGCCACGCTTCATGGCCCACAGTATCTCCGCCGCCTCCTCTGGATGCAGCGCGTCTATCTCAAAATGGTATTGCATCCCCGTCCCCTAAATCCTGCTCGCTGATGCGCGTGATCCTCGCACTCGGGAAGCTCCGCAGCGCGGCCTCCACAATCTCATTTGATGCCGCCGCGATGATCCGCGCCGCGTCCTCCGCCGAATACACCGCCCACGTCGGGTTCTCGCGCCTCACCGTGGCCACGTCGGCCCTCGGCCCGCAGATCGCGACGCACTGGCCGCGCCCCTCGCCCAGCACCACCGCAAATGCTCCGCGCTCCGGCAGCGGGCTATGACCAGCGTCTATCGCGGCCTCCTCCAAGATGTCCCACGCCTTGATGAGCCGCGTGGCGATCTCCGCGCACTTCACCGCATTCTCGGCCAGCATGGCCTCGTGCAACTCCTCGTAGACCTGCTCGAACCGAAGGGCCATAGGCGGCGATACAAGGCTTCGCAGACGGTCGCCCCACTTTGACTGCATCTCCCTCGCCTTGCGGTCCAGAGGCGCTACAGCACCGCTCACGGCGGCTGGGTAGGGCCTCCCGTAGTCCGTGGATCGCGGGTCGTATTTCTTCGCGTCCTCGATCTGTTTTTTCGTCGGCTTTCTCACCATAGCGGACACTCCTCCCAAAGCTCCCCGATCTCCATGCTAATCATATCGGCGCGGGCCACGAACCCGTTGTCGCCCTCGGCCTCACCGGCCAAGATGACGCGGCCCCGATTCTCCATGATCTCGGGCGTCGTGTATCCCAACACCCAGCCCCGTGTCAGATCGGGCGTGACCTGCGCGAAGGCCAGTATGTCGCAGAACTGCGCCTGCCGCTCCCACGACGCCATGCCTAGCGAAACCATCCAGTGCGGCTGCGGAGCTTGGCTCCGGCGCTTGGTCTTCACCTCGATCAGCATCCCGTTCATCTCGATGTCGTGCGTGAACTCGTCGACCATCGCCAGCATATCGACGAGGTGGGAGCGATCCGCGAGGTGGTCGAACACCAGACGCTCGCCGACGAACCCAGCGCGATTGCCGCTGCCAGAGACGAGGCTATTCCGCAGAACGCCCATCGCTTGAGAGCGCTCGAGCGCCTCGTCCAGCATCCACGGCTCTATGTCCACTTCCGTCACCATGCGGCAATGTTATGCTGCGGCGCGGCATTGCGTCCAGCAAAAAATGAGGGGGCCGAAGCCCCCTCGAGTTATGCAAGCTCTGCCATATAAGACTGGAGCTTCCAGTAGACCTCTTCTCGGTTGGCGCAGAAGTTGTCGTCGGACCGTATGCCTTCTCCACTCCCGTCATCCTTGATTAGCCAATACCCCCACCCAAAATCGTCTCGATCCGCTTCGATCTTGACGCCAAGGGGCTTGGCAAACTTACGCAATTCGTAAAGCGTCATTTCTCTCTCCTTTTCAAAAAGCAGCGACTACTCCCGTCGCACCCCCAGTATATCAGGCAACTGCCCCAATGTCAATATGCTGTTTTCGGCGTATATTCACCGCCCCGCCTCGTCTCCGGTGATCCACTTGCCGACGATGACACAAGGTGCCTCTCGGCCATTGCGCTTGTCCTCTATCACCTCGACGCGCAGCACGTCTGTCTCGATCCACTTCTTGACCATCGCCGCCACGCGGCCCTTGCCAGCCTTGTCCTGCGTGTCAATGCCCAGCACCGCGCCGACCGTGTGGCCCACCCAGTTCTTCGCCTGAATGCTCTGGCGGCACGGGTCGTCGTCCTGTTCCGCCTTGCCCACGGCCTGTTGGACGCGCATCGTGTCGCGAGCCGTCACGCCGTCGAAGAGGTCAGGCATCTTGAACACCTCGGCCACGCCGACCCACTCGCCGTTGCCGATCTGAGCGCCGACCATCTTGCGATAGACCGCCACCGCAGCGGGCGGTGCTAGGTTGGCCTTGCCGTCGTCGACGCGGAAGATGCCGCGAGCGTCCTCACCCTGCACGCCGAGGCGCATCATGTCATCCTCGCTAACCTTGTTAATGATGCGAGCGGCCCGCGCCGCACCGATCAGCGAGCCAGCGCCACGGACGCTGTCGATAGTGGCCTCGTCGCCATTGCCCTTGCGGATGTGGTGGACCAGCACGATGGACGCGCCCGTCTCGTCGGCGATCTGGCGCACCGCCGCAACGGCCTTGTTCATGGCGGTGTTATCGTTCTCGTTGATGTCGATGGCACCGACCCACGGGTCGATGACCACGACGCCGATGTCCTCGGCCGATATGCGCTCGCGCATATATTCGATCAGCGCGTCGTTGATGACCACGCCGTCCCGCGTCTGCGTCACAAATTTCGCTTGGAAGTCGCGCCCTGCGTCGAGGAACAGCCGCCCCTCAACCTCATCGCGCTTGACGTTGTGGTGCTGCATGGCGGCGATGAAGCGGCGCTGCATCTCCTCCAGCGGGTCTTCGAGGTTCATCACCCAGACCTTGGCCTGCTCGTGGACCTCCTCGCCCAGCAGCGGGCGGCCAGTGCAGATCGCCAGCGCCTCGACGCTGATCATGCTGGTCTTGCCGACGCCGCCTGCCGAGGCCAGCACCGACACGAATGAGCGCAGGTAGTGCCTGCCGTATATCCACCTGCGCGGCGGCAGGGCGGCCCCGTCCCACATATCGAAGGGCGTCGGCCCACGGAAGCCCTCTCGCACCTCCTGCGCCTTCTGCTCGGCCACCGGCTTGGCGGCAGCCAGAGCATTCCGCAGCGCCTCTACGCCGTGATCGCGCAGGTAGTCATTGGCGTCCTTGGTCTGCGCGTCGATGTCGACGAAGCGGACGACGCTCACGCGGATCGACCCGTCGTAGTTCAGCGCGTCCGCGACCCGCTCAATGTCGAGGTCGGGGTCGGCGCAGATCGTCACGTCGCTGGCTCTGGGCGGGACGTAGGTGGACATCCCCGCCTTGCCGAATGTGCAGACCACCGTGGCCGCGCCGCCAGCGGCCTGCGAGATACTCAGTGCGTCCTCCGGCCCCTCGCACAATACGATGGGGGCGTTCTCGCAATCCGACGCGATGACCATCGCGCTGTTGGCGATAACGCCGCGCGAGTATTTGCTGATGCCGTTATGCTCGCGCTTCTTGCCGTTCTCGTCGACCAGCACGGCCTGTATGCCGGTGATCTCGCCGCTCGCGTCGGTCGCGGGGAAGATGATCGCGGGACCGCCATAAACGTCCGGCGAGAAGCGGGCCACGCCGACGGCGCTCTTCGCCGCGATGTTGCGCCCGTTCAGGTAGCGCAGCGCGGGGCGCACCGCGTCGTGCGTGTCCTTCGTGATCGCGACGCCGCGCTCCCACGCCATACGCGCCTTCTGGACCTTCTCGGCCCGCTGCTCGTCGTCACGCGCCATCAGCCCGTCGGCGGCCAAGCGGCCAATCAGGCGGTCAAGCTCGCTGGGCTGGAACGGCAGGTCGGTCTCGTCGAGCGTCTTGGGGTTCTCCGCGCCCCTCTTAAACCCGCTCCCGACCGTGGCCATGATCTCGTGCTTCGGCAGGCCGATGGCCTCCGCCGCCGTGTTCAGGGCAAAGATCGCCGTGTCAACGCTCGCACCCTTCAAGTGCGCGTGGCGGCCCAGTGCGAATGCCGCCTTGTTCAGTGTCTGATTGCGCTGGCCCGCTGCGGCATGTTGCACGTCCGCAATCGCCGTCTCCGTGACCCTCTGAAAATATGCGCTCATGCCTCTCCCTCTCCAAGGTTCGGGGGCGACCTGAGCCGCCCCCGTGTTGATCAGAAGCCGAAGGCGTCGAGGTCAGTTGACGCAGCCGGTGCGGCAGCCGGTGCCGGTGCCGGAGTGACGGCGGCCATGACGCTCGGCTTCGCGATCCACTTCGCAATGGTGAAGCCCAAGTCGTAGCTGGTCCCCTTGCCAACCGCAACGGGTGTCGAGGATGTTACCTGCACGATTGGCACCATTCCCATGCCAAACTCCGGTGCCTTCTCGGCGGTGTTGTAGAGCTTGGCGATGAACTGCCCCTGCCCGTAGCTGTTGCCGCTGAACTCGGCCTCGCGACCGTCAGCGAGCCAGCACTTCACGAGGAAGCCCTGCTTATGCTCATCAGACGGCTTCGCGGTGCGCTCGCTCGGCGAGGGCCACGGCTCCCACTCACGGCGACCCACGTCAAGCACCATCCACCCGAAGGTGACGTTCTTGATGTCGATGGCGATACCCCGCGTCATGTCGAGGCTCTCCTCGCCGTTGTCGCCGATAAAGCGCCAGCGGTTCTGCGGCATATTCACTCTAATATAGGCGGCACCGCCGCCCGACGATTCTCCAAACGAAATTGGCATAGCTGGAATCCTTTCCTTGTTAGCCGTTTGGGTTTGAGTAGCGGAAGGCCCAGCGCGGGATTTGCAGCGTCTGCAACGCCCCGTATCCCGTGCTGAACTCCCCGCTGGTTTCTGCCCGCTGGATCATCTCCAGCGAGGCCTTCACTGCCGCCACGCCCTCGTCGCGCGACGCCCAGTCAAGCTCGTATACGCCGCAGGCGAAGGGCGGTTCCTTCTCGACGGCGATGAAAACAAATCTGTCAACGTCGCGGCCATCAATAGCCATGACGCGGCGATAGAACGCCTCCTGAATGTGGTAGCCAAGGTTCGCCACCTGCTTGGCGAAGCCCTCTGGCGATGCGTCCACCGTCGTCTTCACGTCGATGATCGCGTCAATGTCGCGCCGCCATCCGTCTGGGCGGCAGCGCAGGTCGAGGCCATACAGAGCATCGTGCGCGAAGATGCTGGCCTCGCAGACCAGATCGCCGCTCAGAAGCTGCGCGGCCTCTGCGTTGGCCCTGACGGCCTCTGCCATGTCCTTCGCCTGCCGATACTCACCCTCGGGCAGCAGGATCGCGCCCTCCGCGTCGGCGGCGACCTTCATGTCGCGCCAGTCATTGCCGCGCCGCGTCTCGGGGCCGCACCAGATCATCTTCGCCATGTGCGGCTCTAGGATCAGCGTGTGGACGGCGGTGCCGATGTCAAACGCGGCGCTCTCCTTGCGCTCGCCGTATTTCCAGTGCGCCAGAGATTTCTGCGCGACGGTTTTCACCGCCGACGCGCTGATGCTCGGCAGCTTGTGGTAGTCCTCGTTGCTCATGCTGTAGCTGATGGTCATGCCTTGCCCCTCCCGTAAAGCGCGATCAGCAGAGCCTCCGCGCGGTGTTCGTCTTTTTTGCGCTTCAGCTTCTCGCTGAGATGCGGAAACCACTGGATCGCCAAGCGTCTGGCGCTGTCCTTGTCCTTGGGCAGGTTCATGCTGCGCTTCCACGTCGGCGGCGTCACCAGCGTGAACGGCACCCGCGTCAGCGCGACAGTCGCCGTGATCTGCCCGAAGGCGTAGCCCAGCCTGAACGTGCTGCTCACGCCCTGATTGGGCATCGCGCCCTGCTTCTCGATGTAGACGTGTTCGGGGTCGGCGAATGTGCGGATCAGCCGCTCCAACTCCGCCACGTCAACGCCGCCCTCCTCGAACACCGGCAGGTCGTGGACCTCGGCGTGATCGTCGCCGATCAGTGCCACGCCGCCAGTGCGGTAGCCGCAGTCGATGCCGACAATCATGCGCGGCCCGCCGTTTTCTGCTCGTGCTTGGCCTGCTCGGCCATGTCCATCACGGCCAGAGCCAAAGTGCCGACGGGCAGGCCGCAGTTGACCAGCGCGGCAATCGTGACCTCCATCGACCCGTATAGCACAGTCGTGATGTCGCTCATGCCCATGCGCTCGTCGATCAGATCGGCAACGTAGCGGCCCATCATGTTGGCCCCGCGCCGCGCCAATGCCATGTCCTCCGGCGTCACCTCAATCGGCTCGTCGTCGTCCCAACCGTCTATGTCATCATCGCTGATCATCGTAGTCCCTCGGCTGCTCGTCGTTGAAACCCAATGCCCGCGCATGGTTCAGCGCGGCCATTCTGATGTATGCGCTGACCGTCAAGCCCATCTTGTTCGCCGCCAGTAGGATGGCGGCGTATTGAGCCTCGGTCATGCGGGTCTGTTGGATGCGATCCATGCGCCTGCTCCCTGTCATGTGCGAAGCATTACACACCTTGCGGGATGCTGGCAAGCGGTTTATCGTGGCGGCAGGTTCAGGAGGATTTCACATGACCGAAGACGTGCAAGACATGATCCAGCGGCTGCGCTTGGCGCACCGCATCCACAATCCCGTGGCCACCCTCAGAATGTGCGACGAGGCCGCTGACATGATCAGCGACCTCGCGGGTAGGCTTGAAGCGGCAGAGGCGAAGAAGTCTACTGCGCGGAAGACAGTTGGCTGAGTAGTCCGGCGGTGGCTTGTGGAATGGCGGACATCATGCCGCGCTCACCGGTGCCACGAGGAATTGGCGACAGCAACTGATTTGGGTAGTAGATATTTTGCCCAACCCAAGACTGGGCGAATCGGTTTCTGAGTGGAGCCAGAAACCCTCCGGCCAACGCCGCTTTTCCGACTGCTGATATGTCGCCGGATGCCGCTGCCATGGCCGCGCCTGCGCCTGCGGGACCAGCACCACCAGCGCCAGCGGCCATAAGGCGCTCTTGGGTGCCGGACGACCTAGTGCGCTGCAATACATCGTAGCCAGCCTTGGCAAGCTCGGCGAGATCGCCGCGACCGCGCTGCACATTGCGACGAGACTGATTGGCGAGAGCGCTCATCAGCATACTTGGCGTGAACTGGCCTCCCTTGGCGTAGCGTGATGCCTCGGCGACTGGAACGATATTGGCGTATGCCCTATTAGCCGCAGCCCACGCGCTCGCCATACTTGTCTGGCCTGCGGGGATGCTGCCGCCAATAGCGTTGTTCAGTAGCTGTCTGGCGTCGTTAGAGAACTGCCTTAGGGCGGGGTTGTCTGCTGCTGTTGCGCCTTTTCTGAGACTACTGGAGATTTGCTGATATGCGTCTCCACTCATTTGCGAGTATTTCGTATTGCCACGAATGACGGTCGGAGACCTCGGGTTTGTGGCGATGTCCAATATCTGCGACAGAACCTCCCGAGGTCTTTCTCCGGTTCCGCCGTTCAGTGTGAAATCGTCAACAAGGGCTGTTATATCATCAACAAATTTATCGTCGATGATGACATTGGTCCGGCTGGCCAAGTCGTCCAGCGTATTCCCTGCGGCAGTAAACGCATCGTCGATAACTTGTGGAGTGGCGCTCTTGGCCGGTATCCCAGCCTGCCGCAGGACGGCTTCCGTCCACTGCTCAAACACTTCGTTCTGCATCCGCTCTCCAGCCCGAGTGGCCCCTTCTCTCGCGAGAAGGGTTCGGTCAGCCGTCGCCATTCCAGCGGTCGGCTGGACGCCATACTTGTCAGACAAGACACGCGCTGACGCGAGTATTTCTTGGTTTGCACCTCCAGTCGGCGAGATCAGTGAGCGCACCGCTCCTTCCCCAGCGCCAATCGCCAGCGGCGCTACAAGCGAGCCAGCGAAGCGGGCATACGGCTCAATCGGCTCACCCTCTGTCATGGCACCAGCAGTTTCGCTTCCAATGGCAGGAGCCACAGCGCCATAGGCGAGCTTTCGCATCAACCCTGCTGGGCCAAAGGCAAGGGCCGTGGGGGCAAATTCGGCAGACGTGCCAGCAACTTTTCCGGCAAATGTTTGCGGTTCGTAGGCGGTAAAGTCCTGCGCTCCGAGCTCCGTAGCCATGCGGCCAATATCGACGGTCGGGAAGGCGGTCAGGCCTTCTACGGCGGCGGTCTGCTCTGGCGTCATAAGGCCGAGCTTTTCCATTAGGGGACTGACGGCATACTTCCTCACGCCGCGCTCAACAGCCGACGGGATGTTCAGGATGTTCTCGATGCCGGTTGCCAACCCAGCGGGAGCGGCTCGCGCTACATCCTCTGCGACACCGACGCTCGGGCCGCTTGCATATTGCTGCGCCGCGCTGATCGCCGCTTGCTCGCCGTCAGCCTCGACGTCGTATCTCTTGCCTCCGATTTCTATTGTGTAAACTGGCATCGTCAGTTGCCCTCCACAGGCTCGCCGTCAACGGCAATCACTTTGGCCTGTCCCGCTGCTGCGGATCCTCCGGCAAGGTCAGCGCCAATGTTCGGATATGGGACAGGCTCGCCGATTGCCCGCGCCTCGGCGTTTGCAAACACCTGCCGAAGCTCCTCAAGCGCTTTTTTGTATTCGTCAACATCACTGAAGCGGTTTTGGATTCTGGTGACGGCATTGGTGGCTGCGACGCCTTCCCTGTCACTGATGGGGCCGCCACCCTTCAACTTTTCAAATGCGTCCACGAACGCCTTTCCTCTGATCTGCTCGATCTGAGCTAGAAGCGCGTTCTCTTTTCCAGAGAAATACCATCCGGCCCCAATTCCGCCCTCAAATCGGCCCAAGACGCCGGGCAGCACGGGATTGTTCAAAATATCAGTGATCAGTGTCTGGGCGCTTCTGTAGTTTTCAATGTCTGGCCCAGTCTCAATGGCCCTAGCAGCCCGCTCCGCAGCTTCGCCGCGCAGAACCTTAAGCGCCTCAATAGCCCTCGGTTCGTCTTGACGTGACAGGGTAGTCATGGCCAAAGCAAGGTCATCGTCGCTCAACTTGGTCGGCTCATTCGCGGCGTTGATTGCGCGGGGGACTGGCATTAAAGGCGCGGCAGGCTCAGCGCCACCAGCGGCAGGCTGCGGGGCGGCTGCTGCAGGCTGCGGGGCGGCTGCGGGCTGGCCAAACACCGACCCCATTGCGCCTAGGCTCGACTGCCAAGCCGCGATCTGCGCGTCGATTGCGTCGGTCGGGTTGCCGTAGTCTAGCGCCTTCTGACGTTCAGCCATGAGGCGGCGCACCTCGGCCATCGCGGTCAACTCACGCTGCTGGCGATTTTCATCAACCAGCCGCTGCTCCTGACCCTGCCGGAACGCAAGCTCTTGCCCGTAGCGGTGCTGCGCCTCAAGCCCGCCCAGCGCCTCGCCAAAGTAGCTTGTCTGGTTTCCACGCAGCGCGGCTGCCGCGTCGCGAAGGGCGGCGAAGCCGAGCATCGTGCGCTGACTGCGCGACAGGTTCTCTGGGCTGAATGGCTGGTAGCCAGCCGCTTGCTGCGGGGCCATCTGCGGCGGTGTCATTTGGTCGGCCATTTGCGTCCCCATTACTCTTGCAACGTAGTTTTGCGTCTCTTCATAAGGCGGCACTCCGCCATACTTTGCCACTGCGGCTGGTCCGGCGTTGTATGCCGCCACCGCCAGAGTCGGATCGCCAAACCTCTTGAACTGCTGCGCGAGGTATTTCGCCGATCCGTAAATGTTTTGCTCGGGGTCGTAAGGGTCGACGCCAAGCTCCTTTGCCGTGGCGGGCATAAGCTGCCCAATGCCTATTGCCCCCTTGGGGCTTAATGCGCTTGGGTTCCAGCTACTCTCAGCGCCAAGCAGGCTCAGAAACGTGTCTACGGGTATCCCGTAGGTCTGGGCCGCCTGCGTTGCTATTTGCCGGTAGTCTGCCATTACTTCCACACCGAAGCCGCTTGGCCAACGCCTGTCAGAGCTCCAAACCAGTCATACGGCTGGCGCTGCACCTCGCTGCCGCCATACTGAGCGCCAATCGGTATATCAGCCAGCCCGCCCAGCGTTGCCAGCGGCATCTGCTGCTGACGCGAGAACTCTTGATACGGCATCGCGAGGTTCTGCAACGCAAGCTGCGTCTCCGCAGCGCCGAGGCCGCCGAGGCCAGCGGCAGACGCGCCAAGACCAGCCTGCTCTGCCTGCGCCTGCGCCATAGCGGCTGCCTGCGCCTGCGAGTAGCCCTGCGCCATGAGGTTGCTGATCCCCGCCTCGTATGCGGCAGCCCGCTCACCCTCGTAGACGCCACGGCGGCTGGCGTCAAACGCGCCGGAGCGGATGATGTCGCCCTCTTGGCCGGTCATCTCCTGCGCCCGCTGACGCGCCATCGCCGCGATCTGCGGGTCAAGGACGGTCTCCCTCATCGCCGCGAAGTTGGCAGCGGTGCGGCCCGCAATGTCGGGTGCCTCGCCCATGCGGCGGTAGACATCAGCGGCCTCGCCAGACAGCGCCGAGAGCGGCGCGGTCATGGCGCCGCCATAGGGCGTGATGGGCTGCGTGGCGATGTCTTTCGCGTAGGGGAACAGCGTCTCCTTCAGGTATTGCTCCTGATAGGATGGTAGCTTGCTCTCGGTCGTCGTCTTTACTTCGCCGCCCATCTATATCTCCAATTCAAAGTGCGACCAGCGCCGCTCGAAGCCCACCCTGCGGGCGTATTGTGTCCAGCCGTCTCGACCGTTTGCCTCTATGGCCTGCGCCTCGCACTGCTTGGCGCTAATCTCGACGGCACTCAGTGCCTCTGCCCACCACTCGCTCAACTCTGACCCTGCTAGGTAGTCTATGCGGAGAGTGCGGCGGCGAGGGTGCTGCACGAGGCTCGTCACGAATGAGCCGATCAGCTTGTCCTCTACTTCGACGACCCACGCCAGCGAATTGCCAGCGGCGATGTCGTCGTAAACGTGTTCCGGCCCGATGTTCCTCGCCTCTCTCTCAATGGCCGGAGCGAGTAGCTCCAAGATCGCGGGCCAGTGATCGTCGATAGAGGCCCGAGGAACGTAGTATATGCGGACCCTTGCAGCGATATTATCATCAGCGGCCAGCGCTGTCATCCGTGGACCCTCGTTATCACGATGGTGCTGGCTGGCGCTGCGGGCGCGTATGCTGTCGCCGCCGTGGCGTCGAGAAAGCCATTCGTATCGGTCGTGGCCCACATGGCCTCTAGGTAGTCGCCAGCATCAACATGGAACACCGCCGACCTCGAGGCCACAAACGTGGCCCCGTTGTTTTGCAGGCTGTTGACCATTGTGGCTCCCGCGGCGTTTGTGCCGTTGATGCGCGGCCAGAAGCGGAACGTCACCGCCGCCGCCGTGCTGGAGGAAATCTGGGCGGAGAAGCTGATCAAGTATTCACCAGCCTCTGTGAAAACGATGCGGCTCGGATAGGTGCCATCGTTGGCGATCCCCTCTGACAGCGTCGGCGTGTAGGTTAATTCGTATGGCGTATCCACCGCCGCCGCCGTCACGTTGCTGGTGATGGTCCCTCGGTAGTTACCATCCTCCAAGATGATTTGCCGGAACTCGCCGTTCTTTGACACGACCGGATAGCCCGCCACGTCATCCCAGAGCAGGATGCCGTTCTCGGCAGGCACGGGGTTGCCAGCCTTAAACTGCATACGCGACAGCGCCCGACCGAGGTAGGTCGAAAGCTGACGGCCCCAGACCTTCCAGTCGGGGCCGACGGGTGGCGGGAGGATCGCGCTCATCTGCGGCCCGCCGGTTTCACGTCAAAGCGGAACTTGCCGACGCGCCATTCGCCGCCGACGTTGCCGGACAGCCGCATCCTGATCTGGCGGCCCTGAAAGCGGACGCTCGTCGGGTTGCCCATCGTGTAGGGGCCGTGAGATGCCTCGTCAGCCGTGGGGTAGAGGCGCGTCTTGAACGTGGCCGTCACGTCGCCGAGGTTGATCTCGTCAGGCACAAGTTCAGTGACGGCAGCGAGGTTGTCGCCAGCGCCAATGCGGAACGGGCCGCTCTCGGCGTAGACCTCGGCCCCGTCGTAGTTGAAGCCCGTCTCGTGGTCATAGAGGCGGCCAGCGGACGAGGCCCACACGGGCTGCCGGAAGATGCCGCGATCCACGCCAGCCGTGCGGTCGATGGACCCGACGAGCCAGTGGCCGTCGTGGAAGTCGTATGCGACGTAGCTGTCGATCTCGGTGGAGTTTGCGGAAGGGTAGAAGAACCACACCTCGCCGTTCTGCCCGTTGGCCACGGCCCACGACTTGGTGACCTGCGCGGTGTTGATGTTCAGGAAGACGCGGTCCCACACTGGGCATGGCACCTCCTGAACGCGGGAGCCGTCGTAGTAGTAGAAGCCGCGCTGGCCCATCCAGTAGACGCCGCCAGCCGTGTCGGCGATGGCCTTGCGGGCGACGGCGCCGCACGCTGTCCCCACCCGCTCAAACTGGTAGATAAACGGCGCACCGACGTAGACGGCGCGGTGCGCGTCCTGATCCGTCACGACCAGCGTCTGGCCCTGCGTCCTCGCGGCGCACATGATCTGTCCGCTCGTCTGGAGTAGCTGGTCGCCAGCCTGATTGGTCGAGGCCGGTGTCCAGAGCGTGTTGTCCTCGAAGTCGCACCACTGCACCTTGCGAGGGTTGCCGCCCGCGCCGAGCGCCATTAGGAAGCGCTCCTCGGTGACGATGAGGCCGAGGTTGTCGGTCGGCGCATTGGCGATAACAGCCGCAGGGGTGCCGGTGTTAAGCTGCCACTCGTAGAGCTTGCCGTCGGCGCTTGAGCAGGCGACGAGGTATTGCCCCCAAGTGTCGAGCGCCCACGTCGTGACCTCGCCATAGTTGCCAGTATCTGGCCGAGCCTGCCCGTAGTAGCCGGTGCCGTAGTAGCCGCCACCGAAGCCGGTATTCACCGTAGCGTCCTCAACGCCAGCGGTCAGGCCAGCGGGCGTGATGTCCGAGGTGACCCCGCCGGATGTCGTGACGTAGAGCTTGTTGTAGGTGCCAGCCGCGATCCAGCGGGATAGGCTGTTATCCTGCCACGCAATCATTCCACGAGGCGGCGCGGCATATTCCACATCGCCTGTGCGATCTACCCAGCCGCGAATTGGTCGCAGGCTTCCCTCGTGCCAGCGGACGAGGTTGCCATCGCGCCAGCGGCCCTCGCTCTCAAGGTCGGTGCCGTGGTTGTGGAAGCCTGCGGGGGGCTTTATCTCGACGAGTGCCATCACACCACCTCGTAAATAATAAGAACAACGCCATTGCCGCCATTGCCTGTGGCGTTTCCACCGCTGCTGCAAGTTGCCCCTCCGCTCCCAGCGCCGTATGTCGGGGAGCCAGTAGAGCCAGAGGTTGCGTTGTAGCGAGCATCCGATGCGTCAAAATTGGTTAGTGTAAGGGTCTGGCCGCGATTTGATAGATAGGTCTGTATGACTGCTGGTAGGTCATTTTTGTTGCTGACCTTCGCGCCAGACGTTGCACCGCTTGTTGAGGCAGAGCTGTCGTAGCTGCTCGCAGAAAACTTAGGAGCGCCGCCGCCAGTGCAGGCACCCGACTTATCACCTACACGCTGCGCTTGGCCGGATGATCCGCCCGTGTAGTTAAACTGGTTGCCGCCTGACGCGGTTCCACCGGACGCAGCCGCTGCCGTAGAGGTATCTGTGCCGCTGCCGCTATCTTCATCCGCTTCACCACCGCTACCCCCATTCGCTGTCAGACTGGTAGACGCGCCAGAGACTGTTGTTGCGCCACCCGCGTTGCCTGCTAGAAAGTGGTCCCCAGCAGAAGTGACGCCAGAGCCACCAACTCCAATAGTTATTGAGTAGTTACCAGTGAATGAAGCACCAGCGAGACGATGGTGGCAAACGCCGCCTGCGCCGCCCCCACTCGCCGCTGCAACGCCAGTAGTGAAACCAGCCGTGTCCCAATCTGACGAACCTCCAGAGCCGCCAGCCCCCACCGCGAAGATGTGGACATATGTCGCTTGGTTGGCGCGTTTGGCATATGTGCCGCTGGCTGTGACTATGTCTATTACGTCAAAGGTTTTACCTCTAAAGCTGTCCATGTTGATTGCGCCAGAAGTTGCGACACCAGAGACTACGCCGTAGTAGTCTCCAAGCGAAACAGCCGCGCCACCTCCAAATTCAGTCTTAATCGTTGAAAGGCTAACAGCGCCTGTTGCTGGGATTGTCATGTAGATACTCCCCCATACACCCTAGACTGTTCCGTATGCTGTAATGTTACCGGCTACGGTTAGGTTCCCAGAGGTGTCGAGCTTTGCCTTGCTGACGCCTGCATACTTGAAGTGCAGGACATTGCTGATGATCTCGAAGGACCAATCTGATGCGCCGTTGTCGATGACGAGGCTGTTGGCTGTCAGGGACGCAGTAACGTCAACTGCTCCCGTAAAAGACGCACCACTTAGGTTTGCTTTGGTGGTCGATAGGTTCGAAAACTGTGTTTGGATATTGCTCGTCAGGCCGTCGAGATACGAAATCTCGGTGGCCGTCACCGTCCCAACAAGCGTGTCAATCGCCTCAATGGTCGTGTTAAGCGTGGTTCCCCAAGTGTCCTGAGACGCACCTACCGTGGGCAACGCCCAATTCTGATTTGTCGTTGCCATCTATGTCTCCGTCCAATCTGTTGCGTCGGACGCGGCTGGCGTCCGTGTGTCTGATGCTGCGGCTCGCTGCGTCCATATCTCTGAGGTGACAGCCTCGTCGAGCCACTTATAGCGAGCGCTTGCCGCGATTATAGCAGAGATAGCCGTGGCGGCGCTAGTTGCAACGCGGCGCGGGCGTGTCATGTCGCATCACCGCAGGCCGCGTCTATCTGGGCAATAAGGACAGCGCCGCGAAGTATAACGCGATCAGGAGCGCCAGCAACCAAAGCGTCAGCAAGTTCCGATCTGGACGCTTTCGTGCCATCACATATCGCCGCCTGATTGACGCTGACGCAGCCAGTCAAGAGCAGCAGTGGCATCGTTAGGGATAGTCGTGTCATCGATCCTGCGCCTCGTCTCAACGTATTCGTTAATCTCCTCGGCCTCGTCGGCCTTGCCTTGATCTGTGCGGCCCTTGATGTAGGCGTAGAATAGCGCAACAACGACACCGCCCGCTACGGCCAGCCACGTCTTGACCTTGCCACTCAGCGCCAGCCAGAGGCCCATGCCCTCACCCTCTCACGGATAATGAACAGCGCGGCCAAGCCGATCACGCCAGCGATGACCATCGCCACGATCTGAGCAGTGCCATCCAGCGCAGCAAATGCGCCAATGCCAGCGGTTCCGGCGCTGACAATCTGCACGGCACTGGCCTGCACAGTCTTGCTCTGCGAAATGCTGGCCCGCTGCGGCGCTGGCTCTGGCGGCACTGGCGTCAGGAACAGGGCCATCTCAGCGGAACGGCGGCGGACCAGCCCGTTAAGCACCTTGCCGCCAGCCTTGTTCCAGAGTTGGATTGATTCAGCAGCGGCCATCTTGTCGCCAGCGTTGAAGTGGCGCAGGGCCGATGACTTGGCGAAATTGGTCGTGCCGATGTTATAGGCCAGCGAGGTGAACGCGGCCATCTCGTTGGCGTTGATCGGCGCAGTGATGAGCGGCGCGATTTCGGCGGCGAATTTGTTGACGCCCTTCTCAAGCCAGTGGTCGGCCTCTGCCTGCGTGATGGTCATGCCATCGGCAGGCTCAATGCCAAGGCCAGCGCGGCCAGTTGTCCCCCAGCCAATCGTCCAGACGCCTGCGCTATCCTGATACGCCTTGAGCTTGCAGCCCTCGAAGTTCTTGATGAGCGATATACCAGCCGCGTTTATCATTTGCGTAATGCCTCCTCGATGCCGTCGAGCTTCTCAAAAACTCGCTTGAAGTTTTCGCGCACCTCCTTGAACTCGCGGTCATGCGCCTCTTTGGTGGCCGTAGCTTGCGCCTTTAGCACCTCAATGTCGGTGTGGTGCGACTGCTGGCGGCTGAACATCATCCAGACAAAGCCCCCGACAGGAAGCACGATGTATTTGAGGATCATGTCGAGGGCGTCCATGCAGGCTACTCCGGCGGTTACCTTACTTGCTGATGTCTCTAGGCTGCCGCCCAGCTTTTTGCGTTAGACGCTGCGGGCGTCCATGTTTCTGATGATGCGCTGGCCTCAGTCCATGTTTCTGCGTTAGACGCTGCGGGCGTCCATGTTTCTGATGATGCGCTGGCCTCAGTCCATGTTTCTGCGGTGACGGCCTCGTCGATCCACTTATAGCGGGCGTTTGCCAAGACTATAACAGAGGCGGCTGTGGTTGCGCTAGTTTTAAGCCTGCGCTGCCCTCGCGGCGTAAGGGTGGCCTGCGCTGCGGTGGGCGCGGAAGCGTTGACCGTGTAGGCGGCGGTGATGTCCGCCGTAGCAGTTTGCTGAACCTCTGCGAATGCCTGCCGCACCAGCCGCGCCGCCGCGCTTGCCGGTGCCGAGGCGCTCGCGGCGACACTCGACTGCCGGACCAAGACGGCGTCGGCCGCCATGAGCGCCGCAACGCTCGTCTGGGTGGCCGCAAAGATGACCTCCGCGAAGGTCAACGCGGCGACAGTAGGAACGCTGGTCGTGATGGCGCTGGATGTCAGGCCGTGTTCCTGCGCTATGCTGGACGCGCTGACGGTTGGCGATCCCGCCGTAATGGCGGAAAGCGTAATGCCGTGTTCCTGCGCTACGCTGGACGCGGCGATAATTGCAGCGCCTGTCGTAATGGCGGAAAGCGTAAGCGCGAGTGTTTGCGCTACGCTGGACGCGCTGACGGTTGGCGATCCCGCCGTAATGGCGGAAAGCGTAAGGCCGTGTTCCTGCGCTACGCTGGACGCGCTGACGGTTGCAGCGCCTGTCGTAATGGCGGAAAGCGTAAGGCCGTGTTCCTGCGCTACGCTGGACGCGCTGACGGTTGGCGATCCCGCCGTAATGGCGGAAAGCGTAAGCGCGAGTGTTTGCGCTACGCTGGACGCGCTGACGGTTGGAGCGCCGGTCGTGATGGCGGAAAGCGTAAGGCCGTGTTCCTGCGCTACGCTGGACGCGGCGATAATTGCAGCGCCTGTCGTGATGGCGCTGGATGTCAGGGCGTGACGCTGCGTTACGCTGGACGCGCTGACGGTTGGAGCGCCGGTCGTGATGTTGCCGCCCGCAAAAGCGACCACCACTGTGGCTATCGCGGAGCCGACAGAAGGCGATCCAGTCGTGATGGCGGAAAGCGTAAGGCCGTGTTCCTGCGCTACGCTGGACGCGCTGACGGTTGGAGCGCCTGTCGTAATGGCGGAAAGCGTAAGGCCGTGTTCCTGCGCTACGCTGGACGCGCTGACGGTTGGATTGCCCGTAGTAATAGGGGCGGCTGTCAGAAGGTGGACAACCGCAGCTTCTACCCCATCATCCGCTAGGGGCGCAGAGGCTAATGGGGAGAAACCGAGCATGGCTTACCTCAAGGTTTGGCGGGCCAGATCACGCTATACGGAAAACCCTCTTGTGCAGTAATATCACGAAGTGCCTGACGATACGATGCCCAAGCTGGGGACATGGTGTTGTCGCTCAGGGCCATCCAGTCGGTGTCTGACAGCAGGCGGTTGCGCTGGTTACGGATTTCTTCTGAAAGCCTTTCACCCTCATTTGCGTTGTAAGCAATTTCATGGGCTTGCCGTTCAGCAATTTCACTAGGAGACAATTCTACAATAATGCCGTTTACATATTTTTTCATCATGCCACCCCGTAAAGCCGAATTGTGCCAGTGTCCAAGGTTTCAGTTGATGGTAAGATTTGAATATCGGTAATAGTTGCTGCTGTGTCATAACTTCCCGCATATGTCGCTTCCTGAACATAGTCAGCCGCAGTGCCAGTGTATCGACCGCCAATATTAAATCTTTGCCCAGAGGGTTTGGCACCATGCAAATAGTAACTTAAACTTATTGTATCTGTTGGGTTTATGGCCTCTGCCAAAATAATTTTAGTATCTCCACCTGAAACACCACGGTTGGAAGCGCCAAGACTACTAACAGCAGCATACCTATACCTCCCACCCCAGTAGTAATCTCCCGCCCCACTAACAAAAGTAGAACCATTGTCCGTAGAGACACGAAGCCATATATCTGCCCCAGATGCGGATGTTGTCAGCCCGTCAGCAATAAGCTGGTAAACTGAAAAATCTCCAGTCAATGAGAGATCAACACTCGAAACTGAAGAACTAATCTCTGTCGTATTTATGTGAGACAGAATGAGTGCCATTAGACCGCAACGCTCCCGTTCATATCTTCTTGCGCCATAACCCAAGCATAGCACTTGTCGAGGAAGTTAGCGCCAGCCGCAGCTTCGACCTCTGCCAAATCGGCATGGTAGCGGCGGAAGTCCACCTCACGGGTGTCGTCACTGGGCGTGGCCGTGGCATAGCCAGCGACATCAATCATCACCGTGAACTTGGGGCCGCCCTCGCGCATCCGAGAGACAGCCGCAGTGACGATGCGGAAGTAAGCGCCAGCAAACGGAGTGCCATACTGGCTGGTTTCAAGGTTCAACTGAATAGCCATCGTGGCCTCCTTAGTAGGTTACTTCGCTGGTGTTTACCGTAGCCACCCAGCGAATGTTGGTTGCAGCAGCCCCAGTCACTTCGATCTTCAGGCCACCGTTGGTCGTATCAGCCGAGAGCGCCATGCCCCAAGCTGGAGTGTTGTCCAGAACAGTTGTAGCAGAGTTGACCAGCACTGTCGTTCCCGCCGACCCTTCCCTGCGGATCAAGCCCTCGATCTTCCAAGCCGCACAGGCAGTGCCTGCCGAGGCTTGCTGACGGGCTACGATGGTGCCGTGGAAGGCAAAGGCAGAGTTATTGGGTAGGATGATTTGGTTGGTGGTGTCTGCCGAACCAGTGTTTGACCCTCCGACTAATGCAATCGGGGTTGCATCCGTTGTTTGACGGCTCAAATACCAGTCGCTCTTTTGAGCCAAAAATCCAAGTTTGGATGCAATCTGGCCCTTCTTACTTGCCGATGCCCCGATGCCATACGAACCCGCATAGGTTTGCGATGTTGTATTTTCCGAACCTATGGCAAATGAAACCTGTCCAGATGCAGTGTTGTTATTCCCAAATGTGTAGGCATTATTTGCAGAGGAAGTATTTACATACCCCAAAGCTATGGCATTTGTGCCAGTGGCAACAGAAGAATACCCAATGGCTGTTGCCCTTGTCGTAGACGCCCTTGCGCCACGGCCAATAGCAATAGAGTTAGCGCCGAGCGCCCCATAGAAAGATGAGCCGATTTCTTGAGCTGCGGCAAAAGCGGAAGCGCCAGAGGCATATGAATGACCAAGTGCTATAGCGTCGTTGTTTGACGCAACGGCACTACTACCAATAGCCACAGCATTATCGCCAGTAGCACTAGGCGCAGTCGGGCTGGATGGGTTCTCAGCATACAGTTCAAGGGCAGAACCACCACCCCCGCCAATCGCAGTGCCATTCAGCAGCAGGTCAGTGCCATCGCTCGACAGCGTAACGCCAGAGCCAGAGCCAGTGTGATCTAGTTCGATCTTACCCATCAGTAAGTAACCTCGCTTGTGTTCACAGTGGCGACCCACCGAATGTTTGTAGCGGCTGCACCCGTCACAGTGATAGCCAAGCCACCGTTGGTTGTGTCAGCAGTCAGTGCAATGTCCCACGCAGAGGCACCAGCCGAGGCATACAGCTTGTTCTTGATCCCGTTGCCCAGCACAGTCGATGCAGCGTTGGCGTCACGCAACAATGCCCCCTTGATTTCCCAACTTGCGTAGTCGCTGCCAGATGCTGCATCTTGCCGTGCGATGATCGTGCCGCTGAAGCTGTAGGCTGAGTTGTTGGGAAGGATGATTTGGTTATCGGTAGATGCTGCACCGCCATCTGTCGTAAGGGCAGCGGGTGTTGCGTCGGTGGTTGCAATGCGCAACGGGAACATACCATTTTGGCTGTCACCATCGTTATTAAAAGCTCTGCCACTAAACGCAAATCTTGACTTAACCCCTTGATCCTTGGCGCTAAAACCTAGCACTACGCTGTAATCAGCACTGCCAGTAGAACTGTAGCCAATGCTTACGCCACGTAAACCTGAGTGTGTGCTGCTTCCTTCTCCATCAATCACGATAGAACCACGGCCAGAGGCAACGGCATCACCAATACATATTGAGCTTAACCCTGTTGCTTGGGCAGTGTCACCAATGGCTGTTGAGTAATTGCCGCTTGCCTTCGCTTGATACCCAATCGCCACAGAGTTAGCCCCAGTAGCGCCATAGCTAGAAGTGTTGTTGGCTATAGCTGCTGCGAAGCTGTCTGTGCCGGATGCGTAGGCTTGACCAATAGCAGTAGCGGCTGACCCCGTTATGGCGTAGGAATTATAACCGAAAGCGTTAGAATTTACAGCCCGTGCTTGGGCAGTTCTTCCCACAGCAGTCGAATCGTTTGAGAAAGCGTCAGAAGCGTAGCCGATGGAAATTGACCTTGCGCCAGCCGCAGTGGCAGTTCCACCACCTACGGCAAATCCATGAGTGCCAGACGCTATATTTCCACTTCCAAGTGCGACTGAATCGCTGCCAGACGCAGTGCTGTCGTAGCCTGCTGCAAAAGCTCCAAAACCAGAAGCTAATGAACTAAACCCAATCGCCACAGCATTCGTGCCAGTAGCACTAGGCGCAGTAGGACTAGACGGGTTTTCAGCATACAACTCAAGGGCAGGCGGAATATCCTCAGCCGCAGCCGACACATACACCACCGCAGAGCCGCTTAGGTTCAACGCAGCATCGGCATTGGAACTCTCAAGCACAGTCCGTGTCAGGGTGGTGCCAGACGCCGTGTAGGTGCCTGTGCCGATCTCCCAGTCCGTGCCATCCTCGATTACGTAGCGCACGACATTCCCGTCAGCCACGCCAGCGTCAGCAAAGGTCTGGTAGCCACTCTCAGCAGAGCCGAGGGTGATCGTGCCAGTGCCAGTGGTGGCCGTGGCAACTTTGGCTCTGTTTACGAGAGTGACCATGTTTCACCTATCCTGTTGTCGAGACTTAAATCAGATTACGCAGGGTCAGGGATACCGATTGCGACAGACGACAGGGTGAAGGTGTTGCCAGAAGTGACCGACTGCGAAGCTGTGAGCGAACCCGTAGCCAGCAAGCGGCTGTTCGAGGTGTCCACGATAGCGTAATGGGTTGCAGTGCCAGTGCCAGTGACCGAGCCATCGGTGATAGCAGCCACGACAACCTCACGGCCCCCGCCAGAGCGGTCCTGTGGAGCGCCAATCGACAGCGAGGTGCTGTTGCCCAGCGTGTAGGTGCTGGTGGCTTCAGCGTAGCTGGTGGCTTCCTGAGATGTGATGTCGATGCGATTTGCTTCGGTGTCGAGAACGGTTAGGCCGTTGTCGAACACCCGATCATTTAGTGTAGCCATTTGCGGCCTCCGAGTTTAAGTTGCGTGTTGCTCATTTTAGTCCAGAGTGATGTCCACGTCACCCGCTGGGAAGCGGAGAACGTCGTCCGTCGTGATCGCCTTCGACGTTGTGAGCGCGGCGTAGGCGATCTGGTTGCCGCCCGACGAGGCGTCAAACACTGCGACGTGCGAGATTGTCCCCCACGACCCAGTGGCGGCGTCGAACTCGACTGCGCCGCTGTTGGTGGCGAGGTTGCCCGACACGGTGAACGTGACAGCCTTCCGGCTGTAGTTGTTGCCGCTGATCTCGGTCGCGCCGGAGCCATCCTCGTTGGGGTTGGCCGTAAACAGGCCTAGATACCAAGCGGTAGGGCGGGTGACGGCGTCAGACGTGAACGTCCACGTTAGAACATTCGTTTCATAGTTGTTGGAGAAGCTCATTGGCCATCCTCTTGCAGTATGGCCGCAAGGTCGGCGGCCTCGTTTTCAGTGCTGAACTCACTTGCTGAAAAGTATATCATCCGCTTCTCCCCGATGCTACATGGCCGCAACACCTTGACCAAGCCGACATCCAGCGCGGCGAACACAAACAGGTCAGCCTTCGAGCCACCGATCTTAAAGCCATACATCCGGCCATGCTTCGGCGCTGACGCGGTCTTCACCTCGGCGCGCAGCATATTGCCGCTGGGCAGTATGGCGATCAGGTCAAAGGCGGCGTCGTGGTGGTGGACCTCGATGCCAGCCATTTGCAACTTGTAGGCCGCGAAAAACTCACCGGCCCTCCCGACTTGGGTTGACCGGCGATCTCTCAAGCCATCGCTCGCGGTCTCATTCGGATCGACGACGACCCGATGCTGGCGCGGTCGCTCTGGACGCTGAGAGCCTCAAGCGCCTGCCGGTAGAGGCCGCCCCACACCGCGATCCGCTCGTCATCCTTGAGATACGGCGCGGCCTGCATGAGGGCGCCGTAGAGATACAGGTCGGGGGCGTCGTCGAGCAGCCAGTTGCTGGCCACGCTCGCCGACAGCGCGGGGATTTTGGCGTAGTAGGTCAACTCGCCCTCGTATGTCCCATCCGGCGCTGGTACGACCTGAAACTCCTCGCCGACCATTGTGAAGAACAGAGGGCGGCGGTTCGACGAGTGCCACGCAAGCTCCTCGGCGGCCTGATCCGGCGTCACGTACTCCAGCGTCGTGATCGGCGACGTGTTAAGCTGGAAGCGGATGTTTTGCAGCCAGTCGGACGGGATCGCCGAGTAGCCGCTGTCGATCTCGGCGGTCGCCCGCTTCATCATGCGGTAGTCGCGTATCTCGCGCTGGAATTGGCTCTCGGCCAGCGAGATAAACGTCGGGATGACCGAGGTCAGGTCATCGCGCAAGAGCCAGTCGGCAATGGCCGCCTTTAGCTCGGTATATGTGGTGATGCTCATAGCGTCCCGCCTCGTGTTCTGAACGCCCTATTGTCAGGGTCGTTCAACCATTTCTTCAGCGCCGCTGGATCGTCAGCAATGCCGCGCCGCTTGAGGTCATAATACACGCTGAGTGGGATCGACGCCACACGAGCCAAGTCGCCAAACTTGGCCTTGCTGTCGATGTCGGCGTAGCTGCGCTTGTTCACATTGGCGATGCTGGAGACATCCTGCACGGTCTCAATCGCAAATTCGCCATTGTCCTTGACGTGCCAGTAGCGGGTGATGCCGGTCTCTGGGTCTACGTCGAAAATTCTCTTGGGCATTCGTCTCTCCTCACAAAGAAAGAGGGCCGCCGAAGCGGCCCCCTCTAGTTCTCAGATTAGGCAGTGGTCAGGTCGGCGATGAGGCCGTGGGCGGCCTCGTTGGAGACCTCCAGACCGCCTTCCCAGATCAGCATCGCCTTAGAGGCGTCGCCGGTCTTGGCGAGGTCGACCTTCTGGATCGGGCGCAGGTTGCAGACCGCAGCCATCTCGGTGTCGAGAACCCAAGCGTCACGAGCGCGTTGGAACCTATTCGGCACAACCGAAAGTTGTCCAAAATCGGAGAGGTATACGTCTGCGGCCCCAATTATCGTGGTGGGGCCGTCAGCCGGAGCCATGTAGCGCTGGGCAGCGATGCCAGCAAAGCCGGACACCTTCTGCTTGTTGAACGCGCCGACCATGAGGACGGACGGGTTGCCGCCAGCAGTCCAAACGGACGACATGACCGACTTCAGCATATCCTCGGTGAAGGCGCGCTGGGTGCCGTCGGTGCGGGCGTCCGAGCCGTCGCCGGTCGGGGAAGCGCCGTCACCAGCGAGGCTGTCGTTGGTGGCGATCCAAGCGCCGAGACCAGCGGTCTCGGGAGCAGTGCCGGTGCCGCCAGCAACGCGAGCGTTGTTGTCGGTCAGGACGGCTTCGATGTCGCGCTTGAGTTCCTTGCCGCGCTTGGCGACTTGGTAGGCAAGCTCGCTGTCGCGGCCCGCTTTGTCGACAGCCTCAAGGTTGTCGGCAACGATCACGGTGCGGCGCAGGATGTGGGTGTAGTTGCCCACGCGAGTGGTGGCCGAGGTCGAGTCAAACGACGAAACGTCATCGCCAGAGATGCGGGCAGTGGCGTCGGCGGCAGCGAGGCTGTCCTTCTGCCACTCAAAGTAGGTGTTCGACACCGACTTCGAGCCGACATTCGACTGGAACGGGGTTTCTTCGGGCGAGATGTTCGCGATCACGTCGGAGAGCGACTCGCGAATGCCCTTCGCATCGAAATGCGTAAAGGTGTTGGTTACGATGGCCATGATGGCTCCTCACAGTTTCCCTGCGAGGAGCCTATGTCCTCACAGGAGGGTTTTGATTGCAGCCGCAGCGTCAGACACGCGGCCAGATTGCTTCAGGCGTTGTTGCGCCGTTTCAAATGCGCCCTTGGGCCGTGACTGTGTCCCGCGAGAGCCTGCCTTCATCACCTTCGGTCCAGACTTGTTCCCACCGGCTTGCGCCTTGCGAACATTTGTCTGACCGCGCTCATAAAGCATTGCGTTTCGGGCCAGTGCCACCAGTGACGCGCTATTGATTGCGTCAACGTCCTGCGTGGAGAACCCCTTACCCAGAAGAAACTCGCGAACCTCCTTGGCTTCCTTCGCCAGTGTGTTCGCGTCCTTCCACGCGGGGATAAGCTCCGGCAGTCGCTGCTCTTCAGCGGCGCGATACCGTGCCATTTCCTCTTGAGCGCGGCTTTGCTGGATTGCCATCAGTCGCTGCTGCTCCGCCTCAACAGCCTGAAGCTGCTGTTGGCGCATTTCAGCGGCCTTCTTCCACTGGCGTTCCAGTTTCATCGCCTCGGTGGGATTCTGCTGATACAGGCTATCCCAGTCCGGCTCGTTGCTGAGTTGCTGCTCAATCTGCTGCCGGAGTGCGGGCAGGAGTTGGGCATATTGGGCGCGTTCCGCTTCGATCTCAGACTGAAACGCCTCAAACGCCTTGCGCTTTTCGGCCAGTTCCTGCGACTTCCGCGTATAGTCCTGCTGCCGCGAATACCCGTTCAGAAGCTCATCTTCCGTGACCTCGATCTCTTGGCCGTTCACCTTCACTCGGAAGGTTCGGCCCTCTTCGGGTTGGAAGTCAGTTTCGTCTTCGTAGCCTTCGCCATCATCAGGCTCCTCGGCAGCTTCCGCCTCGACGGCTTCCTCTGCTTCGGGGTTGAGGTTTTCATCCTCGGACGCATCAGCGGCTGAAGCATTTTCCTCGGGCGAGGGTGCCATCATTGCCCTGATCTGTTCTTGTGCGCTCCGCAGGTCGGTCCCCATTGGGCTGCCGGTATCTGCCATTGCTGGTCTCCATTATATGATTAGCCCTTGCGCTGTGCAACGGCTCCGCCATCAATCAGCGATTGCAGCTTGATGCGGAGCGCGTCCACGCCAGCCAGTTGGGCGTGGAGCATGATAAGCTCCGTGGTGTTTCCCGCATTTGCTGCTCGGAATGCCTCGAATATCTCGGCCTCCATTTCGACGAGGAAGCGGGATAAATCCCCGTCGTCCTTGAGGCGGGCCGCAGCCCGCGCATCTGTGATGATCTGGTCCGTAGTCTTACTGGCCACTCACGGCACCCTTGATTAGATCGGACTGAGCCTTGAACGTCTCGCGATCCAGCGCCGTCTCTCGCTTGATCTCCTCGACGCGGAGTTGGGTGCCATACTTGGCCTTGAACTCCTCGGCGGTGACGTAGAGGTCCATCTCCATCTTGTCGCGGGAGAGGTTGTCCTCCATCATCATCTTCTCGCGCTGAAGTTGAAGCTCTGCGGCTTTCTTCTGCATATCCGCCTGTATCTGCTGGATTTGCACGGCGATCAGTTGCTCGTTGATGTCGGGCTGTGGCGGCTCCTGCGGCGGCGGCTGGAATTGCGCCGGATCGTTCCAGAAGCGGTCAGCGTCCTTGAAGCCCGCGAGCTTCGTCATCTCGGTGAGCGTGTTATAGAGCTTGCCCATGTCGGTCAGCGGATTGACCGGACCCATCGTGGCCATAGCCTCCTTCTGCATCTCGCCGATCTGGCGCAGCATCATCATGCGCTCGTTGTCGGTGCCACGGCCAAGGCCCACGTTGATGCTCACGTCCATCGTGGCGTCCCACCAGCGCGGGTCGATCGGCACAAACTCATTGCGGAGCCGAACCATGCGAGGCTGGTCCTGATGCTTGCACACGAGGCGCAGGATGCCACGGAACAGGTCGCGCATACCCGTCTCGGCGAAGATGCGGGCGATCATCTCAATGTGCTGCGCGGCGGCGTTGACGGTCGCGTTGACGGCGGAGGCTGTCGACGACTGCAGCGCGTCAGCGTCCAAGCCCGCAGCGGCCTTCGAGATGCCGGTGCGCGACTGCTTGGTCTCGTCCATGTATTGCAGCACGGGGAACGCCTGCTGACCGACAAACGGCATGGCAATCGGCTGCACCTGACCGGCGGAGCGCTGGCGGATGATGCCACCGACCTCGGTGTTCATCACGTCTTGCAGGTTGACCTGACCCTCGGTGATCGCGATGCGCGGGTGGATCGCCATCGCCAAGCTGTCGAGGGTGTTCCGCATGATAACGGACTTGATGCGCTGGATGTCCATCACGACATCCGCCGACGAGATGCCGAAGAACTCGTGCGGCTCGGGGTCGGGCGTGAACGACGCAAACGGCGCGAAGTCGCAGGCCTCGTCCATCAGGATTTTGCGTCCGCTACCGGCCACGCAGACCTTGCGAAGCTCGGCGATGCCGTCGCCGTCACGGTCGACCCGTATATACGCCTCAATATACGTCACCTTCCGCATGGCGCTGTCCTTGCGGTCAGCGGTGCGGCTGGTCAGCGCCGGATTGCGCGTGTAGCGCTCGACGTTCAGGTCCATCTGGTCGGTGTCGGAGGCAAGCCCCTCCACCTCGTCGGCGTCGTAGCCCATCGCGATCAGGTCGGACACGGTCACGACGCGGCGGTGGCCCACGAAGTCGGCGCTCTTGATGTTCTTGGCGCGGCGGTCGATGAGGAACTCCTCCGGCGGCACGGCCTCAACCTTCACGCGGCCATTGGAGCGGCGGTGGGTGGCGACGACATCGTGCAGGAGCGGCGGCTCCATGCCCATCATCGCCATCTCCTGCGTCTGCTCCATCGCGGGGTAGCTCTCGACGACATCCAGCGACACGTCGGGATCGGCGGAGAGCATCGCCAGAGCGGCGTCGTCGAGGCCCGTCATCTCGGAGGTGCTGGTCTCAACGGACTCGTCCCAGTAGAACTTGAGGATGCCGTTCTTGCGGATCAGCGCGTCCTTGAAGGCCGAGTGAAGCTCCAGAAAGCCGTTATTGTCGCTGTGGAAGATGTAGTTGACGTATTCGGTCGCCTGCATGGCGGCGGGAACGTCCTCGGCGCTGCGGGGCGCGAACTCGACGGTCTTGTCGGACGACGTGAACACCCGCATGAGCGACGGCATGATGGCCTGCACGGTGTCGCGCACGTCCATGCTGACCACTTGGCTGCGGCCATCCTCCTCGTCGCCGTATGGCTCGCCACGGTAGTATTCCGTCGCCCGAGCGCGAACCGGCGACACGACGTTGTCGATGAAGTCGATGGCATCGTCGATCTCATTGCGGAGGATGCCTTGCAGCTTCTCATCACTCATCCACTCGGGATTGATGAGTTCCTGCACCTCGTTGGTCAGTTCGCTTGTTTCGTAGTCCATGTGTCTACCTTTTTCTTGCCAGTCAGTCCGCTGCCTGATAGTATTCAGGGCAGAAACGGGAGACAGCCATGATCATTGACATTTTGCGTGAAACCGCATTGAGCGAGCTTTGGGAGGCGCTATCTATTTCCGCTGGGCGCGATGATATCCCAATGGAGGCGCAACTGAAAGCCGACAGGATTGAGGCGTTGATCGACATGATCATCGCTGAAGCCCCTCACGGTAGCGAGAAATCTCATCAACCTGCTGACTGGTGACGCGCTGGCTGATGCTGGGGGTCATCATAAAGGCGCGTTGATCGGATGCCGGTTTAGCTCCAGCTTCGCGGCGCTTTCTGAAAAAGTCTTGCCACACAAGCTCACCAGCCAGCGGCCTCTCAAGGCCGCCGAGATACTCGCCCTGAATTTGAGCGCCATAAGTGCTGTGGACATCTTTCGGGGTCGGGGAGACCTCAAATCCCCTGTTTAGGATGCCCATTGTGAGGCCAGTGTCAAATGGCTGCGCGTCAATGAGGCGCGGATCAGTTATGGCCAAGCGTGTTGCGCCGACATCTGGAAAGCCTGCGTCTCGATACGACGTCTTATCCATCTCCTGCCACAGTGAACGTCTGTTTGAGCCGGTCATGCCGGAGACATAGCTCGACGCCTCTGGGGACAATATCCCAACCCAGTCCTTGTCCACCTTGTCCCTGACGTATTTGTCGAAGCGAGCTACAGCCTCTGGGTCGATGTAGTTTGCCATAGATGGGCGAATTTGCTGCATCATCGCGTCAGACATCATTTTCGAAAAGTCGCCAGCCTGTGCGCCCATTGCGGTGTATGTCAGGATTGGCTCCTCGCCGGTCTCCTGCGCTATGCGCTCTATGTGCTTTGCCTTTGTGGCCATCGCATCAGGCTCAGATGCCCATATGCCGCCAGCGGATCGCATGAAGTCAGCGCCGCCCTGCAACTCAACGGGGGTCGGCAATTCCTGACCCATAATGCTGCGAAGCAAGCCACCTGCCCTCGTTCGATCTCCAAAAGCTGGGACCAAAACCTTGCCCTCTAGGTCTTCGATTTTGATTGTCCGCTCTGGCAGCAGGAAATCCTCCGGCGGCGCATCGTATCCAAACTCCATCTCGGACACGGGACGCTGCAATTTTATCCCCGAGGCGGGGTGGTAAAGGCGCGGGTCTCTACGGGCGAGGCCCATGCGTAGAGCGTCGGCAGGCGCAGGCATAGCCGCACCGCCAAGTTGCGTCATTCCGGCGGTGTTGAGAGCCTCCATCGGCATATCTTGCGACGGGATGAGTCCCATAGCAGCGGCTGACGGAGCGTCAACGGCCTGCGCGACGCCTCCGAGCAGGCCCGCAGCGAAATTCTGAGGCTCCACGCGGAGATTGCGGATCGCCTCCATGCCCGACGTGCCTTCCGGCTTGGACAGGAGGCCAAAAAAGCCAGCCTCGCGCCCACGGTCAGCCACATTGGAGGCTGCGCGGTCTGCCCAGTCGTATGCCGCCGCAAACGGGCTATTTTGGCGCCTATACTGGCGCACCAACTCGTCGGTATTGACGCCTTGAGCGGCCAACTCCGAGACTGCACTCAGAAATTGGTCGCGTGGAAGGTCCAAAATGCCCATTCTAGCCACCTAGAACGTGTATGCGCCGACGACAGGGTAGCCGTAGCCACCACCGCCCGTGCCGGTGCCGCGAATGTTGCCAGAATACGGGGCCAGTGGGTTGTGGACCCACGGCATTCCGCCTGTCGGGGTGACAACTGGGAGCCTGCTCGCAGGTGTCGCGCGGGTGTAGTCAGGCCCAGCCATGTAGCTGTCATAAATGCCGCCGACAAGCGGGGAGCTCGGCCACCCCATAGACAGCGGAGACGTGAACATCCCTCGGGGCGCTGTTGGCATATTGACTGGCGAACCCCAGTCGCCCATTGCAAAAGGA